>BNJV01000490.1_pt1 | contig 155278 bp, 189 predicted proteins | sample 8540591 | NCBI WGS metagenome assembly BNJV01 (sample SAMD00202457, study PRJDB9452) | human saliva metagenome | host: Homo sapiens
CATACATCTATAAGAAGGACCCAAGCGAGATAGTAATACCGGGACCTGTAACCCCTGTAACTCCTATAAACCCAAGCCCGATAAATCCGATTAACCCGATTAATCCGATAAACCCTGTAACACCGGTAAATCCAAGTACACCGACAACACCTACCACACTGACTACCCCTACAACCCCTGATAAGAGTGGCAACCCCAAGCCAGATCACAATACCGGGAAGAGATGAGGATGTAGTTATAAGACCAACAAGACCTTTAGCGACACCGTCAATAGCGACAAGCTCAAACACAAGCAGAGGTGGAAGCGGCAGTTCAAGTTCAGGTGGAAACACAAGTGTAAGACCGGGACAGGTAAGTGTAGACAACAAAGTAACATCAAAGAATGCAATAGAAAATCCTGTGATCTTGATAGACACACCAACACCTACCAAGAATCCACAGCCGCAGAAAGTGACCCCTGTACCAAGTAGTACAAGAGTGGCACTTGCAGTACCGAAGACAGAGGACAGAAAGGACGTAAGAGGATATGTATTTATTCTAATGAGTTCAATCGCAGCTGCAATGGCACTGGCATTCAAGAAAAAAGAAGAAAGATAATTTTTCGGTCCCCGACTTTAAGTCGGGGGCTTTTTTTATGTAAATTGAATCTATAAAGAATTGAAAAGATGATATATAAAAAGTCTGTCACTTTGCAATTTAAAAATCGTAAAGTAACAGACAATACAGTATTATTTAGAAATCTTCCCATCCGTCAATGGAAGAACTCATATTGTAACTTGTAACGGTACCTTCAAAGAAATTGGACTTAACATTGCCTTCTCCCTCGGTGTCGGCAAATCTTTCCAAATGCTTATAAGGATTTTTATTAAAACCTGAATACAAAGGCTCGAGGCCTAAAGACTTTAATCTTTCATTAGCTAGCCATTTTGTATAACCCTCAGTTGTCTGAGAAGTTATACCAAGTACACGATTTCCTATTATATGCTCTGTCCAGTTAATTTCCTGCTCAACGGCGGTATTAAACATGGAATAGATAGTTTCCGCCGAGAAAAACTCAGGGTAATCATTCTTTATTTCCTTAACAATACTTCTAAATAAAACAACATGTGAGAGCTCATCTCTGTTTATAAGTCTTATAATATCAGAGGTACCTACCATCTTATTTCTGCTTGCAAGAAGATAGAAGAAGTTAAAACCGTTATAGAAATACAGTGACTCAAGCAAGTAGTTTGCTATTATTACTTTGGCAAAGTTCTCATCAGATTGATTATCTATAAAATCCTGATAGATCTTTGCAATAAAACTGTTTCTTTCAAATAATATCTTATCATCTCTCCATTTATCATAGATCAGATCTCTGCTCTGCTTTTGGAAGTATGGACTCAATTATATACTGATAAGATTGAGAGTGAATGGACTCCTGGAAAGTTTGTATTGCCAGCAATAAATTCACCTCAGGTGCTGTAACATGGTCTGAAATATTAGGAATATTATTGGTTTGTATACTGTCAAGGAAGATCAAAAATGAAAGTATTCCGTCATATGCCTCCCTCTCAGGTAAAGTCAAATTTTTCATAGTCATTTTTTTATCCTTGGTTAAATCGACCTTTTCAGGTATCCAGAAATTTGCCATCATAGTTCTGTAAAGATGATTGGCCCACTGAAATCTGACATTATTCAGGTTAAAAAGATTTGTTGAATTACCCTTTATAATTTTCCTTGCACTTAATGTATCATCACCTGCCGGATTAAATAATTTCTTTCTATCCACTACAGCTTTCGCACTCCTCTTTATCTGAAATAGTATTAGTATTCTTTTGAATTGTTCTTATATAATAAACACTCTTACAGCCTTCTTCCCAGGCAGTCATTAAAGTGTCATAAATATCTTTTGCTTTAATATTTTTGTTTAAGTCAAAGACCATTTCCATAGATACACCCTGTGTTATCCATGAACCTATCTTCGCCATTATCTTTACATAGCTGATAGGGTTTACATTTTTAAACTCAGGATAGAACCATGCTCTGTCCTTCAAATGCTTAACTGTTCTGGGTATTGCTCCTCTTTGATTCTTTTCAATATAAAATCTTGAGAATGTCGGAGTTACAGATGCGGTCGATCCCATTAACAAAGATGTGGAAGTATTAGGCGCTATTGCTGTAAGCTCACCGTTTCTGAGACCGTTAGCCTCAACCAGATAAAAAGCCTCATTCCATTCATCTTTGAATTTTGAATTTGCTTCATACCATTCTCTTTTCTTGCCGAAGAATATACCCTGATCCCATTTAGAACCCTTAAAGGCCTTGTAAGCTCCTCTTTCCTTTGCCAGCAATGCGGAAGACTTTACAGAATAAAGCGCTATTCTTTCAAACAGCTCATTTATTTCATTTATAGAGTCTTCATAAATCATATATTCTCTTGCCAAGAAGTCGGCAAGTCCCATTGCACCGACACCTACTGTTCTGTAAAGTAAGTTATGCTTATTGGATTCCTTTAAAGGAGTAACCGTCAAATCTATAGTATTGTCCAAAGCTCTTATTGCAAGGGCAACATGCTTTTCAATCTCATCAGAGGTAAGTTCGGCCAGATTAAGAGAAATAAGGTTGCAAGTGTGAATTTCACCCATATCACTTTTTCTTATAGCCGTATTGCCGTCAACTTCTTCCTCAAAATTTACGGTAGGTTTGAAGTTTGAAAAACTCTCCATACAGAGATTTCCGTTACCTATCATACCCATATGAGAGTTGTGATTTACCTCATTTGCTCTGTCTTTAAAGAAGATATAAGGCATGCCTGTTTCAAGCTGAGTTTTCATAATGCTTTTAAACAGATCCTTGGCATTTAAAACCTTTTTAAGCTTGATATTATCGTCCTTTTCAAGCTTTTCATAGATTGATTCAAACTCATAACCATAAAGCTCACAAAGTTCAACACCGTATTTTCTTCTTATTTCATATGGATCAAGTAAAGTCCAGGGTTCATTGTTTTTAACTCGCTTCATAAAGAGGTTGGAGCATACTACCTGTGGATATATATCATATGCTTTTCCTCTTTGGTCACCGTTTTCGGTTTGTAGTTCAAGGAATGATTCAATATCCAAATGCCAGGTATCCAAAGCCACTGTAGCGGCTCCGGCTCTTCTTCCCTGCTGGTTTACGGCAACAGCCGTATCATTTATTATTCTGATCCATGGTACAACACCGCCGCTTGCATTGTAATAACCGTTTACCATAGAGCCCTTTGCTCTTATTCTTGAAACATTAACACCGACTCCGCCGCCGTTTTTACTGATTCTTGCCAAAGAGTCAATATTATAGAAGATAGATTCTATATTGTCATCTATTGCTGTAATAAAGCATGATGACAGATTGCCGTTCGGGACTCTAAGGTTTGCAAGCATAGGAGTTGCAAGTGAGAGCTTTCTCAGAGACAATGCATTATAGAATTCTTTTACTATATTTACTCTTATTTCACCGGGCTTTTCATTTAAAGCAAGCATCATGGATATTGCCATAAATGTTTCCTGAGGCAGTTCATAGGTTTTGCCTTCATGCTTAATTAAATATCTGTTAACAAGCATATTTGCCCCGGCATAGTCATAGACCATATCTCTGTCTATATCTATAAGTGGAGCAATTTGATCCAATTCTTCTTTGCTATAGGTTAACAGTCTTTCATCATACAGTCCAAGTTCAACCATATGCTTTATTGTTTTGGGAAAATCACCGTAAGAGAATTTTCGTGAGTGATAAACTTCTCTTTCGGCTTCCATCATAAGCAGTCTTCCGGCTACGTATGCCCAGTCACTTTCTTCAAAGCTTGTCATAGTAACTGCGGTGTTTATCAAAGATGCCTGTATCTTTTGAGTGGTAATATTTTCCTCATAGATTGAGTCTATATTACTCTCAAGCTCAACCATATTCACTTCCAGACCGTCACAGGCCCTTAAGAGTTTTTCTCTGATTTTTTCTATATTAAGATCTTCGATTATGTTATCTCGATTGATAACCTTTCTTTTTTCGTTTGACATCAGATCACCTGTAAGAATGCTTCCATTGAGTACACATGATCATTGTATTCAACTACAGGAGCACTCATAATTCTTGCTTTACTTGCAACTATCATAAGTGTTTTCATGTCCTCGATGTACTCGAATTCAAGGTTTTTATTTTCCAATATTCCCTTTAAAGATACGCATTTACCACAGTTTTTCTTTGCCATAAACTTTTATCATTTCTAAACACTCCTTAAATTCATACATATATATTGTGAAGTAATACAATGTCAGCACAATATATTGTGTTAATATCTACTAATTTTTATTATATAAAACCCAAAAAAAGTAAAGTATATATTTTGATTTTTAAATAATAAAACGGAGGGTTAAAAAAATAATTATTGTTTTTAAAAACATTGTACCAATGTTACTGAAAAAAACATGTAAATTGTGCTATGGTGAACCCGTATATTCGGCACAAATATTTTTCAATGCAAAATGATAAAATTAAATTACTTGAAAAAAATAATTTTACAAAAATTGAAAAAAACACTTTGCAAAAAAATAATTTATTATGGTATCATGTGCCTAATGTTGAGTGAAAGGGAGGGTTTTATGAAAAAGAATAAATGAGTTTTAGCTATATATCGAACTTTAGTTAAGGAGTGATCTGACAGATGACTCCTTAAAGTTATGTATAAATTATTATTAAGAGGAGGAAATATGAATACAATTAGAAAAACGATTATTGGTCGCTTTTTTTATCATTTGTGATGGTATTCCTGTCAATGAGTGATTTATTCACAGCATATGCAGGTCCGCCGGGTATAGTAAACGATCCTGATATTATTGCAGAAGTCACATACGACAGAAGTGTGGTCAACAGCAGAGGAAACAGCGACTTTTACGTAGGTGAGGAGGTTTCGTTCTATGCAAATATTACGGTATCTTCTATTACCAGGAGTATACCGGGAGCATACGGAAAGCTCTACTTACCGAAGAAGATTTTTACTTATATAAATGCAAATAATATCTCTACTTGGATAAACAGACCAAGTACCAATTATTTGAATATCGACAGTACTTCAGACAGTGAGTACCACATAGTTACTCTAAAGTTTAATAATCTTGGTGGAGGTACCACTCAGACAGTGCCTTTTAAGGGTAAGATTGCAGACTTCTCACTGGCAAATGATGAGAGCTATGTAATACCGTATCAGGTATATGATGCAAATGGTAACTTGCTTGAGAGTAACAACAATACTTTTTACTGCAAAGACATATCCTATAGGATATGGTAACGAGGATTATAACTACAGAAGAAGCTACCAGTATGTACAGGGTTCAAGTGATTTACAAAGTGACAACTCGCTTTCAAACACATTATCCACTTATGTAGACTTCTATACAAGAAGAACCAACTGGCCTGCACCCGGTACATATCATGGTACAAGTTTTCCACAAGTAGGTGCCGACAGAAGAAAGACCAGAGTAACGGTACAGCTTCCGGCAAATGAAAACTTCGATACCACAGACAGTAGAAACGCAGGATGGACATATGATCCTGTAAACCATACTATCAGTAAAGAAAAGAATTATCCAAGTAATACATATACCAGTGAAGGTTTCTACATAAGATATAACAATCAGCCTACAGGAACTATAAATTCACCGGTAGAGGTTACATTCCCTATAAAATGGGAGTATGTAAATGATGACGGTTCAACCGACCCTGCATCTTTGGAGAAGTCAAAGTCTTTTGCCAGATATTCTTCATTTCCGGCAATACCTCCTACAGACAGAGGTATTACAGCTTATAAAAATGCAAGTCCATGGTATTTGACATTTGACGACAGAGAGGAATCAACTGTACATAAATATGATATCAGTACTACTTGGGGCTGGAATACGGGAACTCCTGTAACATATCCGACTTTAGGACAAAAAAAGGGAAGAATTTTCTCAATACTTGATACTCCGGAAGTCGATATGGAATTTATGGGATATCAAATTAAATATCCGAATTTGACAGGAAAAGTAGTTGATGCATCGGGAACGGAGCAGACTATTCCTGTTTTGGATGCCGCTCAAAAAGGCCGCTCTTTCAAACAACCAACTTATAGGAACAAAGCCTGACGGTAGTGAGGAAGTGATTGCTACAAATGTATCGATTACAGAGAACTCCACAATGATTGATTTGCCGAATCCTACTCATTACACAAAGATAAATCTTAAGTTTACAAATCCTATAGAGGTACAGGCACCAAACGGTAATGTAGTGGTTGCAACATATAAAATTCCGTTTGGCAGAGAATTCATACAATGATGTAAAGAATATTTTGGATGCAAAGCCTGACAATGAACAAAGCTATTCTGATACTTATAACAGAGCAAATGTATACGGTGATGACGGAGCAAGTCATCAATGGAATGCTCAAACCAGACAGATGATAAGATGGGCAAAAATTTATGCAAAAGAAAGTGCCCATACCACTCAGAATCAGAACTTGGGAACAAAGTATCTGAACGAAGAATTTGCTATGACTGACGGTATACAGTTCCGTCACAACCTTCCGGAGAGAGGTAGAGATGTAAAGAATCCGAAGTTCTTTTATTGGCAGATCCGGCTCTTGAGTTTAAGGGTATGACCACAAACTCTGTCGGACAGCCTACATTCGGTCCGTATCTGAATAATTACAGAGTGGAATATAACTTTAAGAATACCGGAAAGACTGCTTATATTTGGGATTTCCCGACATTCCACCTTCCGAAGGGATCTAATTATTATACTATAGGCTTTATCCGAGATTTAAGACTACCAAGAATATGGCAGGCGGTCAGAACTCTATAGATACATATATGTCATGGGACAATAATGAAGAGGCCGCTACCGATAAGGTGCCGGGACTCTATGATGATGTTCTTGACCTGGACAATGACGGAAACACCACAGAGAAGTTCACCAGCAAAAAGGCTACATATCTTTACTCACCGCCGCTTGAGTTGATTCTTACAAAGAGATCAAAGAGAGCGGATTCAGCCGAGACTTTGTATTCAACACTTACAACACCTGACAGTGAGCAGATAGTAGACTATAAGTTAAACATTTTCAATAACTCTATAACAGGAGTTAGCGGATTTACATTCTTTGATATCCTGCCACATGTGGGTGATAAGGCAATAGCACCGGATCAGCAGGGTAACTATGCTAACAGAGGTTCAACATACAGACTTGGACTTACAGGTCCTCTTGATCCTAATCCGAATTATACATATGAATACAGTACAACCCCTGTGACAGAAGGAAATATAGCTGCCAACTATGCAGGTGCTACATGGACTTCATCAGTTTCAGACTGGTCAGCGGTTACTATGTTCAGACTTAAGATGAAGCCGGGATATACACTGGCAAGCGGTGCGGCGGATGATATCACATTCAGAGCAAAGATGCCTGATACCACTCCTCTTGATACCACAAACAAAGCGGTAAATACCTTCGCAGGATTTGCCGGAGACAGCTATACAGGTGCATTTGAGGCACTCAGCAACGTTGTAGTACCGAAGAAGTATAAGATCAGCGGTAAGATCTACTATGATGTTCCACCTGCAGGCGGAAGCGGAAACGGTACATATCTTACAACAGATGATGACGTACCTGCAGCAGGCAGAACGGTAAGTCTCTATGATGCAAGCGGTAATCCGGTACTTGATGAATCAGGTAATCCGATGACTACCACAGCAAATGCAAACGGAGATTACGTTTTTGACAACATCTCAAGAGCGGGAACATACAAAGTGGTGATAACACCGGGAGTAGGAGATACAATAAGTCCAAACCGTGTTAACTCCACATCACTTATAATAGGAAATGACTTTGCTAACGGAACTCATGGAAGCAATCCTGTATTTGAAACAAGCGTTACACTTACACCAAGTGATGATAAGAAAACAGCGAATGCTGCGCTTGTGGCAAGTAATTCTACATTGAAAGTAAAATATGTAGATATGGCAGGAAATCCGATACCGCTTGATGACGGAAGCGGAAATGTTGCCGATACTGACAGCGTTCACGGCTTTAGAGATCCATATACGGTAACACCGCCTACAACACTTACAGGTGTGGCTAATTATGAGTATGCGGAGCCTGATCTTACAAACGGCAGACCGTTGACAGGAACATTAAATCCGGGACAGAATGTCGTAGTATTAAAGTACAAGAGAAAAACTGCAGGAAATATAACTGTAAACCACTATGAAGTAGGTGGAAGTACACAGCTTTATACACCTGCGGGAGCGGCAGCACCAAGTGCGGAAACTTATGTAGGAACGGAAAAACTGGGACTGACAGAAAATCTTACAAACAAAGAAGCGGACATCGACAACTTCGAGTATGTAAGCACGGAAGTAACAGGAGCACCTTCAGCGACATCGCCGACAGCTACAGGTGAAACCACAGTTACATATCAAACAGCACCACAGACAGTAACCTACAGATACAAGAGAAAAGATGCTGCAAATATAACAGTAAACCACTATGAAGTGGGAGGAAGTACACAGCTTTATAAACCTGCGGGAGCGGCTGCACCAAGTGCAGAGACAATAAGCGGAGCAGGAAAGCTTGGAACAACACAAAATCTTACAAACAGAGTAGCAGACATCGCAAACTATGAGTATGTAAGTACAGATGTTACCGGAGCATCAAGTGCGACAACACCTACATCTACAGGTGCAACAACACTTACTCACGGAACAAGCCCACAGACAGTAACTTATTACTATAAGAGAAAAAATGCGGGAGACGTTATAGTACATCACTATGAGCAGGGAACAACAACACAGCTTGTACCTGATGTAACATTAAACGGAACAAATAAGCTTGGATTGCCATACAACACAACAACACAGACAATTCCAAACTTTACGGTAGTAACAGTACCGACAAATCAAAACGGTACATACCAACCGGGAACACAGACAGTAACTTATTACTACAAGAGAAATGATGCAGGAAATGTTATAGTAAACTTTGTAGAGCAGGGAACAAACACTCCGCTTAAGAGTCCTGTTACAATGAACGGAGCAGGAAAGTTTGGTCTAGCTTATACAACAACACCTGATACATTCACAAACTATGAGCTTGTAAGTGCAACACCTACAAACCATACAGGAAACTATCCGCCGGCAGGAAGTGACATCACTGTAACTTATGTTTACAGAAGAAAGAATGCCGGAAATATTACAGTCAACCACTATGAGGTTGGAACAACAAATCAGCTTTACAAACCGGCAGGAGCTGCGACAGCAGGACCTGAAAAACTTTAACGGAACAGGAAAGCTTGGATTAAGTGAGAACTTAACAAATAAGGCGGCAGATATAGCCAACTATGAGTTTGTAAACGTAGATGTAACAGGAGCAAGCGGTGCAAGCACACCAACAGCAACAGGTGATACAAGCGTTACATACCAGACAGGAAATCAGGTAGTGACATACAGATATAAGCGTAAAGATGCTGCAAATATCACAGTACATCACTACATTGACGGAACAACAACAGAACTTTACACACCGGCAGGAGCAACGTCTCCGGGACCTGAGACAATAAACGGTAGCGGAAAGTTGGGACTTACAGAGAATCTTACAAACAAGGAAGCGGATATAGACAACTATGAGTTTGTAGGAGTGGATGTAAGCGGAGCTGCAAGTGCAACAACTCCAAGTGCAACGGGAGCAACAACTCTTACACATGGAAATACAGCACAGACAGTAATCTATAAGTACAGAAGAAAGAATGCGGGAAATATCGTAGTTAACCACTATGAGGTAGGCGGAAGTACACAGCTTTACACACCGGCGGGAGCGGCTGCACCAAGTGCACAGACCTTTGACGGAACAGGAAAGCTTGGACTTGTTGAGAACCTTACAAACAAGGAAGCAGATATAGCCAACTATGAGTTTGTAAACGTTGAAGTAACTGCGGCACCGGGAGCAAGTACCCCGACAGCTACAGGAGCTACAGGAGTTACATACAGAGCAGGAACTCAGACAGTAACCTATAGATACAGAAGAAAGAATGCGGCAAATATAACAGTCCATCACGTAGAGGTTGGAACAACAACAGAGCTTTACACACCTGCAGGAGCGGCTGCACCAAGTGCAGAGACAATCTCAGGAGCAGGAAAGCTTGGAACAAATGAAAACCTTACAAACAAGTCGGCTGATATAGCAAACTTTGAATATGTAGGAATTGATGTAAGCGGAGCACCAAGTGCAACAAGCCCAAGCAGCACAGGAGCAACAACCCTTACACATGGAAACAATGCACAGACAGTAATCTATAAGTACAAGAGAAAAGATGCAGGAAATGTTATAGTAAACTTTGTAGAGCAGGGAACAAATACTCCGCTTAAGAGTCCTGAGACAAAGAACGGAGCAGGAAAGCTTGGTCTACCATATACAACAACACCTGATACTTTCGCAAACTATGAGCTTGTAAGTGCAACACCTGCAAATCATACAGGAAACTATCCGCCGGCAGGAAATGATATCACTGTAACTTATGTATATAAGCGTAAGAACTCAGGAAATATCACAGTAAATCACTATGAGGTAGGAACAACAAATCAGCTTTATACACCGGCAGGGGCTGCGGCACCAAGTGCTCAGACTTTCGACGGAACAGGAAAGCTTGGATTAAGTGAAAACCTCACAAATAAAGAAGCAGATATAGCTAACTATGAGTTTGTAAATGTAGATGTAACCGGAGCAAGCGGTGCAAACACACCTAATGCAAGCGGAGATACTACAGTTACATATCAGACAGGCAATCAGGTAGTAAACTATTACTACAAGAGAAAAGATGCTTCAAATATCACTATACATCACGTAGAGGACGGAACAACAACAGAGCTTTACACACCTGCAGGAGCGGCCGGCCCAAGTGCAGAGGTTATCTCAGGAGCAGGAAAGCTTGGAACAAATGAAAACCTTACAAACAAGTCGGCAGATATAGCAAACTATGAGTTTGTAAGCGTGGATGTAAGCGGAGCGCCAAGTGCCACAACCCCAAGTGCAACAGGAGCAACAACCCTTACCCATGGAAACAGTCCACAGACTGTTACCTATAAGTACAGAAGAAAAGACGTTGGAAATGTTATAGTTCACCATTACGAGCAGGGAACAACAACCCCTGTATCACCTGATGAGAACTTAAGCGGAGTAGGAAAGTCAGGACTTACATATACAACAAGCCCTGCAACAGTAGCAAACTACACAGTAGTAAATACAACACCTACAAACCACACAGGAACATATCCAAATACCGGAACAACAGTAGTAACATATGAGTACAAGAGAAACGATGCAGGAAATGTTATAGTACATCACTATGAGGATGGAACAACAACACCGCTCGTACCTGATATCACAATGAACGGTACAGGAAAGCTCGGACTTCCATATACAACTACAGATCAAAATATTCCGAACTTTACACTGGTGAGCACACCGGCAAATCAGAACGGAACATATACAACCGGTAATCAGACAGTAACTTATTACTATAAGAGAAATGATGCAGGAAATGTATTGGTACACCACGTAGAGCAAGGCACAACAACATCAGTAGCCCCTGATGAGACATTAAACGGTGCCGGCAAGGCAGGCTTACCATATACAACAAATGCAGCAACAGTAGCAAACTACACAGTAGTAAGCACAACCCCGACAGATCATACAGGAACATATCCTAATACAGGAACAACAGTAGTAACATATGAGTATGTAAGAAACAATGCAGGAGATGTAGTAGTACACCACTATGAAGAGGGAACTACAACACCGCTTGTACCTGATACCACAATGAATGGAACAGGAAAGCTTGGATTACCATATACAACTACAGAGCATAGTATTCCGAACTTTACATTGGTAGCCCAGCCGACAAATAAGAACGGAACCTATACTACAGGAAACCAGACTGTAACTTATTTCTATAGAAGAAATGATGCAGGAAATGTATTAGTACACCACTATGAGGCGGGAACAACAACATCTGTATCACCTGATGAAAACTTAAGTGGTGCAGGAAAGTCAGGACTTCCATATACAACAAGTCCTGCAAATGTAACAAACTTTACAGTAGTAAGTGCGACCCCGACAGGACATACAGGAACATATCCTGCTACAGGAACAACAGAAGTAACATATCTTTACACAAGAAATGATGCTCAGAGTATAACTGTAAAATATGTAGAACAGGGAAGCGGAACACCTCTGGATACAGATGATGTAATGGGAGGAGCCGGAAAGCTCGGACTTCCATATACAACAACAGAGAAGAACATCCCTAACTATGAGTTGGTAGCACAACCTGCAAATAAGAACGGAACATATACAAACACACCACAGACAGTAATCTATGAATATAGAAGAATGCCTGCCGGAGATGTGACAACTATATATGTAGATGAGGACGGAAATGAGATAGACATACCTGAGACCCAAAACGGAACAGGAAAGCTCGGCCTTCCATACACAACTACATCAAAGACAATACCGAACTTCACATTAGTGAGTGTACCGCCTAACGCAACAGGAACATTCACACCGGGTCCACAGACAGTAACCTATGTATATAGAAGAGCTGATGCGGGAGATGTAACCGTATACCACAAATCAGTATATGATAACAGCGACTTAAGCACCCCGACAGTACTTGACGGAAGCAGAAAGCTGGGATTACCGTATACAACAAGCCCTGAGACATACTCAGACTATGAGATAGATACAGTACCGTCTAACGCAACAGGAACATTTGTAAGCGGAAGCCAAACTGTAACATATCTATACAAGAGAAAGCAGTCAGGCGGAGTAACAGTAAATTATCTGGACAATCATGGAAACAGAATTGAGACACCTGATACAATAACAGGAACAGATAATGTAGGCTTGCCATACACAACAACCCCGAAGGTTATACCTAATTACACACTTATAGTAGTACCGGGTAACGCAAACGGAACATTTACAGTAGATCCGATAACTGTAAACTATATCTATAAGCGAGATGATGCGGGAGATGTTGTAGTAGAGCATATAGATGAAAACGGAAATGTACCTTTAGAGACTCCTGAGGTACTTGACGGAACAGAGAAACTTGGAGAGAACTATACAACAAGTTCAAAGGTATTTGACAATTACGATCTGATAAGTGTACCAAGTAACGCAACAGGAACATTTACAAGCGGAAGTCAGACTGTAACATATGTATACAGAAGAAGAGATGCAGGAGATGTAATCGCCCATTACGTAAATACTGCAGGAATACCGATAGAAAGTGATGAAATACTTGACGGAAGTAGAAGTCTTGGCCTGCCATACGCAACAGCGGCAAAGGCAATAAACGGATATAGTTTATACCTTGTACAGGGAGCAGAGACAGGAGTATTCAGTACAGGAAGAATAGAAGTAACATACATCTATAAGAAGGACCCAAGCGTGGTAGTAATACCGGGACCTGTAACCCCTGTAACTCCTATAAACCCAAGCCCGATAAATCCGATTAACCCGATTAATCCGATAAACCCTGTAACACCGGTAAATCCAAGTACACCGACAACACCTACCACACCGACAACCCCTACAACTCCGATAAGAGTGGCAACCCCAAGCCAGATCACTATACCGGGAAGAGATGAGGATGTAGTAATCAGACCTACAAGACCTTTAGCAACCCCGTCAATAGCGACAAGCTCAAACACAAGCAGAGGAGGAAGTGGAAGTTCAGGAAGCGGCAGCACAAGTGTAAGACCGGGACAGGTAAGTGTAGACAACAAAGTAACATCAAAGAATGCAATAGAAAATCCTGTGATCTTGATAGACACCCCAGCACCTACCAAGAATCCACAGCCGCAGAAAGTGACACCTGTACCAAGCAGTACAAGGGTGGCGCTTGCAGTACCGAAGACAGAGGACAGAAAGGACGTAAGAGGATATGTATTTATTCTGATGAGGTTCAATCGCAGCTGCAATGGCACTGGCATTCAAGAAAAAAAGAAGAAAGATAATTTTTAGCCCCGGCAAAAGCCCGGGGCTTTTTTGATGGAAAAATATGGCTTAAATTAACAAAACTCATATGGTTTGTATACAATGTTTTTTGGAGATTTTATCAGATAATAAATTGTCTTAATATAAAATTAAAAAAAATATTCCATTATTTCATCAAATGTGTTATAAGTATATTGTAGTGAGAGTGAGAAGGAGGAGTGTATATGACTAGAACAATAAGTAAGAGTTAATGATGGAGTGATCGTATAGATGACTCCTTTATGTGTTAGGAAATTCGATCAACAAACACTTTATTGTCAGTTTTATCGACTTTGTTTTTGCAAAAACATAACAAATATCGACAATAAAACGCATTTGATATCAAGATAAATCAATCAAATCTCACTAAAAATATAAAACCTGAATATTGAAACAATATATTAATAAAAATAATTAAATAGGGAGGTTTAAATGAAGCAATTTAGAAAACGCTTTTTAGCAGTGCTTCTATCGTTTGTAATGGTTTTTTTATCAATGAGCGATGTATTCAGCGCCTATGCCGCTCCGCCGGGGGTGGTTGACGATCCGGATATATTATCAAGCATTACATATGATGATGTGGCAACAGCTGCAAGAGGAAACACAGACTTTTATGTAGGTGAAGAAGTACCGTTCTATGCAAAAATCAGAATTTCATCACCGTCAAGAAGTTTGCCGGGTGCATATTCGAAGCTTTATTTGCCGAAGAAAGTATTTGGAAATTATATAAGTTCATCAAATATTTCGACATGGTTAAACAGGCCGGCAACAGACTATCTAAGTATTGATAACACCGGTGACAACGAATACATAGTTGTTACAATGAAGTACAATACTTTAGGTGGTGGTGTAACTCAGACAGTGCCTTTTAAGGCAACAATACAGCCTAACTCACTTGCCAATAATGAGACTTATACAATACCTTGGCAGGTATACAGTGCTGAAGGAACATTGCTTGAAAGCAATAACAATACCTTTACAGCCAAGACATATCCTATAGGATATACAAGTGAGACAAGCAATTATTCAAACACTTTCAGCTTTTTACAGGGAAGTTCAGATCTGCAAAATAACACTACTTTATCAAATGATAATGTCAGTAGAATATATATATATACAAACAGAACCGACTGGCCTGCAGCAGGTACATTTCATGGTGCCACTACCAAGTACATAGGTTCGGACAGAAGAAAGACAAGACTTACAGTACAGCTTCCGGCTAATGAGAGATTCGATACAACCGATTCAAATAATGCGGGATGGACATATAATGCTGCCAACCATACTATAACCAGAGATAAACAGTATGGAAATATCAGTACTGAATATGATTATTTCTACATTAAGTATAATAATCAGGCTGTAGGTACTACATACCCATATGAGACAGTATCTTTTCCGGTTTCTTGGCAGTATGTAAATGATGACGGATCTTTAGATGCGGCATCTCTTGAGAAATCCGTAGTTACCGCCAGATATAGTTCATATCCGGGAACTCCGCCTACAGACGGAAATATCTATTTTTAGAAAGTCAACAAATTCACCATATGTAATCTTGCTTGGAGATCAGGATACAACTATTCATAGTTATACTATGAGTGCGTATTGGTATTGGAGTTCAGGAACTCCGTCACAGTATCCAGTACAAGGAGCATATCATCATACAATAGATTCTATTGAGGATACTCCTGAAGTGGATATGGATCTTATATCATATAAAATAAAATATCCGAATACAACAGGATATGTTCAGGGAACTACAGGTTCGACTTCGTATCAGTCTATTCCTGTACTGGATGCTACACAGCAGGCAGCACTTTCACATAATAAACTTATAGGTACAAAGGCGGATGGAAGTACGGAAATAATAGCTACAAACGTATCTATCACTCCTAATTCTACAGAGATTACATTGCCTGCACCTAAACACTATAAAAAAATAGAACTTAAGTTTGACAACCCGATAGAGGTACAGGCGGCAGGTTCAAATGCAATAGAAATTGTATATAAGTTCAGGTTGGAACAAGGGGCTTACAATAATGTTAAGAACCAGCTTGCTCCTATGCCTAACAATTCAAATTCAAGTGTATACACTTATAACAAAGCTACATTGAAAGCGGATACAGGAAAAGCTTCAGCAATTACTCCGTCAGCCAGAGACTGGGCGAAGTGGACAAAGGCTTTTGCGTACGAGTACCAGCATTATACTCAAAACAATGACTTAGGTACAAAATATATCAACGATATAGCAAGTGTAAGTGATAATATACAGTTTTACTACAACTTAGGTGCAGGCGGCAGAGATATAAAAAATCCTAAGTACTATGTTTTAGCCGATCCTGGATTTGAGTTCCAAGGTTTGACAGGAAGTAATTATTATGCTCCTCAATTGACACAGGCGGTCTTAAATAATTACAGAGTGGAGTATAACTTTAAAAACACAGGAAAGACTGCCTATATATGGGATTTTCCTGATTTGAACTTACCTGAAGGTAACAGTACATACTACTATTTACAGCTGTATCCGAAATTCAAGTTTACCAGAAATGTTACGGCAGGACCCGGTACTATAGATACATATTTTTCATGGGATAACAATGAGGAAGCGCCCGTAAGCAGTCAGATACCGGGACTTTATGCGGATACACTTGATCTTGACAATGACGGTAATACCACAGAGAAGTTCTCAAGTAAGCAAGAAAAGTATGTATATACTCCGCCACTTGAGCTTATACTAACCAAGAGATCAAAGAGAGCGGATGCCGGAAATACACAGTATTCATCTATTACCACTCCTGACAGTGAGCAGATAGTAGATTATCAGTTAAATATATTTAACAATTCAGTTGACTCTATCAGCGGTTATACATTTTTTGATATATTACCTCATGTAGGTGATAAGGCTGTAGCACCTGATCAGCAGGGTAATTATGCAGATAGAGGTTCTACATATAAGGTAACACTTGCCGGACCGATAAATGCAAATTCAAATTATACATATGAATACAGTACAACTCCTGTTACAGAGGGTAATATAGCTGCAAACTATGCAGGAGCAACTTGGACTACATCAGTATCTGACTGGTCAGCTGTAACTATGTTCAGAGCAAAGATGAGGCCGGGTCATGTACTTGCAAGTCACAGTACGGATGTAATCACATTTAAAGCAAAGATGCCAAGTACAGTACCGCTTGATACTACAGATAAGGCGGTAAATACCTTTGCAGGATTCTCAGGTGATAACTATACCGGAGCTTTCGAGGCACTTGCCAATACAGTAACACCTAAGAAGTACAAAATAAGCGGTAAGATTTACTATGATGTACCTCCTACAGGCGGAACTGCAAACGGTACATACCTTACAACAGATGATGATGCACCTGCAGCAGGAAGAAGCGTAGCACTTTATAAGTCTGACGGAACTCCGGTGCTTGATGCAAGCGGTAACCCTGTTACTACTACAGCTGATGCCAACGGTGACTATGCATTTGACAATATCTCAACTCAGGGTACATACAAGGTAGTAGTTACTCCGGGTACGGGAGATACATTAAGCGGAATACATGTTACTTCAACATCACTTGTAATAGGTAATGATTTTAACAACGCTACACTTGGCGGCAACGCCGTATTTGAGGCAAATGTAACCGTAACACCGAGTGCGGATAAAAAGACTGCCAATGCGGCCCTTGAAGCAAGCAATTCAACACTTAAAGTAAAATATGTAGATATGTCGGGCAATCCGATACCTCTTGATGACGGAAGCGGAAATGTGCCGGATACAGATTCTACACATATATTTAGAGCGGCATATAATGTTACTCCACCGACTGCACTTACAGGTGTAACAAACTTTGAATATGCTGAGCCTGATCTTACAAACGGCAGACCTCTTACCGGTACACTGAATCCGGGTCAGAATGTCGTTATACTTAAGTATAAGAGAAAACAGGCGGGAGATATTACAGTACACCACTATGAGGTGGGTCAGACTACCGAACTTTATAAACCGGCAGGAGCTACTACCCCAAGTGCAGAGGTATTTGACGGTACCGCTAAGCTTGGTCTGACTGAGAACCTTACAAACAAGGCGGCTGATATAGACAACTTTGAGTATGTAAGTGTTGACAGAACAGGAGCCGGCAGTGCGACTTCACCAAGTGCAACAGGTGCAACAACTGTTACTTACATTAGTACACCGCAGACCGTAACTTATTATTATAAGAGAAAGAATGCGGCAAACATAACAGTACATCACTATGAGGACGGAACTACCACAGAGCTTTTATTCACAGACGGCCGGAGGAACACCAAGTGCAGTGACCATTTCGGGAACAGGAAAACTTGGATTGACTGAAGATCTTACAAATAAAGCTGCCGATATAGACAACTACGATTATGTAGGAATAGATGTAAGCGGAGCGCCTTCTGCTACAAGCCCAAGCAGCACAGGAGAGACAACACTTACACATAGAAATACAGCACAGACAGTTATTTATAAGTACAAACGAAAAGATGCCGGGGATGTTATAGTACATCATTATGAACAGGGAACTACAACTCAGCTGGTACCTGATATGACATTACCGGGAGCCGGAAAGCTCGGTCTACCTTATACAACAACCACACAGACTATTCCGAACTTCACAGTGGTGACAGTACCAAGCAACCAAAACGGTACATATCAGAGCGGTAATCAGGTAGTAACTTATTATTATAAGAGAAATAATGCAGGTAATATTACCGTACATCACTACGAAGTAGGACAGTCAAGTGAACTGTATAAGCCTACAGGAGCCGCAGCTCCAAGTGCTGAGGTATTTGACGGAACAGGAAAGCTCGGACTGAGTGAAACATTTGTAAACAGAGAAGCCGACATAGACAACTATGAATATGTCAGTGTGGATACAAGCGGAGCACCGGGGCTTACGGCAACCGGAGGCTCAGGACAGACAAATGTTACATATCAGACAGGAGCACAGACTGTAATATATAGGTATAGAAGAAAGAATGCTGCAAATATTACAGTACACCACTATGAGGACGGAACTACAACCGAACTGTATTCTCCGACAGGAGGTACACCGGGTGCGGTTACAATCTCAGGAGCGGGAAAACTTGGATTAACTGAGAACCTTACAAATCAGGCTGCAAATATTGCAAACTTTGAATATGTGAGTGTAGATATAAGTGGAGCACCTTCAGCTACAAGCCCAAGTAGCACAGGAGCAACAACACTTACACATGGAACAGCTGCACAGGCTGTTATCTACAAGTACAGACGAAAAGATGCCGGAAATGTTATAGTAAAATATGTAGAGCAGGGAACCAATACACCTCTTCAATCACCTGATACAATGAGCGGAGCGGGAAAACTTGGACTGACATATACAACTACACCGAATACATTTACAAACTATGACTTGGTAAGTGCAACACCTACAGGTCATACAGGTAACTATCCGGCGGCAGGCAGTGATATTACAGTAACTTATGAGTACAAACGTAAGAACGCAGGAAATATCACAGTCAACCACTATATAGACGGAACTACAACACAGCTTTATAAGCATGGCGGATCCACAACTCCAAGTGCGGAGGTATTTAACGGTGCCGGAAAGCTTGGACTTAGTGAAGACCTTACAAATAAGGAAGCCGATATCGATAACTATGAGTTTGTTAGAGTAGATGTAACAGGAGCAAGCGGTGCAAATACTCCGAATACAACTACAGGAGCAACCACAGTTACATATGTGGCAGGCAATCAGGTAGTAAATTATTACTACAGAAGAAAAGATGCGGCCAACATTACGGTACATCACTATGAGGACGGAACTACCACAGAGTTGTATTCTCATACAGGAGGTACACCAAGTGCAGTAGTAGTTTCAGGAAGTGGAAAACTCGGAGTGACTGAAAGCTTCACAAATAAGGAAGCAAATATAGCCAACTTTGAGTATGTAGGAGTAGATACAAGCGGAGCACCAAGTGCGACAACACCAAGTGCAACAGGTACAACAAACCTTACACATGGTACAAGCGCGCAGACTTTAATCTACAAGTACAGAAGAAAAGATGCAGGAAATGTTTTGATACATCATTATGAGCAGGGAACTACCACATCTGTATCGGCGGATGAAAACCTAAGTGGTGTAGGTAAGATGGGACTTACATATAATACAAGTCCGGCAACTGTAACAAACTACACAGTAGTAAACGCAACACCTGCAGACCACACCGGAACATATCCTAATACCGGAACTGCAGTAGTAACATACTACTACACAAGAAATAATGCAGGAGATGTTACGGTACATCACTATGAGCAGGGAACTACCACATCTGTGGCGGCTGACGAGAACTTAAGCGGTACAGGTAAGCTCGGTCTTCCTTATACAACCAACGATCAGAGTATTCCACATTTCACACTGGTAGCTCAGCCGGCCAATAAGAACGGTACATTTACCGCAGGAGCGCAGACTGTAATCTACGAGTACAGAAGAAATGATGCAGGAAATGTATTGGTTCACCACTATGAAGCAGGAAGTACTACACAGGTATCACCTGATGAGAACTTAAGCGGAGTAGGAAAGTCGGGACTTACATACACTACAAGTCCTGCGGCTGTGGCAAACTACACTGTGGTAAATGCTACACCTGCAGACCATAGCGGAAATTATCCTGCAAGCGGAACAACAGTTGTAACATACTATTACACAAGAAACGATGCCGGAGATGTTACTGTAAAATATCTTGAGCAGGGAACGGGAACATCACTACATAGTGACGTTTTACTAAGCGGTGTCGGAAACTCGGACTTCCATATACTACAAATGAAGAGAACATCACAGATTATGAGTTGGTTGCCCAGCCGGCTAATAAGAACGGTACATTTACCGCAGGTTCTCAGACTGTAATATATGAATATAGAAGAAAACCGGCAGGAGATGTAACAACAGTTTATGTAGATGATGAGGGTAATGTTATTTCAACACCTGATGTTCAGTCAGGAGTCGGAAAACTTGGACTTCCTTATACTACAACAGCAAGAACCATACCGAACTTCACATTGGTGAGCACACCTGTTAACGCAAACGGTGTATTCACATCGGGACCGCAGACTGTAACTTATGTTTACAGAAGAAGTGATGCCGGAAATGTGACAGTTTATCATAAGTCGGTATATGACAACAGCGATCTCAGTTCACCGACAGTACTTGACGGAACAAGAAAGCTCGGATTGCCATATACAACAAGTCCTGAAAGTTATGCAGACTTTGAGGTAAGCAGCGTACCGGCAAACGCAAACGGTACATTCGCAAGCGGTGCTCAGACTGTAACATATCTGTATAAGAGAAACAGTCAGGTGGAGTAAGAGTAAATTATCTTGATAATCATGGAAACAGCATTGAAACACCTGATAATATTACAGGAAGTGATAATGTAGGACTGCCCTATACTACATCACCTAAGACTATTCCTTATTATGATCTTATAACAGTACCGACCAATGCAAACGGAGTATTTACAGTAGCGCCTATAACAGTTGACTACATATATAAGCGTCAGGATGCGGGAAATGTTGTTATAGAGCATTTGGATGAGAACGGAAACGTTCCTCTTGAGACTCCGGAGGTACTTGACGGAACAGAGAAGCTTGGAATGCCATATGCTTCAAGTGTGAAGTCATTTGATAACTTTGATGTAATATCGGTACCGACTAATGCTAACGGAACTTTTGTAAGCGGAAGTCAAACAGTAACCTATGTATATAGGAGAAAAGATGCAGGAAATGTAATTGCCCGTTACTTAAATACTGCAGGACTGCCGATAGAAAGTGATGAAGTACTTGACGGTACAAGAAGCCTCGGACTTCCGTATGCAACCACTGAAAAGGCTATTGCCGGATACAGTTTATACTTGATACAGGGTGCAAATACAGGAATATTTACAACAGGAGAAATTGTAGTAACATACATTTACAGGAAGGATCCAAGTGCGATAATCATACCGGGACCTTTAACTCCTGTGACACCGGTTAATCCAAGTGTCATCAATCCTGTAACTCCCAAGTGTTATTAATCCTTCAATACCTGTTAACCCAAGTAATATTAATCCGTCAACACCGGTTAACCCGAATCCATCAAGGATTGCTACACCAAGCCAGATTAATATTCCGGGAAGAGATCAGGATATTGTTATAAGGCCGACAGCCACACCGTCTATTGCGACACCTTCAAATATAAAGAGAGGCGGATCGTCAGGCGGTTCATCAGGTGGAAATTCCGTAGTAAGACCGAGTAAGACTGTAACGGTAAATGATATAAATTCAAAGGGAGGAGTTACTACTCCGGAGCCTGTTATAGATAAGCCTGTTATTAATACAGATAAGACCGATACAAATAAGATAGGATTTGATAAGAATCAAAGGAAGGCTTTGGCTGTACCGAAAACAGCTGATGAAAGAGATGTAAGAGGATATATGTTTATTCTTATGAGCTCGATCGTAGCGGCAATGGTACTTGCATTAAAGAAAAAAGAAGAAAGATAAATTTCACCCTCCGGCATTTGCCGGGGGGCTTTTTGATATTTGAATTATTGACATTGTAAATAAAAAAATATAAAATGATATAAAAAAAGGGGTAAATATTATGGCACAGACGAATGTAAATATACGTATGGATGAAGAACTGAAAAAGCAATTTGATTCATTTTGTTCAGATATCGGAATGAGTATGACGACAGCATTTTGCGTATTTGCAAAAAAAGCTGTTAGAGAGAGAAGAATTCCCTTTGAAATCACAGCGGATAATGATCCTTTCTACAGCTCTGAAAACTTATCAAGATTAAAAAAATCAATTGCTGAAATGGAGAGGACAGGCGGTACAATACATGAGGTAAATCTGGATGATTAAATCATGGACAGATGAGGCATGGGAAGATTTTGAGTATTGGACAAAACAAGATAAGAAGACATTGAAGAGAATATTACAGTTACTAAAAGATATAGACAGAAATGGGTATGATGGAATAGGAAAGCCGGAGAGACTTTCCGGCGAATTGTCGAATTATTGGAGTAGACGTATTGATGACTGTAATAGATTGGTATACAGAATAGATGGAAATATTGTAAGAATAGTACAATGTGGATCTCATTATAGAGATAAATAAAAGCCGGACTATAGTGTCGGGCTTTTTACATTAAAAAGACAACTGTTGAAAAGATATTGTAAGAATTTAATTATAGTAATTATTCCGAGATTACTATAAAATGTAAAAAGGATAATGATGTTAAAAAAATTTGTTTGTTTTTCATATGACAAATAATAACACTTTTTAATATACATGATTTTTATTACGGAGGAAATATGAGAAAAAAATCACTGCATTATTTTTTTATTACTGATTTTTCAATATTGCTGTCGGTGTTTGCCCCTGCCGAGGAAAGCATATGCTACAGGCGCCGGCGGTAGTGCGATAACTACGGATGTTAGGTACGGTTTATCCGGGCAGACGTCATCTTTAGTTGCACAAAAAGGAGTCATACTATGTTACAAATACGCTTTCAGGAGCAGTATCTACACTGTACAATCCGTTTTCGTATGTGTATTTTGACAAGAGTATATTTGCGCCTCCTGTTGTCAGTGACGTTACCTTGGCATCAGGTGCAAGCAGTGTAAATATTATAAATTCAGATCCGAACTATTATATTGTAAAGATAAATTATTCAAGGCTTGATACAGGATATGCGGCAATACCGATAAAGGCTACGCTGAAGAATTCGGCAGTGCAAAACGGTGAGATATTCCACATTCCGGTAAAGCTTTTTGAAGCGGGTAAAAATCCTGCTACAGATGCACCTCTTGCAAGTTCAAACGATCAGTTTGTTGCAAAGGCATATCCGGTCGGAATTATGTCGGCCAATACATCTACAGTTGCAAGTAACAACAGAAAAAGCGAATATATATCGGATGATGCAACCAATGCCACTAATGACAGACTGTCTACAGACTTTGTATCAAGTTTGTTCGGATACGGTTACAGCGGTCCTGCAAATACAGCCAACGGCGGTGTATCACAAGTACCGTCAGGAACCGGTGCAGGTATGGATAAGAGAAAGGTAGAGTTTAAGATTACTCTTCCGGCCACCGCAGTATGGGATCCTTCACTTCCGAACAACTCGGACTGGACATATAACAGTACAGACAGAACTATCACACAGATAGTGGACAGAGGCTTGGGAACAGTATTACAGCCGCCTTTTTCGCTTAAGTGGGACGGAAATCAACCTGTTACTTTAGCTCCTACATGGACGAAGATAACTATGCAACAGGTCACTACATTGGTAAATGATGACGGAACTTTGGATAATTCCACAAGAAGAAGCGGTGAGTTATATTACCACGTTTCCTATGTCAGAAGAATTCGTATAAGAAAGACATTACTCGGAGATAAGGGAAATCTTGTACCGAGGGATGCGGACTATAAGTATAACTATTTGGTAAGTGTCGATCAGTTCGGTGGTACAAGACCGCAGACTGCAAGCAGTGTTACATTCAGAATGATAGAGGATGAACCGCAGGCAAGAAGCCTTCTCACAGGATATGAACTTAGAGTCAGACCTGAAAGATTTACTGCGACAGAACTTGCAAAGCTTTCACATAATAAAGCTTATCGGCTCCGACAACGGAACTACATGGACTACTATTGCCACAAATATTACACCTGTTCAGGTGAGCAATGCCACAGACTACAGAGCAAACTCCGTAGCTACCACATTGACAACACCGCCTGAGTACAGGTATTTCAGACTTGTCTTTGATGATGATATAACTATCTCACAGTTTGATGAAGATGCGGTAGGTCTTATCGTTCAGACACAGCTTACACCTGCTACACATACAGCTTTCATCAATGATTTGAATGCACGTGCCAATGATGTGTATTGGAAGCTTGTCAGAAACTTCGGTAGAGTAAGAAATGCAGCCGGTCAGGAACTGGGATATGCATTGGCCGATGCATATTTAAGAAATCCGTATGCAAGCATGCATCTTCAAAATATCGGAATGAGTATAAACGGCACCTCCGCTACAAGTACCGTAAGTGTCGGAGGAGTCATAAAAATAACACCACGTATTTGGTATAACAGTATACTTTGGGACCCCAGAGCCGCTGTAAATCCTAAGATGGTAGTTGTAGTCGATTCGGACCTTGCTTTTGACAGTGTGCAACCGCAGATGAATGCCAATTTATTTACTGTTAATCCTACTCCTACGGTTATACCGAATTATAAAGGTAATGTCGGAAAGACAGCGTACGAGTTTGAACTTACAGGATTGACATTCCCGGGTTCTACAGTTCCGGGTTATGGAAACTATACACAGAACAGAATCGATCATTTGAACTTTTCATTTAAGCCGACAGCCGGTATGGATGGAGGTCCACATGAATAAAGGTAATACTGAGCTGGGATAATAACACTACAGCCGCATCAAGCGCAGCTCCGGGAGTTATATATTCATCAGATACCGCAGATTACCTGACCCGTATGACGCCAATAACAACGGCAATACAACAGACAGACTTTCTACATTGACATACAATTACACCTTTGTACCTCCACAGGCAATGGTGCTTGGAAAGAAAGTAAAACTTTCCACAGACAGTGTATATCAAACAAGTATAAAGGCTGATAAGGGAGATATCTTAGATTATCAGGTTAGAGTATGGAACAATACCAATGACCCGGTGGAAAATATTCATGTAATGGATGTTTTCCCATATGCAAATGATAAATTTATAGTAAAAGACGGCAGCGGAAACTATCTTGACAGAGATTCAAAAATATATCCGAAGGCTATATCGGGAGTGACCGCCAATAACTCTAAGTTTGATATTTACTACTCTACAGACGCTCCAAGTGCAACGATAGAAGGAAATATAGGAGCGACATGGTTACCTGCCGCAAGTATTACGGACTGGTCAGCAGTCACCATGTTTAAGGCCGATTTAAAGTCGGGGCAGAGTATAACGGCAGGAGAAGAGGTACTCTTTAATTATAAGGTGGAGATGCCGGATACCAAGGATAATCTCGCCGCAGATACTGCAAATAACTCCGTAGCTTCATGGAGAGGAAATAATGTTGACGGTGCAAATGAGTTTACCGACTCAAAGGTAGGTACTCATAAGTACAATATCGCAACTCATGCCTTCTATGATTTAAATAATAACGGAACATATGACAGCACTGATTTAAATATTGCAAACAGACCATATATACTTGTAAAGCTTGATGCAACGGGAAATGAGACGGTGGTTGAATCTGGAACAACGGATTCAAACGGAAATATTTCCTTTACAAATAAGCTAAGCAATGCAGGAAATTATAAGCTCTATGTGGAGAACTTGACCAGCGACAGCTTTGCTTTACCAAATGTGGCAAGTACTGCCACTGTGATTGGAAATGATTTTACTTCATTTACTACAAGGGCATCCGTAATCAAGTCGGTCAGACTCCGGTACCTAATACACCATGGTCAACTGTGGATATAAGCTTAACAAGAGATAATCCAAGTGCCATCAAGAACCTTGGACTTAAGACTGATTTTTATAATCTTACGGTAAAAGCATATCAAGGATGAGGACGGAAGCAATCTTGTTGCCGATGTGGTTACAAGAGAGCCGAGAGATACCGCATATACAACAGCGGCAATCACTACAGATCCGAATTTTGAAGTGGATACTGCAAATCTTCCTGCAAATGCAAACGGAAGTTATACTGCAGATACAACAGTTACATACCATTACATAAGAAGAAATGCAGGAGATGTAACCGTACATCACTACGAAACAGGAAAGACCGACGAACTTTATGCGGTTTCGGCAACAGCAACACCTGCGGCCGAAGTGCTCTCAGGTGCAAGACAGATGGGTAAACCTTATCAGACTTACAGAAGAGATGTGAGTACGGCAGGAAGCTATCCGATACCTCATTACCACCTTGTAGGAACACCTACAGGTCCTGCAAGCGGAACATTTGATGCAACGGCAAAGACGGTTACTTATTTCTATGAAAGAAATGATGCACCGGATGTTACTATAAAATATGTGGATATTGATACAGGTGCAAATCTTACAAGACCTGAGAGTCTTGGAAGTAGTGTAATGATAAATACTCCTACAGTTCTATCAGGAACAAATAAAGAGGGACTTGCATGGAGCAGCAATGTACTTCCTGTAGACAATTATGATTTTGTAAGCAACACCACTCCTACAAACGGAGTATTCGGTGACGGAACAACCTCGGTAACATATTCCTACAGAAGAAAAAATGCAGGAAATATTACAGTTCATCACTATGAAAAGGGTACTACCACAGAGCTTTACGCTCCGGTAGCCGGAGGAGCTGTGGGACCTGAAGTTATAAGCGGTACAAACAAGCTCGGACTTACATATCAGTCACAGGAGAGGTCGGCGGATATTGCAAATTATCATTTGTATCAGTCACCGAATCCTACACTGGTCACATTTGCCTCTACACCTACAGAGCTGATTTATTACTATGAAAGAGATAGTGCTTCACCGATAATTATTCATTATTATGAAGACGGAACTACCAATGAGTTGTATTCATCTACTCCGGGAGGAACACCGGCGGCTGTGACAGTGGACGGAACCAATAAACTTGGAACTACTTATACTACACAGAGCATGAATATTCCTCATTTCCATCTTGTAAGCTCACCGGCAAATCCGACAGTGACATTCGGAAATGCGCCTGTAGAAGTGGTTTATAAGTATAAAGAGAGATGATGCCGGAGATGTTAAAGTACATCATCTTGAAGTCGGAACAAACAATATACTCTCACCTGCAGAGGATTTATCCGGAGCGGAGAGATCGGGACTTACATATACAACAAGTCCGAAAAACATACCATATTATACGGTAGTAAATGCAACACCTGCAGGACATACAGGAACTTATCCTGCCACAGGACTTACAGAGGTTACATATTACTACAGTAGAAATGATGCCGGAAATGTATTGGTACATCATTTTGAGGTTGGAACAAGCAATTCACTCTTACCTGATGAGATATTATCAGGAGCAGGTAAGGCAGGGCTTGCCTATACAACAAATGCAGGTACTGTTGCCAACTTTACAGTAGTAAATGCAACACCTGCAAATAATACAGGTGTATATCCGGCAAACGGAACTACAGTGGTTACATACTACTACAAGAGAGATGATGCCGGAAATGTAACAGTACATCATTTTGAAGTCGGAACAAGCAATTCTCTTGCGGCAGATGAGAATTTATCTGGAGTAAGTAAGGCCGGACTTTCCTATACAACAAGTCCTGCAAATATAGCCAACTTTACGGTAGTAAATCCTACACCTGCAAATCATATCGGAACATTTACGGCAGGAACAAACTATATTGTTACCTATGAATACAGAAGAGATGACGCCGGAGATGTGACAGTAATGTATACCGACAGAGACGGTAATGAACTGGATGCAAGAGACATACTTTCAGGAACAAATAAACTTGGATTGCCATATACTACGGCACCTAAGACTATTGGAAGTCTTGTGCTTGTAAATTCACCGGCAAATGCAACAGGGAGTATTTACGATTGCTCCACAAGTTGTAAAATTATGTCTATAAGAGAGATGATGCGGGGGATGTGACAATATATCACAAGTCTGTACAAGACGGAAGCGATTTGGTAGCGCCTACAGTACTTAGCGGTATCGAAAAGCTTGGACTTGCCTATACAAGCAGTGCGGAAAATATCGCAAACTTCGATTTAGATACGATGCCTGCAAATGCAACAGGAGTATTCACTCATGGAGCACAGACTGTGACCTACTTGTACAGAAGAAAAGATGCAGGAGATGTGAATGTAAGATATTTGGATGTTCACGGAAACAGCATAGAAAGTGATGATACAATTTCCGGAGCAAATAAGCTTGGACTTAATTATACAACATCACCTAAGGCAATACCTTACTATGATCTTGTAATAAATCCTACTAATGCAACCGGAGTATTCACAACATCACCTATAAATGTTGAGTATATTTATAAGCGTCAGGATGCAGGAAATGTTATTATTGAATATCTGGATGAGAACGGAAATGTTCCGCTTGTTGAGACTACTGTTTTAAACGGTAGTGAGCAAATCGGAGTACCTTATACTTCAGAGCTTAAGTCATTTGACTACTATGACTTGATTTCAATGCCTGCAAATGCGAACGGAGTATTTAATCCGGGAACACAAAGAGTAACATATATCTATCGCAGACAGGATGCAGGAGATGTAATTGCCCGTTATATCAATCCGGCAGGAGTTGCCCTGGATGCAGATGAAGTTTTTGACGGCAGCAGAAAACTTGGCCTTGCCTATAGTACAAGTGCAAAAACTATTGCAGGATATCATTTGGAGAGAGTTGAAGGCGCTGAAAGCGGATTGTTCTCAACTGCACAAATAGAAGTCAACTATGTATATGTTAAAGATCCAAGTGTTATAATCTATCCGGATCCGCTACATCCGGCTACACCAAGCCAGATAAATCGCCCGGGTGACAGAAACAATGATATTATCATAAGACCTATAGCTACACCTTCCATAGCCACATCTTCAAACGGAAGAAGAGGCGGTTCGGGTGGAAGCTCATCTATAAGACCTACACAGACAGTTGTAGAGAAAAAAGAAGAAATAAAGGCCGATGTTATAAATGTTGAGCCTGTAAAACCTGAAATTATCATAGAGGATCCGAAGAAGTTTACTGCGGAGACTGTATCAGACAGACGCCCACTCCCGGTACCTAAGACCTCGGATAATACAGACCTTTTCAAATATATGATATTATTGATATCTTCCTACGGAGCAATGTTGGTGGTACTTAAGAAGAGATAGTTTTGATAAGAGATAATTATATACTATGTACCGTAAATACTATATAATAATAGTGTTGTCGCACCCAATCTGACAACAGAAGAGGGGTGTACATATGGAAATAATTATCTCTTTTTTTAGTGTCTGTTTTTGGCAAATGTAGTCAGCTACTATATCTGCAAATGGCTAGACAGACATAATGGCGACAACTAGCCTAAAGGTGACTTGTCCTTAAAACAAGAAGAAAGCCTCGGGAATCGCAACTTCCCGAGGCTTTCGCTATGTGTACATATGGTACAAATATCTCTTTTTACAATTAAAGTATAACTACTTAGTTTTTGTATAGTCAAGAGATGATTTAATGTTTTTGATATTTTTATTTTATTTACACAAACAGTAAATGTTATACTGATAAATTTTTTAAATTTTTAAAATGACTATTTTATAAAAAAAGTGTTAAACTAGCCATATGAATATTTTATTTACAGATTTGGACAATACTTTGATTTATTCAAAGAAAACGAATATAGAAGAAAAAGATTCCTGTGGAGCTTTATAACGGTGAGGTGAACAGCTTTTATGTCAAAATACTCATATGAGCTTTTTGCATAAGTTAAATGAGCTGCTCCTTATAGTGCCTGTTACCACAAGAACCTATATTCAATACAGTAGAATAGATCTTGGTATTACTCCAAAAGTATGTACTATGTGCAAATGGGGGAATACTTTTAAAAGACGGTATAAAGTCGGATGAATGGTATAAAGAAAGCCTTGATATAGTAAAAGCCTTCATTAGAGGAAGAGAAAAAGCATATGTATTTTTGCAAAAAGATAAAAAGAAGAAAGTTTGAATGCAGAAATATTGATGACTTATTTATCTTTACAAAATGTGATGAGTCGGAAGCGGTTGTAAGAGATCTTAAGAGCGTACTGGACTTTGGAAAAAGGTAGAGGTTTTACACAATAAAGATAAGCTGTATGTAATGCCGAAGAATTTAAACAAGGCGGATACGATTAAGCGCTTTATAAGAGAATATGCTACAGAGAAGGTACAGATATTTGCTGCCGGAGATACGGAGTTTGATACCGGAATGATAGAGCTTGCAGACATAGGATTTGCACATAAAGGATTTGAATATAAAGTAAAAAAATATTTTCAAGGATTATGAAGGACTTTTTTCGGATTTTTATCTGGAAAGGGTTTTAGAATATATTAAGGAGTAGGAAATGCCGGGATTTACAACTCACTATATTTTAGGGTTAAAGGCATATGGTGCTTTAGAAAACTCGGGTTTAAAATATATTATATCTAAATACAGATGGTTGTATCAGCTGGGACTTCAAGGACCGGATATGTTTTTTTACAATATCCCGATACTGAGGCACAGGGATTACAGAAACGTCGGTTCATATATGCATGAGAGTCATGTAAACGATTTTTTTGCAAATGCACTTTGTGAAATACAGTCCATGGAATCAAAACAAAAGCAGCAGCAGGCGATAAGCTATATTGCAGGTTTTTTATGCCACTATGTGGGTGATTATATCTGTCATCCTTATATTTACGCAAGAATAGGGCATGAAAACGGAAAAAACAGCGCCTATGTATACGGACTCCATGCGGCACTTGAAAATGATATAGATACCATACTTTTTAAAAAAAGTATAAGAAAAAGAAAACCTCGGAATTCAATCAAGCAGCCACTTTGGCACTAAACGGTTTTGAGATACAATTTGTTTCGGATTTTCTGGCAAGAGTTATAAATAAAACCTATTATCCGATTACATATAAGAATAATTTCAGAGTAACACCTGCTATGGTACACAGATCGGTACTTGCAATGAGGTTTGGAGTAAGAACTCTCGCCGATCCTACGGGGAGAAAGAAAAACAGGATAAATGCTATAGAATCCTTATTTTTAAAAAATCCTATAGTTTCACAGAAGATACTCTCAGACGAAGTACCGGATGCAAAAGGAGCCCTAAATCTTGAACATGAGCTTTGGATAAATCCATGGAATAAGAGTGTTCATTCAAATGAAAGCTTTCCGGAGCTCTTTGATAAATGCATTGACAGATGTGAGGAAATATTTAAGATACTGAATACGGAAATAGTGCCGGACAGAATGGAAGAGACCGATTTTCACAGACTGCTTGAGAATATAGGAAATTACTCCTATCATTCAGGGCTTGATGTAGGCTGAAAGATATCAAATGATTAGTATTTAAAAATTTAAATATTATTACTTTAAAGAAAGTGAGGTGAATAAGAGTATGTATCCGATGAATGTAACAAAACCTATAGGGTGCGGAACAACTGGAGAATCTGAACCGAAAAAAAGGTGTTGTATTAAATAGTGACAATGTAGATATTTTGAATACTTCCTATTATAAAAAAACGGGAAACACAAACACTGCAACACAGACGGCAAGTACACCAAATCCTGCCGCCACAGGCAGTGCTACAGTAAATCATAACACCGGACAAGCTCAAAGCACTGGACAAAATGCTAATGTAAGGCGAATAACATTGCCGGCATTGAGCAAGAGAGTTTCAAAGGGGCAAAAAGTCCCGCTTACCTTTTCTTCAAACAAGATAAAGGTGAATTTTGGATGGAATGTGAATAATGCAGCCTGCGATGTGGATGTCTCAGCTTTTTTACTCGCCGGAAACGGAAAAGTAGTCGGGGATGATTTCTTTGTTTTCTACGGACAGGAAAGCAGCCCTGAGAGAAGTGTGCGTTTTAAAAATGTTGAAGAGGCGAATGCATTACAGGTATTTGATATAGATACTTCTATATTAAATCCGGCTGTACAAAAGATAGTATTTGTAATGACTATAAATGATGCACTTGAAAAAGCACTTAATTTCGGTATGCTAAAAGACGCATATATACAGATCGTGGATCCTGTGACAAATACCGAAGTGGCTTCTTTCCTTGTGGAGGAATATTATAACAATATAAACTCCATGATGATGGGAGAAGTATATCTGCACAACGGTGCATGGAAATTTAATGCAATAGGAAACGGAGTAAATAAAGACTTGGCGGGACTTTGCGAATTTTACGGAGTACAAGTCGAATAAGGAGGGGAATATGCTGACATTTGAAGTTATTAACGAGTTGACACTTAAGGTTACCTGTGAAGGAAATGATACATTGATTGCAAAAGCAGGTGCATTTATAGCAGGAGAAAATCCGGGCGGAAAGAACTATAATTTTGAAAAGATGTTGCTTGGACCGGGAGGAAGTATCGGACAGGCATTACTCGGGACAGCTTGTAAGAAGAGTTGCAGGTGAAAATATACCTCTTATGAAGGTACATTTAAACGGAGCTTCCACAACATACTATGCTAACTACGGACAGCATGTAGTAGTATATAAGCTGGCACCGGGTGAGACGGTTTCTGTAGAGTCGGAGAATATACTTGCATTTACAAATGACTGTGATTACTCTGTAAGATTTTTAGGTGTGGGTGTACTTTCACAAAAAGGTCTTGCTACAACCACATTGGTGGGTAGAGGAAATAATGCCTATGTGGCATTGCTCTCAGACGGAAATCCACTTGTGGTTTCAAATGTGAAGTCAAGAGACACGCTTGCGGTAGATCCTGATGCTGTAATATGCTGGTTTAGCAAGAACGGAATGGGAGATCCACAGATAAAAGCGGATATATCATGGAAGACCTTCATAGGTCAGGCTTCAGGAGAATCCTACTCATTTGAATGGTCAGGAAATGAGCCTGTAACGGTTTCTGGTTCAGCCAAGCGAGAGAGGTGGCGGAATCAGAGTGAGTGTAGATTAATAAATTTGGGTTATTTAAAGCCGAAAGCAGCCGGAAATTCCGACTGCTTTTTTATGCTTTTTATTAAAGCTTCATTACTTCTTTTAAAAAGTCCTTTGCATATCTGTACATTTTTAAGAGAATACTCTCCGAATTCTTCGCCCTACATTGGCCTTATATACGGTCCATAGAGCCCAAAGATAACCGCTGAGTGCCATATATGTATACAGCTTCTTATACTCATCTGTAGAAGGCTTTCTTTTAAGATAAGATTCTAAAAGTTCATCAGCCTGAGATTTATCATAATAAGAATATATAGCGCACATCGCCACATCTATAACAGGATCCGCCATTCCGGCATATTCCCAGTCAATAAGCTTTATCTTATTATCTGCGGTAATAATAAAATTATCGGCTACACTGTCTATATGACAGAGGCGACTTTCAGACTTCATTCCTTTAAGTAAATCGAGTAAGAGCATCATATTTTTGTGAACCTCTTCTACATCTTCAAAAGATATTCCACCGCTCTTTTCACAGAGTCCGGTATAATATTCTATTCTCTCGGCTATATCAAAGCGATGGCTGACTTTTACATCAGTTTCATGCAAAGTCCTTAAAAGTTCCATACATCTTGACATTTCTTCCTTATTAAAGGCATCGGCATTTTTTGAACCGTCATAAAACTTTGATATCTTATAACCGCTTTCCTTATCAAAATAAATTATTTTTCTCCGTAATATGCAAATCCTTGACTGCCATATAGCAATCATACTCATTTGAACGGTTTATAAGTACATCTGTGCCCTTTCCGGGTATTCTACATATATAGCTCTTATCATCCACTTCAAAAAGAAATGATTTATTTGTCATACCGGCTTTTAATGTACGCAGACCTTTTATATGACTCTCGGGGATATTAAAAACCTTTGCAATAAGTTCAAGAGCCACATTTCCACTGTTTTCCTTATATTTATCATCAAATGCTCGAAGTTCTTCCAGATTTTCAAACTCATAGACCTGATTTTCGGGCTGTGGATTGATATGCATGGCAGGCAGTGTAGAGTTTTTCTTTTGTAGTTCACTCATAAGTACATTTTCCCAATACCAGTCATCGCTTCCCGGAGTAGAAAATGCTTTTTCCAGTATCGGCATAAACTCTTTTGAAAAGTCTTTGCTGAAATATACAGGTCCGTACATTACATAGGCATCGCTACCGCCTACATTTATAGCTGTTATTTCACGCTTTTTATTAAAATCAAGTACCCATTCATTCGTAGTTCCTTCCATATATATAGAAGAGTACCAGGAGTAAGGCTCATAGCTGTGATACATATTATCTCTCATCCAGTTATCTGAAGAAAGTATATATACATTGGAATCTTCTATATACTTACATGCATAGTGCAATGTGGAAATATTATTCTTAGTAGAATAGTCAGGATTATAAACAAGCTTTACATTGTACTTATCTATAAGATATTCAAAATGCTCCTTTAAATATCCCACAACTATCACTATGTCAAAGACACCGACTTCATGGAGCTGCTTGATCTGCCTCTCAATCATTCTCTCACCGAATACCTCAAGCAGTCCCTTTGGTGTTTCAAATGTAAGCGGAACAAACCTTGACCCGAAGCCTGCAGCCATGATAACGGCACGTTCCACCTTAAAAGGAGATAGATATTCAAGTCCGGCTTCGGTAAGACTCATACTACTTCCTTCCTTATACAAATAGTTTAATGCCATAGCATCTTTTTATAAGTGAGTTGATGCTTCCAAGAGAGAGGTTTAACTTCTCTGCAAGCTCTCTTTGAGTAATAGTATTACATTCAAATATTTCTCTGAGTAAATATGCGTATCTGTTCATATAAGCTCCCAATATAATAAAATAAACATTAAGTTCAAAAAAATAATAAAAATTATATCTATATTGAACATATTAGCATAACAGGGGGTATAAGTATACATATATATCTTAGAAAAAGACAGAAATGTAATATTTTTGTAAGAAATCAGAAAAAGAAAAATATATTGTAAGTAATAAAAATAAAGTTATATACTAGCTTTTGTCTTAAGATAAAGGACTGATAAGAGCCTTTACGGGACGCATTAGATTTTAAAAGGATTTCAAAAAGGAGATGCATTCATTATGAGAAAGCAAACAAAGATTGCTGCATTAATTTCAGCAGCAGCTGTTCTCTCAGTTGGTGGAGCTATGACAGCTTTCGCTGCTACAGGCTGGCAACAGGAGAATGGTACATGGGTATATTATAACAGAAACGAAGAGAAAGTAACAGAGACATGGCAGAAGTCAGGTGACTACTGGTTCTATCTTGACGATAACGGCGAGATGGCTACAGATTCACTTATCGACGATAACGACGATACATACTATGTTGACATTAACGGTGTTATGGTTACAAATCGTTGGGTTGCAGTTGACAACGAGAACGCAGGCGAAGAGAACGAGCCAAATCAGTGGTGGTACTACTTTCGGAGCTAACGGTAAGGCTTACAAGAGAAGCGATTCAGCTACAGGCGACGTTTCTTTAAAGACTATCAACGGTAAGAAGTACACATTCGATACTGACGGTAAGATGCAGTATGGTTGGGTAAAAGACGGCGAGACACAGCATGATGAAACGCTTGGCAGGATTCAGAATACTACTTCGGCGATGAGAACGACGGTTCTATGGCAGAGGGATGGAGAGAGATCGCTATCGTTGATGATCAGGCAGCAGACCTTCAGCCTGGTGACAACTACTGGGATGAGGATCAGACAAGATGGTTCTACTTCAAGGCTTCAGGAAAGAAGGAGAAGAGCCAGACAGGTAAGACAATCAACGGAAGAAAGTATGGCTTCGATGAGTATGGCCGTATGAATGCCGGTTGGATCACAACAGCTACAGCATCTAATGCTAAGGTTGCTGACGGCGGTTCACAGGGTATTGCTACATACTCTAACTCATTCTTATACTACTCAACACCTGAGGATGGTGCAAGATCTACAAAGGGTTGGTTCAAGGTAACTCCTGGTTACTACCTCCAGAGAGATAAGTATGAGGATGGATCAGATTACTGGTACTACTCAGACGGTAACGGAAAGCTTACAGTTAACGAAATCAAGACAGTAAACGGTAAGAAGTATGCATTCGACAACTATGGTAGAATGATCAGCGGATTCGTTGTACTTCAGATGGAAGGTAACACTATAGGTTCAGGTTACAGCTCAAAGAAGATCGTTCAGAAGGTAGATTCTGACGGTACATATGATACAGGCGACAACTACAACAGATTTGTAAAGGCTAACGACAGCTTGTTCAGATCAGGAGAGCTTAAGTCTTACTTCTTCGGTGGAAGCGATGACGGTTCTATGAAGACAGGAAAGCAGACTGTAGAGCTTGATAGCGAAAAGTACACATTCGAGTTCGCTAAGAACGGTTCTAACAAGGGTGTTGGTCTTAACGGTATGGAAGATCACAAGTTCTATGTTGGTGGAAAGCTTACAACAGCTGATACTGACAGCAAGATCGAGATCGTTATCCTTGACAGCAGCAACAAGTTAGTTGCTAAGTCATCTGTAGAGGATGCTCTTGCAGCTTACGGTAACGGTGGCGTTCAGCACTTCAAGTCAAACGGAGACTTAGATTATACAGAGTATAAGTTCACAGGTCTTCCAACAGGACACAAGGCTTATGTTGTTAACACAACAGGTGCTATGGTTAAGAGCGGAACAAAGAAGGACGGAGATGATTACAAGGTTAAGACATCTAACTACACAGTAGATTGGGTACGTCTTGAGGAATAATCTCAGTTAATTAAATAGATTTTTATATAGGCTTGAGGTGGAGCGAAGCGAAGCCTCATGGCATCTGATAAATCTAATGCGAGAGGAATACTTTTCTAAGGAGGTATTCCTCTTTTTGATTTTATCATATGTAAATTGTATTTAATAAAAAAACAGGAATAATTCTCATTATTAGTACTTGACTTTTTTTGATATTTTAGTTCATAATAAAAAGCACATTGTGGTTGTGCAAAATTAAATCTAATGATTTTGAGATTTAAGTAAGTAAATTGCTCAAGTACAACCGGATATTGGAGGACAAATGTTAAAAGATTTTAAAGAGTTTGCGTTTAAAGGTAATGTTTTGGATATGGCGATAGGTGTTATCATAGGTGGGGCCTTTGGTAAGATTGTCACATCTTTGGTAAATGATTTGATTATGCCTATCATATCTATATTGACAGGAGGTTTAAACTTCACTGATTTGAAGTATGTTATCACTCCTGCACACGGAGACATAGCTGAGAATGCTATTGCTTACGGATCTTTTATCCAAAATGTAGTTGATTTCCTTATCATTGCATTCTGTATCTTTATTTTTTTGTAAAGCTTATAGAGAAGGCTAAGAGAAAAGATAAAGAGGAAGTTAAGGTAGAGGAAGCACCTGCAAAGGCGGATGATGTTGTTCTTCTTGAGGAAATAAGAGATTTATTAAAAAGCAAAGAACTAAGGAGGAAAAATGAGTTTTTATCGTTGTGCACACTGTGGAAATATTGTCTCAGTAGTAGTTAATGGTGGTGGTACACTTGTATGTTGTGGAGAGCCTATGCAGCTCTTAAAGGCTAACACAACAGATGCGGCTAAAGAGAAGCATGTACCTGTAGTAACTGTTGAGGGTAATAAGGTTGTTGTTAATGTAGGTAGCGTAGATCATCCTATGACACCTGAGCATCTTATCAACTTCATCATGATTGAAACAAACCTTGGAAAGCAGTACAAGGGACTTACAGCTGAGGATAAGCCACATGCTGAGTTCGCATTACAGGATGGCGAGAAGCTGATAGCAGCTTATGAGTATTGTAATTTACATGGTTTATGGAAAGCAGAGGTATAATTTATGAAGTATGTATGTGATGTTTGCGGATGGGAATATGATGAGGCTCTTGGAGATCCTGATAACGGAATAGCTCCGGGAACAAAAATGGGAAGATCTTCCGGATGATTTTGTTTGCCCACTTTGTGGCGTAGGCAAGGATGAGTTTTCTCAGGAATAATATTTAAATAAAAACTATTTAGAGCCCTTAGGGGCTCTTTTTTTATATGATCGGGCAGGTTTTCCTGCTCGATTGTTTGACTTGTAAGTATATACTATAGTATATTAGAATCATTATGAATGGAATAAAAAAAGAGATTACACTGATATGATAGATATGGAGCTTCCAAGCTTGAAGGTTCCGTTATCAAGAAAAGAGAGAGCTTCACAGTATCTGGCTTTTTGAAGCTGTACTTAGCGGTAAAAAAAGCTTTTTGGAGAAGGGTGAAGAGATTTGGCTTAAGGAGTATGCGCCTGAGGATTATAAGCAGGAGGTATACAAAAGAGAGCAGAGACAGGAAGAAACATGATTTGCGATTATTGTATTAATTATATATATGACGAAGATGTGGAAGGGTATATCTGTGATGTGGATATGGATGAGGATGATTATGCAAGAATGAGAAGCAGTGATTATTCCACCTGTCCGTATTATAGAAGTAATGATGACTATTTGATAGTAAGGAAACAAATGTAATGGAAATTGAGATAGGAAAATTACCGGAGTTACAGAATAAAAAGATAATAGACATAAGGCCCGAACATGAATTTAAAAGAGGAAGTATTCCGGACTCTGTTAATATAGCGGAAGAAGATATACTTGAGAGAATAAAAGATTTTGATAAAACCGATATTATCTGTCTGGTATGTGCTACAGGCAATAAGACTGAGTATCTGTCTGAGGAATTGGAAAGTCAGGGTTATGAGAATATATATAATCTGAAAGGCGGATATGAGGCCTATATGAAACTTAAATTAAACGAGTTTCTAAAAGAGGAAAGTAAAAAAGATGAGTCGAATAAAAGAAGCAGAGATATTGAAAGAAGCATTATAAAGAAGTTTAGAAAGAGTATCTGGAGAAAAGTTTACCGCCGCCATAAATGAATATGAACTTATAAAGGACGGTGATAAGATTGCGGTATGCATATCCGGAGGAAAAGGATTCTATGTTGATGGCAAAGCTCTTTCAGGAGCTTTTAAAGCATGGAAAGAGGAATTTTGAGTTGGTGTTCCTTGTGATGAATCCGGGATATGATGATATAAATTATCAAACCATAGTAGATAATGCTAAGATTTTGGATGTTCCTATAGTAGTATTTGAATCCTCCATATATGATATTGTGGCAGAGGATGAGAAATCGCCATGTTATCTCTGTGCAAGAATGAGAAGAGGACATCTGTATGCTAAGGCAAAGGAGCTGGGCTGCAATAAGATTGCTCTTGGACATCATTTTGATGATGTTATAGAAACCATTGTGATGGGAATGTTATACGGAGCCCAGATTCAGACAATGATGCCTAAACTTCACTCCACAAACTTGAAGGTATGGAGCTTATCAGACCGCTTTATCTTGTAAGGGAAGAGGACATTATACATTGGGCAAAGTATAATGAGCTTAATTTTATAAGATGTGCCTGCAGATTGACTGACAATTGCTCTATATCAGAGACCGGTGATAAGGGATCTATGAGGGCGGAAGTAAAGAAACTTATAAGAGAGTTGGCTGCCAAAAATCCATATATTGAGAAGAATATTTTCAGAAGTGTGGAAAATGTCAGCTTGGATACAGTAATAGCCTACAAGAAAAACGGGGTAAAACATTCTTTCTTGGAGGACTACGATTGAGAGGTTATCTTGTATGAGTGAGAAAACTTTGAATATTATGATAGCTACCGATCTCCACTACCTTTCAAAGAGTATAAATGACGGTGGGGAGGCCTTTGCAAATGTAATGGAAAAGGGCGACGGTAAGGGGATGACATATATTGAAGAAATAGTGGATGCATTCTGCAATGAAGTTAAAAAAAGAAGACCGGATTTGGTACTCTTACTTGGTGATTTAACTTTTAACGGAGAGAGAGTAAGCCATTTGGAACTTTCACAAAAGCTTAACAGTATAGTGAAAGAGGGTATACCGATATATTTGATACCCGGAAACCATGATATAGATTATGAAAGAAGCTTCGGATTTCGCGGAAATGAAATATATAAGGTTGACAGCGTGTGTGCAAAAGATTTCAGAGAGATATATGCCGACTGCGGTTATAAAAATTATGAGTACTATGATGAGTATTCCGGAAGCTATATTTCAAAACTTAGGGATGATTTATATTTGCTAATGCTGGATACCAATTCCTATCATTCAAATTATGTGAGTAAGGAAAGTCTTGCTTGGCTTGATAAGGCTCTTTTTGAATTATCAAAAGTGGATGCCAAAATACTTGCTGTAAGCCATCAAAATCTTCTTGAGCAAAATTATATGTTTACCGAAGGTTTTATGATTAAAAATGCGGAGGAAATAGAAGCTCTTTATGCCAAATACAATGTAAAGCTGAATCTCAGCGGTCATATGCATATTCAGCATATTGAAAAAGAATCTTATAACAGAGATAGTGACCTCTTCTTTGGCAGTGTCACCGAATCATTTTGCAAATATTATTTATGACGGGAAGTCTTTTAAATATTTTACGGAATGTCTGAAGGTGGAGGCTGTAAATGATTTTGAAAATTACAGCAGGCAGTTATTTAAAGGTGTTGGAAGCAGACAATTGAATAAGTTGTTTAAGACTCATACCTTTGACAATGATGAAGAAGAAGATATTGAAAAGATGGGCAGAGCCTTTCTTAGGATGAATGAATGCTATTTTTGCCGGAGAGATTTTTTTGATGCTACGGGGTTTGAAGAAGGCATAAGACTTTGGGAAGATCAGCATGAGAGCTTCACATCTTTATATATAAAGAGTATACTGGATTCTGTGTTCAATGAGCAGAATAAATTTAAATTGGAATTATAGAGAGGAGATACAATGGAAAGATTTGTAGATAGATTTTTGCGTTATGTAAAGAAAAATACAAGATCTGATGAGAGTAAGGCGGTGATAGTTATTCCGTCCACACCTTCACAGATGGAATTTTTGGAGGAACTTAGTGAGGAGTTAAAAAGAATAGGCTTAGAAGACGTTAAGATAAATAAGAAGAATGCATTCCTTACAGCAACAGTTCCTGCAAATGTGGAAAACGCTCCTGTAGTAGGATTTATTTCACATGTGGATACAGCAGCTTTTAATGCTGAGAATATTTCACCACAGATACATGAAAACTATGACGGAGGGGATATCGCACTTGGAAACAGCGGATTTGTGCTCTCCCCTAAGGAGTTCCCGAATTTAAATAATTACATCGGTCAAACTCTTATCACTACTGACGGAACTACACTGCTTGGTGCCGACGATAAGGCCGGAGTTTGCGAGATAGTTTCAGCTATGGAATATTTGATTGAAAATCCGCAGATAAAACATGGTAAACTGAGAGTAGCCTTCGGATGTGATGAGGAAATAGGTGTTGGAGCCAACAATTTTGATGTGGAAGACTTTGGCTGTGATTTTGCCTATACCATGGACGGAAGTTCTGTAGGTGAATTACAGTTTGAATGTTTCAATGCCGCAGAGGTCAAGATCGACATTTTAGGTAAGAGTGTACATCCGGGTGATGCAAAGCATAAGATGATAAATGCACTTACTATATCAAGAGATATTCAGATGGCTATGCCTCTTTTATCTGTACCTGAAACAACAGAGTGCAGAGAGGGATTTATACATTTGATAGAGGCACATGGAGATGTGGAGAATGCAAGCCTTGTCTATATTATCAGAGATCACAACCGTGAGCTTTTTGAGGATAAGAAGAACACTGTAAGAAAGATTTGTGAAGAAATCAATTCAAGATATGATATAGACAGAGTAAAGCTTGAGATACATGATGAATATCGCAATATGGCAGATATCATAAAGAATGATCCAAGGAGTGTGGACATTGCAACAAAGGCTATGGAAAATCTTGGAATAACAGTAAATAAAGATCCTATAAGAGGCGGAACAGACGGTTCCAAGATATCCTTTATGGGACTTCCTACACCTAATATATTTGCAGGCGGAGAGAACTTCCACGGAAGATTTGAGTTTGTAAGTGTTCAGTCAATACAAAAAGGCTATAGATGTTATTGTGGAGATAGCAAAGATAGCGGCGGAGAAATAGCTAATAAAAACAGGCTTTATTTTTATAATCCCGATAAAGTTTTAAACTTTGTAGGATGTAAAATAAGGCCTGTTTTAGTGTTAAATCACAAAGTCATTTCCGGGATCCTCTACTATCAGATCTGCAATGGAAATGTTGTCAAAATAATCGTTTATCATTTTTGAGAGTTTACTCCACATATCAATAGTACGGTATTCGCTTGTGCGATACATACTTTCGGTATCTTCATCATCAATCATTATATTTTCTTCTGCAATTCTAAGCACTTCACCCACAGTGATATCGCTTGGATGTCCGGTTAGTTTGTAGCCGCCGCCTTTACCGCGCAGTCCTACAACAAGCTTTATGCTTTACAAGAAGTTTTATTATACTTTCCAGGTATTTTTCTGAAATATCCTGTCTTTTGGCAATGTCACGCAATGGTATAAAGTCATCGGATTTATTTTCTGTCAAATCAATCATAACAAGAAGTGAATATCGCCCTTTTGTTGAAATTTTCATATGGTTCACCTACTCCTTAATTTATAATCCTATTATACAGGTAGGTAATAGGTAAATCAAGTGAATAATAAGACAGAAATGAAAAATAGTGATGTAACAATTTATATTTATCCTATATAAAGGTCTTTGTATTCATCTTTATTTTTATCAAACCATTTTACCGCATATGAACATGTAGCCTTTATTTTTTTATTATTTGATTTGGCATAGTCTATTACCTCAAGCATAAGCTTGGCTGCAATGCCCTGACCGCGAAGAGAGTCATCCACAAATGTATGGTCAATAACTATTGTGTTATCATCCAAATTTGGAAAAGTAACCTCAGCAATCATTTTACCGTTTTCGTCATTCATATATATTCTGTTATCAGTTATATTAAACATAGTACCTCCAATATTTTTTTATTATTTAAGTAAAGAGTAGCATGTGAGAGAGAAAAGTCAAGGGCTATGTAAATGCCGGGCATCCAAATCGTATTGACAGCAATTTATGTTTATGCTACTATTACATAGATGCTGCTGTGGCACAGGTGGTAGCGCACCCTCATTGGTAGTGAGGAGGTCACGGGTCCGAGTCCCGTCAGCAGCTTTGAGTATAACCCTTGATTTTACAAGGGTTATTTTTTATATATAACCATAGAGTCCACGTACGCTGACTTCACCGCTGATGATTCTTTTTATTTTTTTCCTTCGGCATTTACAAGCAAGGCACCTGTTTCATCGATTCCAAGTGCGACGGCTTGATAACTACCTTTAGGGTCAAGAATCTTCACGTCTTTGCCGATATTTGCCAAATGCTTTTCATAATTTTCTTTAAGTCCGCTCATATCCTCTGTTTTTAAAAAAAGTATTAAAGTTCTTATAGAAGTGATATATAATACCTGCAATTAATTTAGCTCTGTCCATTAAAATACCGGTTTCAAGCAAAAGAGATGATGCCATATCTTTTATATCATCAGGGAATTCCTTATTATTAACATTTATACCCATTCCTGAAATAATGTATTTTATACCGTCCATATCGGAGCTCATTTCCGTAAGTATACCTGATATTTTCTTTGAATTTATGACTATATCATTCGGCCATTTGATGGTGGAGCTTATAGGGTAAAGCTCTTCTATAGCATCACAAATGGAGATGGCGGTTACAAGGGTGATCATAGAAGCCTTTTCTACAGCCATTTCAGGCTTTATACAAAGGCTCATAAAGATACCGGTTCCGGCAGGTGAACTCCAACTTCTTCCCATTCTGCCTTTTCCCAAAGTTTGCATATCGGCTACTACAAGGAAGTCGGAATTTATCTTGTCTGCCATCATTCGGGCATAGTTATTGGTGGAGTCGACTTCATCCAGATATATTATCTGTGTTGCATTGGAGAGTTTATAAGAATTTATATTTTGCTCTATTTCCACTTGATTTAGAATATCGCTTTTTGCCAAAAGAAGATAGCCTTTGTTATTGACGGATTCTATATTGTAGCCGTCTTTTTTTAATGCGGAAATAGCCTTCCATACGGCAGTCCTTGAGACACCCAGATTTTCTGAAATATCTTGACCGGATACGTGAATGTTATTTGATAATAAGATTTTTTTAAAACTTCATTCTTTAACATATTTCTCCTATATGTCATATAAAAAAATAATGTATCAAGTGGGATTCGAACCCACAGTCTTCAGAGTCGGAGTCTGATGCGTTATCCAATACGCTATTGATACAAACAAATATTACAAAATTATATCATTTTTTATAATAAATTGATAGGTGCTTTTTGCAACAATATTTGATAAAAATAATACCGGAATCAAAAGGTTATAAATTAATTATAAAGAGGCATTTATGAGAAATAAAAAAATAATAACAGGAATAGGTATGATGGCAGTGATGATGGCGGTTGCTACGGGCTGCAGCAATACAAGCAAGGCGGTAAGCACCGAGGAGACCACTACAGTTGCCGAGTCTACCATGTCTGAAGAGGAAAAAGTATTATCGGATTATAAAACATATGGTATGCAAAAGGATCCGATTCCGGGAATTATAGAGCTTGTGAAGGCATATCAGTATGCAAAAGTAAATGCGGATGCCAGAAGAATGTACAATGTTTTTGGAAGAAGCGATGAGGACGGACTTGCAGATTTGCAGGCAAAACTTACAGATGAGGCAAAGGTATACGAATCATTTGATGATACTGTTACCTATGTGACAAAGGGATATGAGGATAATTCATATGTGGTATTTATCAGTTCAAATGTAAAGTTCCATGATATTGATACAAAGGCACCTATGCTTACATGGGCATATGTAAAAGAAGAGCCTAAGGATGCTTTTTATATGGTAGAGACTGATAAGTTGACTGCTGAAGAGAGGCAGTATGTGGATGAGGTTTCCAAGTCGGAAGATATTATTGCTCTTGATGCACAGATGAGAAAAGACCTTGCAACTGCAGTAACAAGTGATATACAGCTTGGAACACTTTATTCTATTTGGGTGCAAAATGCGTCTACAAATGAGAGCGGTGCTGCAGTGGAAACTTCAGAGCAACCTTCAGAAACAACTGTTGAGGAAAGTACTGTGGAAAGCATTACAGAAACAAGTAAAGAGGAAGCCAATGTATCCATATCGGAGACAAAGAGCGGAAACTGATATGGATGTAAGAGATTTTTGGTATGATTTACCTCAGGAACTTATAGCACAGGATCCGCTTGAAGACAGAGCATCTTCAAGGCTTTTGGTACTTGATAAAGTAAGTGGTGATATCAGTCATAAGCATTTTTTCGATATTATAGATTATTTAAATGAAGGTGATTGCCTGGTACTTAATGAAACCAAGGTAATACCTGCAAGACTTATGGGTGTAAAAAGGATACCGGAGCGGCGATAGAAATACTTCTTTTAAAGAGAAAGTCAAAGACCGCTTTGGGAATGCCTTGTAAAGCCGGGAAAAATGTAAGGTCGGAGCGAAGATTGATTTTCGGAGACGGATTACTTTTTGGGAACAATAGTTGATATTGTGGAGGAAGGTAACAGAATAATCGAGTTTGAGTTTGAGGGGATTTTTGAAGAAATCTTGGATAAGCTTGGAACCATGCCGCTTCCGCCATATATTACACATGTGCTGAAGGATAAAAACCGATATCAGACAGTATATGCAAAGAATGAGGGCTCTGCTGCAGCACCTACAGCAGGTTTGCATTTTTACAAAGGAGCTGCTTGAGAAAATAGAAAAAAAGGGTATCAGACTTGCGAAGGTTACGCTGCACGTGGGGCTTGGTACTTTCAGGCCGGTAAAGGTAACGGATGTGAATGAGCATCATATGCATTCCGAGTTTTTTTCAAATCTCAAAAGAGGCGGCCGATATCATTAACAGTACAAGAGAAAAACGGTAAAAGAGTAATTTGTGTGGGAACCACAAGTACCAGAACTATAGAAAGCGCGGCGGATGAAAACGGACATCTGGAAGAAAAGTCGGGGTGGACAGATATTTTCATATATCCCGGATATAAGTTTAAGGTTTTTGGATGCTCTTATTACAAACTTCCATTTACCGGAGTCAACTTTGGTAATGCTTGTGAGCGCATTGGCAGGAAGAGAAAAATATATTGCATGCTTATGAGGAGGCTGTAAAAAGAGAAATACAGATTTTTTTCAGCTTTTGGGGATGCAATGTTTATAAATTAAATATTTTTTTAGAAAGGGTTTTTTTATGAAGATGAGAAAAAGCATTGTGGCATTACTTGTTTTATCAATGATTATCGGATTGATGAGCTTTAGTGTATACGCCGCAACAGTAAGAAAGGTAACTACAAGTAATTACACACCGCAGCAGAGTGAGCCTGCCACAAGAATCTATGTAAGCAAGACAAGCAAGGAGCTTACACTTATAGCCGACAATAAGGTAATAGGTAAATGGCCATGCAGCCTTGGAGAGTTTTCAGCAAACGGAACAAAGCAAAAGCAGGGGGACAGAACAACTCCGAATGGCGATTATTATATCTGTGTAAGAAATGATAAGAGTGCATATCATTTATCTCTTGGACTTTCTTACCCTGATAAGGCGGCAGCCGACAGAGGATTTGAACAGGGAATTATTACACAGGAAGAAAAGGATGCCATCTACACAGCTATTGATAAGAAGGTATGTCCTCCATGGGATACAGCACTTGGCGGTGCAATAATGATTCACGGAAATTATCAAAAAGGTGTACCTACAGCAGGCTGTGTGGCTGTAAGCAATGATGTAATGGATATTATCTGGCCACATGGACAGCTTGGAATCAAGGTTTCGGTAGGACCATAAAGATATAGGGCATGTTATAGGCTTTGTCTATAATATGCCTTTTTAAATGGAGAGCAGTATATTATTACTGTTTATATTACAAACTTTGGGTAAAGGAAGTATAGGATGAATATTAGAAAAGCAATTCCTTCTGATTATAGCAGGATAATGGAGATATATGCTATTGCAAGGGAATATATGAAAAATAGCGGCAATCCAAATCAGTGGAAGGACAGTTATCCCGAAAAAAATATCGTAAATAAGGATATAGAAGAAAAAATAGGCTATGTATTGGAAGATAATGGTCATATTTTTGCCTGTTTTGTATTTATAAAGGGCTATGAAAAGAGCCAAGAACTTAAATTTCCTTCTGATAAGGAGTATGGGATAATACATAGAGTGGCAAGTGATGGAAGTAAAAGAAATATTGTAAGCCGTATAGTAGATTTTTGCAAAAAAAGGAAATATCTATTTTAAGAATAGAAACCCATGAGGATAATAAAACTATGCAAAAAGCTGTGGAAAAACTTGGGTTTAAAAAGACTTGGAATAATACAGCTTGATGATAAAAAGTTTTAGGATATTTATATGAATTAAAGGAGGAGTTATGATCAGACATGTAAAAGTGGAGGATTTGGACAGACTGGCTGAGATAGAAGCTGCATCTTACCCTAAAGCAGAGGCGGCGGGTAGGGAAAGCATAAAAAAGAGAATGGAAAGTTTTCCGGAGTGCTTTTGGATACTGGAAGAGGATGGGATTATAAAGAGTTTCATAAACGGTATGGCTACAGATGAAGAGGACCTTACCGATATTATGTATGATGATGCCTCTATGCATAAAGAAAACGGGGATTGGCAGATGATATTCTCCGTAGTTACGGAAAAGCCTTACAGAGGTCAGGGGCTTGCAAATCAGGTGATGAATAAGGTAATAGAGGATTCCAAGGCAAGGGGAAGAAAAGGAATTGTACTCACCTGTAAAGACGGACTCAGATTATTTTATGAGGAATTCGGTTACAAGGATGAGGGAGTATCACAGTCAAATCATGGTGATACTATCTGGTATAAGATGAGAATGACATTTTAGGTGGAATATGGAGTATGCTATAAAGCTATTGGAAAAAGAGAGAATTGATTGTAGAAGACTTAAAAACGGAAAAAGACCGACTGAATTATTTAAAAAGATTTGGACAAAGCTCTGGAGTGGTTATATTTGTTGGAAGAAAACAATTTGATGAAGCAAAAAGATATAATTTAGAGCAACTTCCTTTTATAGAAGGGAGAGGTGGATTTTCTTGCTATCGTATAGCCATTGACAACGAATCAGACGATATTAAGTTTTGGGATGAATACGAGAAATCAGATGGGGCTAAATTATCGTTATATCCGAGAGATTATATTATAAATAGAAAATATTAACAAGAGCCGGTGAGATCGAAGTGATTTTCATCGGCTCTTGTTTTATTTGTAGATACCTTCATCTATTAAGTTTTGCACATAGTCAAGGAAAAGCTTAATTGTCGGATGGGATTTTTTTATGTTCATATAATGTAATGAAAAAAATGTCTCATATTTGCATTATCAAGCGGATATGTTATCACCTTGTCGCTATCCAATAAATTCTGAGTGGAAAATCTTGAGCAGATACTTATGCCCATACCGTGAACTATCATCTGCTGTATGGATTCAAGGTCATTTGTCTGTGCAATTACATTCAAATCACTTTTTCTTTATACCGAGGCCTTCAAGCAGTTTGCTGGCTACAAACTGGGTGCCTGATCCGTTTGATCTTAAGATCATAGGATACTTTAAGATTTCGGATATCTTTGCACGGCTTTCTTTAAGCTTTTTATACTCCTCTGTGGCAGGTGTAACAAGCATAAGATGATCGGGACATACTTTCAAGCTCTCACAAAGCGGTGAGCTTATGTCTTTGCCGGTGAAAGCTATATCAACGCTGTCACTAAGTAGCAGTTCCGCAATTTCGTCACTGCTTCCCTGCCAGATACTGAAGTGCATTTCGGGGTATTTTTTCTTAAAACCTGCAATGATTTCCGGCAAAAGATAGCCTGAAGGTATGGAGGAAGCACCTATATGTAACATACTTTTTGATGACTGCTGTAATGAGAGTACAGCCTGATCCTTGGTCTCCACTATTTTTCTGGCATAGGAGAGAAATGTCTCACCCTCAGGTGTGAGAGTAATGGACTTTTGTAGTTCTTAAAAGCAGCTTTCTTCCCAAATCATCCTCTAAGTTTTTGAACATGTGAGCTTATAGTTGATTGTGACAGATATAAATATTTTGCAGCCTGTGAAAAACTCTTTAATTCGGCTGTGGCAACGAAAGCCTCCAATTGTCTGAATTCCATAAATTATCTCCTTTAATATAATTATAGGTTTATTTATAGATAAAGTCAATAAATGGTTGTGCAAAGATTAGTTAACTGTATAAAAAGAAAAAAATAAAAATAATTTTAAAAGTTTTTTTCAAAAAAACATGTTGACAACAACTTTTTATATATTGTATTATATCGAAGTGTTCAAAAAACACAGAACACAAAAAATAAAAAAGCGCCTTTAGCTCAGTTGGTAGAGCAGTAGACTCTTAATCTATTTGTCCAGGGTTCGAGTCCCTGAAGGCGCATGAAGGTCCTACTTGATAGACAGTGAGCTATTGGGAAGGGCTTTTTTTGTTGTATAATGAATAAAATTAGGTTATAATTAAAGACAATGCTTAAATGCAAAAGCAGTGAATTTGTTTCGACTTTGTGCAAAGGAGTTATATATGCTGAGAGTTGGTATGCTAACAAGTGGAGGAGATTGTCAGGCCTTAAACGCAACAATGCGCGGTGTGGCAAAAGAGTCTTTACAAATCTGATAAAGAGGTGGAAATAATAGGTTTTCTTGAAGGCTACAAGGGGCTTATGTATGAGGAATACAGAGTAATGAAACCTTCAGATTTTTCGGGTATATTGACAACGGGCGGAACTATGCTCGGAACCAGCCGTCAGCCTTTCAAACTTATGAGAGAGCCCGATGCAAACGGTATGGATAAAGTGGAGGCAATGAAATCAACTTATAAGAAGTTGAAACTTGATTGTCTTGTGGTGCTTGGTGGAAACGGATCACAAAAAGACGGCAAATCTTTTTAAGTGAAGAGGGCTTGAATGTTATCGGACTTCCAAAGACTATAGATAATGATCTTTACGGTACGGATATGACATTCGGTTTTCAAAGTGCAATGGAAATAGCTACAAATGCTATTGATTGTATACATACTACAGCAGCCTCTCACAGCAGAGTCTTTATTGTAGAGGTAATGGGGCATAAGGTGGGATGGCTTACACTGTACGCAGGTCTTGCAGGCGGTGCGGACATCATTTTGATACCTGAAATACCTTATGATATCAAAAAAATAGCCGAAGCTATAAAGATAAGAGAAAAGGAAGGCAAGAAGTTTACCATACTTGCAGTGGCAGAGGGTGCAATATCAAAGGAAGATGCGGCCCTTTCAAAAAAAGAATTAAAAAAGAAGAAGCTGAAAGACGCAGGCAGATATCCTTCCATAAGTTATGAAATAGGAGATATGCTAAGTGCGGAGACAGATGTGGATGTAAGGGTGACGGTTCCGGGACATACTCAAAGAGGCGGAGACCCGAATCCTTATGACAGAGCACTTTCTACAAGGCTTGGTGCGCATGGAGCCGAACTTATACTTGGAAAAAAGTTTGGTCGCCTTGTGGTATTAAAGGGAACAGAGGTTACAGATATTGCTTTAAATGAGTCTGCCGGCAAATTAAAATATGTAGATCCCGAGTCTTCACTTGTAAGAGAGGCAAGACTTGTGGGAATAAGCTTTGGCGACAAATAGAAAGGAAGCAAATGGCTTATACAGCATTATATAGGAAGTTTCGACCTTCAAATTTTGATGAGGTAGTAGGTCAGGAAGCTATAACAAGAACTTTAAAAAATCAGTTAAAGACCGGAAGAATATCACATGCATATCTTTTTTGTGGAACAAGGGGTACAGGAAAAACAAGTATAGCCAAGATAATGGCAAGGGCACTCAATTGTGAAAATCCCACAGATGCGGGACCGTGTAATGAATGCCCTACCTGTAAGTCAATATTAAGCGAAGCTTCTATAAATGTAGTGGAAATAGATGCGGCTTCCAATAACGGTGTGGACAATATAAGAGATATAAAGGAACAGGTACAATATCCGCCAACTTTCGGAAAGTACAAAGTGTTTATTATAGATGAGGTGCATATGCTTTCTACAGGAGCATTCAATGCACTTTTAAAAACTCTTGAAGAACCGCCGCAATATGTTATATTTATTTCTGGCAACCACAGAGGTACATAAGCTGCCGGTTACAGTGCTGTCAAGATGCCAAAGATATGATTTTAAAAGAATAGGCATCGACACCATATCGGAAAGGTTAAAGAGCCTGTGTAAGAGTGAAGGTGTTGATATAGAAGACAGGGCGCTTGAGTATATTGCAAAGTCTGCAGACGGAGCTATGAGAGATGCACTCAGCCTGTTGGATGAATGTATTTCGTTTTTACAAAATGAAAAGATAAGCTATGAAGCGGTACTGGATATACTTGGGGCTTCAGATATAAGTGTATTTAATGAGCTTTTGGACGGAGTACTTGAGGGCAATACTATAGAAGTGTTGAATCTTTTGAATAATTCCATAATAGACGGAAAAGAGATAGGGCAGTTTGTGACGGATTTTCTATGGTATCTGAGAAATATTCTGATACTTAAGTCCACACAAAATGACAGTTCTCTGGTTGACATGTCGGAACAGAACTTACAAAATTTAAAAGAAAAAGCAAATACTGTTTCCAAAGAAACGCTTATGCGGTATATTAGAAATTTGTCGGAGCTTTCCAATAAATTAAAGACGGCCACACAAAAAAGAGTTGTGGCGGAACTTGAATTTATAAGACTTATGACTCCTGAGATGGAGGATAATCTGGACAGTGTGCTTGAGAGACTCTCAAGACTTGAGTCGGGAGTAAGGCCTGTTAATACGGTACAAAGAAGTCCGGAAGAAAAGGCGGATATTCCGATAGAGGATGAAGTCATAGAGCTTCCGAAAGCGACCTATGATGATTTCATGGCAATAAAGAAAGAATGGAACAGCATAGTGGAACATCTTGGCGGCAAGGCGGGCAGTGTATATAAGGAAGCTGAGATAGAGCCGGTAAAAGAAGGCGGTATCGATGTTATTTTCTTTAACAAGATGTTTTACGATATGGGAAATAAGGAGACGACAATCTTAGATTTGCGTACATTTTTAAGTGAAAAATACGGAAAAGATATTGCAATCCGGATTTCTTTAAGAGAAAATAAGGTTGTAAGAAACACAAGATATGTTTCGATAGACGAGATAAAATCTGTTATAAACACAGACATTATTATAGAACAGTAAGGAGATATTTATGGCAAAGCGTGGCGGTTTCGGTGGAGGCATGATGCCCGGTAATATAAATCAGTTGATGAAGCAGGCTCAGAAGATGCAAAAGCAGATGGAAGAGCAAAGTGCGGCCTTTGAAGGTAAGGAGTTTAGCGCAAGTGCCGGAGGCGGTGCGGTAAGCATTACCGTTTCAGGTAAAAAGGAAATCACAAAGGTATCTATAGATAAAGAAGTGGTAGATCCTGACGATGTGGAAATGTTAGAAGATTTGATAATGGCGGCTACAAATGAGGCTCTCAGAAAGATGGAAGAAGAGCATTCCGCACTGATGGGCGGCATTGCAGGTGGAGCAGGAAAGTTGCCATTCTAATGGATTATTACAGCAGTCATATCAGCAAGCTTATAGAGGAACTTTCAAAGCTGCCGGGGGTGGGAGCAAAGTCCGCACAAAGGCTTGCTTTTCACATAATTGGAATGTCAAGTGAACAGGTAGAGTCATTGTCAAGGGCAATAAAAAGATGCCAAGGGCAATGTGAATTATTGCAAAGAATGCTATACCTTGACAGACGGAGAAGTCTGTCCTATATGTGCCAGTGAAAAAAGAGATCATAAGACCATAATGGTAGTGGAAAACACTAGGGATTTGGCGGCATATGAAAAGACCGGAAAGTATAATGGAGTATATCATGTTTTACACGGGGCAATTTCACCTATGCTTGGAATAGGTCCGGCGGATATTAAGCTGAAGGAACTGATAAAAAGACTTGAGGGTGATGTAGATGAAGTTATAATTGCCACAAACTCCACACTTGAGGGTGAGACTACGGCAATGTATATAGCAAAACTTGTAAAACCCACAGGTATAGAGGTGAGCAGGATAGCAAGCGGAGTCCCTGTAGGCGGGGATTTGGAATATATTGACGAAGTGACTCTGTTGAGGGCACTTGAGGGAAGAAGAGCACTTTAGGGTGCAAAAGTAAAAAATCTTGAGGTTTGGTGCAAGTATGGATAAATATGAATTTAATTTAAAGGTTGAACAACTGAATAAATTGGTGAAAAGCGGTGACTACAAGGCTGCCATGAGAATCACCGATACAATCGACTGGAGTAGAGTTCATAATGCAGGCTTATTGACAACCGTTTCAGAAGTCTATGAAAAAAACGATGAGTATAAGGAAGCCAGAGAGGTATTGCTTTTGGCCTATGACAGAGCACCGGTCGGTAAAAGAGCTTTGTACAGGCTTACCATGCTTGCGATAAAAGAGGGAGATATAGCGGAGGCTGAAGCTTACTACAGAGAATATATCGAGATATCACCTCAAGACAGTAGAAAATATCTTATGGAATATCATATTGCTGTTGCAAAGGGTGAAGACATACATAAGAAGATTAGAATTCTTGAGAAGTACAGTGATATCGAGAAGATGGACGAGCAGTGGAAATACGAACTCGCACAGCTTTATGCTCAGGCAGGAAGAATAGATGATTGTATAAAGACCTGTGATGAAATAATGCTTTTATTCGGAGTCGGTGAGTATGTGGAAAAGGCCGCGGCTTTGAAGGAGTCAACAGGCTGTCCTCTAAGCTCAAAGCAGCAGGAGCAGGTTGATAACAAGGAGTTCTATGAGGATAGATTAAACTCGCTTGCAAAGCAGTATGAAAGTGAGAATTATCCGAATCTTAATCTGGATGATATGAGTGCATATAAACCCAGAGAGGAAAAAAGAACTACTATAAGTCTGATTGACGAGGAAGAAATTCCCGATGAGGAGGCTTCCATAAATACTGAGCTTTTTCCAAAGACTGTCGGTGTAAACGAAATAAGGATATCAGAAACAACATTTAAGGGGGAAAACGTGAACCCGGAATTTGAAATAGAACTCAAGAGAGCCATAGCAATCACAAATGAAAATCTGAATAAGATGAAGACTGAGGGCGATCATGCATCTATGAGAGAGATAGATGAAGAGGTCAGAGCACATATGGAAAGAGTGGAGAGAATCAAACAGGGAAGATTTAATGCTCCACCGGTGATGAGTGAAAGAAGAAAAAGCAGAATAAGTAATCATTTTGACAGTATGGGACTTCCAAAAACTCACGGAAGCAGAGATGAACGTGAGGGCATGGATAAAGTACAAAACACATGGATAAGCGATGAAGAGGAAAGAAAGTCTTCAGACAATGACGATACATCTGAAGATTCACACATTGCGGAGCCTGTTTTAGAAGATACAGTTTCTAAAGCGGAGCAGACCGAAGACAGTGAAAATATAATAGAGCAGGCTGATGAAGTAGTCAAAGCTGATGCAGACGAAGCGGATGAGTCGGATATCGAAGAAGAAAAAAACGATAAGATTGATTTGATAAATATAAGTGCAAATAAGAGTGATGTAATTCAAAGTAATACGGCTCAAAGTGATGAGGATGATGATTTCATAGAGGAGATACCTGATGAACTGCCTGTAGAGAATATTACAGTTACAGAAACAGCTTCAACAAAGGTATTGGAAAAACTATGTCCCGGAAAAGAAGAATCCTATATTTGATAAGGATGATTTAATAAACAGCTATTTTGACGATGAAATAGACATGGGTGTACCCTACAGTTTCATCTGTTATGGCCAAAAAGAAAAGAACAAAAAGGATGTAATCCAAAGCAGTATAAAAAAAGTGAAACAACAATGGAAGTGGTAGATGATGAAGAAATCTATTACACAAAGGAAGAAAGAACTTTTGTAACAAAGGTAAAGAAGGGTGAAGAACCTGAGGAAATCTTTATAGAGCCTGAGTATAAAGAAGTGGAAGCCGAGGATGAAGGTACCGTTATGATAGAAGAAAAACGATATTCAAGAGGATACAACAGAAGAAACAGATATTCAAGGGGAAGCGGAAAAGGAAAATGAAGAGATTGCAGAATCGGATTCATCCATAGATGAAGAAGAGGGCGATACCGTTGTTATTGAAGAGAGTGTGGAAGAGGCTGCAAATGATGAAAGTAGGGAGGTTGATTTACCTGTGCACGGAAAGGTAATGAAAGCAAAAAGCGCCAAAAATCAAGAGAGCTGAAGGAATATTTGATGAGAAGACCTGGCTCCATAATGGTAGAGGGTATAACAGGACAAAAGGCTCTTGAAAATGCTATAGAGGTGTTGAGAGAGGTAAATGAACTTACAAAGATAAAGCATACAGTATTGAAAATCAAGGCAAAGAGCCTTAATGCAAAAGGAGTGATGAACTCTATTGATAAGATTAAGGGCAAAGATCTTATTATAGTTGAAGCGGGATACCTTGATGATAATACTATTGCGGAACTCATAGAGTTTATCAGAGACGGTAAGGAGACTGTAGTATTTGCGGATACAATCGAAGGCATTGCAAATCTTATAGAAGCAAACGATCTTTTGCATGGAATGAGTCTTGTTATGAGAGAGGAAGAGGTTCCTGTAAAGAGAAAGAATATTGTGGCAAATATTGAGCTGAAGGATAAAGCAAAGGAGCCTGAAAAGGAAGAAAGCAAGGAGGCCGAGGAGAAGGCTGTCGAGGAAGCCGATACGGAAAAAGAGCCGCAGAGTACTGAAGAATTATCGGACCTTGAAATCATAGCGAATATTTTAAAGAAGGAATATGGCGAGGATTTTCAGTTTGAAATGCAGGAAATCGGAAGCTCGGACAGCATTACCGTACATGCAAACAACAAACCCGAGTCTGATGTGAAAGAGGAAGAAAAAGAGGCCATTAAGATTGAGCCTGTTATGTCACAGCTTGTAAAGGAGGAAGATAAAGAAATAGAAAAAGCCAAGACAACTAATGAAGAGCCTAATCAGATTGAAGAGAAGGAAGATGAAGATATCTATATAGCGGATGAGGAAGAAGACGGTGAAGATAACGCTCCTATGGATGTGGACGATTTTATTAACTATGCACTCAGTTATGCAAAGGAGATAGAATGCGTGCTTTACAACAAGGCAAAGTATGCTGTTGAAGAAAGAGCGGATTATATGAAGGAGGATAAAACTCCATTGACCAGAAAGAATGCCAGAAATCTTATAGATCATGCAGCAGACCTTGCTGAAAGGCCGGGCGTTGTGAAGGCTATATTCGGCTTTATGAATCCGAAGTATGATAAAGAAGGCAGACTGATTCTAAGAGAGGAGCATTTTAGGATATAATGTGTTTTAATGTTCTGGAGGTCGGCATATTACTGTTTTTTATAGGAATGATAGCGCGAGGGTATAGGAAGGGCCTTTTAAAAATATCCATTACAATGCTGGCGCTCATATCAAGTGTAATTGCTTTGAATTTTGTAAATCCATATCTCAGAAATGAGTTGCAACAAAATACCAAGATAAATCAATTTGTATTAACTACGATTTATGAAAAAATAGGGCTTAATGAGATGCATGAGGATTCATCAAATGCCGATGGAAGAAGAGCGGCAATTGATAAACTGAATGTGCCCACAAAGGTCAAAGATGTTTTGAAGAAAAATGACGACAGAAAGGTATATGATAAGCTTGGAGTATATACTTTTTGCGGATTATATTGCAAGCTATGTCACCCAGATGACTGTCAATTCTATAAGTTTTATAGGTTCATTTGTACTTGTTTGGCTGGTGCTTGGAATACTGTTTAAGGGTAACAAGATTCTAAGCAAGATACCGGTTTTGGGCGGAGTCAATCAGTTGCTTGGAGCTTTTACAGGTTTTATTTTTGCATTGATAATATTCTGGGTCGGATGTATTTTTATCATCGCTCTTTCTACAACAAAGACGGGGGCGAATCTTTCGGAAATGTTGGAATGCAGCCCGATTTTGGTATTTTTATCAAGAATGAACCCTATAGCGGTATTTTTAGGACTGTAGGTATGGAGGTTATATGAAATCTAAAAGAAAGCTGATGAATGCATCAAATGTGATAGTCGGACTTTGGGTTATGGCGATGTTTACCATCTTCCCTTTGATCTACAATGATTTTTACTTTGACATCTTGCAGACAAAATATTATACGGTATTGACTCTTTCAATAATAATGATTTTGGCTTTGATTGTTATATGCGGTTTTGCAGGCGGATTCAAAAACTTCTTTGATAAACTTAAAAGCAAGGGGTTTGCATTATGGTTTAAAGAAGAATTCAGCATATGGGATATATGCATAATGATATTCTGGCTGATGAGTGCACTTTCCACAGCATTTGCAGGAAGATTTATAATGGAAGCCATTACAGGAGATAAGGGAAGATATTCGGGACTCTTACTTATTTCTATCTATGTGATACTTTATTTTACAGTAAGTCGCATGTTTTCATTCGGCAAGGTTTACTTTACAGTTTTCCTTGCAGTAAGTATACCTGTATGTTTATTTGGATATACCGATTATTTCAATATGGACATATTGGGATTTAAGGAGAAAATAAGCCCTGAGCAGTGGCCTATATTCACTTCAACCATCGGAAATATAAATACATATACCGCTGTTTTGGCATTTTATATTGCAATTGCCGGAACATTGTTCATCACTACTCCATTTAAAAGTGACAACGGCAGAGGTGAGAGCATTGGAAAAATAGTTTTCTACTATGTAATAATGCTTATGAACTTTATTGCACTTGCAATGGGTACCTCTGATAACGGATATCTTACACTTGCAGCATTTTTCGGACTTGTACCTTTTGTGGCATTCAGAACTATGGAGGGTGTAAGAAGATTTATACTTACAATACTTACATACCTTCTGGGAATAAAGATAATACAGTTGATAAATATAAGTTATGCGGGCAAAAGTGCTCGGTATTTCAGGTTTGTACGATTTTATAAGTGATTTTTAAATATCTAGATTTAATTATTGCAGTTTTAGCTTTTATCAGTTATTATCATGTATGTACTTGAATACAGAAAGAAAGAAAAAAGAAGAGACAACGAAGCGCTTTTAAGAAGCTTAAGATATATCTGGCTTGCAATACTTGTTATAGTATTTGCGGCAATAGTATTTATGGGAATGAAGATAAACTCGGATGTAACTGCTGCTAAAGAAAAGTACGGTGCTCTTGCAGATTATTTTGTATTTAATGATTCATGGGGTACTTTCAGAGGTTATATATGGAGAGCCGCCGTGGAAGAGTATATGAAATTCCCTGTTGCTTCACAAGATTTTTCGGAAGCGGACCTGATACTTTCGGTTTATATATCGGATTTACTTTAGAAACGAAGAGATGACAAGTGTAACCGGTCAGTTCTTTGATGCAACACATAATGAGTATATACAATTTTTATTTACTCTTGGACCTATAGCTACAATAGCTTATATTCTGGCACTTATACTTCCAAGTGTTGAAGCGCTCAGAACAAGACTGTTTTATCTTAGAGACAATACAATGCTGCCATATTTGTATGCATGTGCTATTGCAGTAATTTGCTATGCCACTCAGGCTGTCGTAAATTTGAACTTACCTGTGGTAACACCATTTTTATGGATATTCCTAAGTATCATGGTGGCAATACTTAGAGACAAAGGAGAAGTTATAAATGGATAAGATAATCCTTACAGGAGATCGTCCTACAGGAAGTTACATGTAGGACATTATATCGGCTCTTTAAAAAGAAGAGTTGAATTGCAAAATTCAGGAGAATTTAAAAAGATTTTTATAATGGTGGCGGATGCTCAGGCACTCACCGACAATATGGAAAATCCTGAAAAAGTAAGACAAAATATTATAGAGGTAGTACTTGACTATCTGGCATGCGGTATCGACCCTAAGAAGTCCAATATATTTATACAATCCATGGTACCGGAGCTTTACAGAGCTTGCATTTTATTATATGAATCTTGTTACAGTTTCAAGACTTCAAAGAAATCCCTACAGTAAAGGCTGAGATAGGACTTAGAAATTTTGAAAACAGTATTCCGGTAGGATTTTTCACATATCCTATATCACAGGCATCGGATATTACAGCGTTTAAAAGCAACTACAGTACCTGTAGGTGAGGATCAACTTCCTATGATTGAGCAGACCAGAGAGATAGTAAGAAAGTTCAATTCAGTATACGGTGAGACTTTGGTAGAGCCTGAGGCACTTATACCTCAGGAAGATGCGGCAAAGAGACTTCCGGGCACGGACGGTAAGGCAAAGATGAGTAAGTCTCTTGGCAACTGTATCTATCTTTCAGATGACGCGGATACGGTGGCATCAGCAATAAAGACTATGTACACAGATCCTTTACATATAAAGGTAAGCGACCCGGGACATCTTGAAGGTAACACGGTATTTACATATCTGGATGCCTTCTCAAGACCTGAACATTTTGCAGAGTATCTTCCGGATTATAAGTCACTTGATGAGCTCAAAGAGCATTATACACGTGGCGGATTAGGCGATATGAAGGTAAAGAAGTTTCTTGCAAGCATAATGGAAGAAACCTTGGCACCGATTAGAGCAAGAAGAGCGGAATTTGAAAAAGATATTCCGGCCATCTATGAGATGCTTAAGGAAAGCTGTGAAGTGGCAAGAAATGAAGCCGCAAATACACTTTCAGAAGTAAAGAACGCTATGAGAATAAATTACTTTGATGATATCGAGCTTATAAAGTCACAGGCGGAGAGATTTCACAATAAATAATAAATTTTAAATCCGAGCTTTTAATTTTATGATCCTATATGAGATTGTAAAATTTAAGGATCGGATTTTTGATTAAATTTTTCTATATAAATTTTAAAAATAGCACTTGACAGTTGAATAAGTATTCAACTATAATAGCAACATAACAGTTGAATAAATATTCAACTAAAGGAGGTGTATTGAAGTAGAGAGTTTAAGCAGAGACAAGGCACTGGAAAGAGCAAAGACAAATATGCTTGAAGCTGAAACAATAGATTCACTGTCAAAGCTTTTTAAAGTATTTGGAGATCCGACAAGGATAAAGATACTTTTGGGCATTAAATGTACATGAGTTATGTGTACTTGATATTTGTGATGTGCTGGGAATGACAAAAGTCGGCGGTATCACATCAACTTGGTACACTTAAGGAAGCCAAGCTTGTTAAAGCAAGAAGAGAAGGTAAGGAAGTATATTATTCACTTGATGACGAACATGTAAAGGAGATATTTGAAACAGGTATCGTACATGTCTCTCATAGATGTAAAGCAGATTTTTAAAGGAGAAAAGAAATGAAGAGAGTTTATAAATTAGAAGGTTTGGATTGTGCAGATTGTGCTGCAAAGCTTGAGAAAAAGCTTGCCGCCATTGACGGTATTACAAGTGCAAATATCAACTTTATGACTTTAAAATGTACTTTGGAGGCAGAGGCTGACAAGTTAAATGATGTTATTGAAAAGGCTATGGAGATAATAAAGATTGAAGAGCCTGATGTAGAGGTAAAGAGAGCGTAATTTAATTAATGCAGGTGTATTCATTAGATAGAAGGATGATATGAACAATAAGCAAAAGAAGATGTTAAGTAAAATAATTATGGGGGCAAGCCTTTATATAATTGCCGTCATAGTTTCAAAAATAAACTTTTCCATGTCAAATATAATCAGCTTCGGACTGTTCATAGCGGCATATATAATAGTGGGAAAGGATGTATTACTTAAAGCCTTCTCAAATATAAAAAAAGGTAAGGTATTTGATGAAAACTTCCTTATGACTATTGCTACCGTAGGTGCAGTTATAATAGGTGAATATCCGGAAGCTGTCGGAGTTATGCTCTTTTATATAGTGGGTGAATTTTTACAGTCGCTGGCTGTAAATAAATCCAGAAAATCTATATCTGATATGATGAATATAAGACCCGATTATGCAAATCTTGTAAAAGAAGACGGCAGTGTGGAAACAGTGGATCCATATGACGTGGAAGTCGGCTCATATATACAGGTAAAAGCCGGGAGATAATACCGCTTGACGGAATAGTGGTATCCGGAAAGGCAATGCTTGATACTTCAGCACTTACAGGTGAGTCTGTACCAAGAAGTGCAAATGCAGGTGATCAGGTATATAGCGGTAGTATAAATAAGGACGGCCTTTTAAAGCTTGAGGTCACAAAAGAGTTTAGTGAGTCTACAGCAAGTAAAATTCTTGACCTCGTGGAAAATGCCGCAGCAAAGAAATCGAAGACAGAAAACTTTATCTCAAAGTTTGCAGGAATATATACTCCTATAGTTGTTTTTGTAGCTATAGCACTGGCAGTTATTCCGCCTTTTATATTTCCGGGAACAGGATTTGCCACATGGATTTACAGGGCACTTACATTCTTAGTTGTATCATGTCCTTGTGCATTTGTTATAGCGATTCCTTTAAGCTTTTTCAGCGGTATAGGTGCATCGTCAAAAATAGGTGTGCTCATAAAGGGAAGCAATTATCTTGAACTTTTAGCCGGAGTAAGGACTTTTGTGTTTGATAAAACCGGTACCTTAACAAAGGGAGTTTTTGAGGTGGTAAGCTTACATCCAAATAATGTAAGTGAAGAAGAATTGTTAAGTAAGGCAGCAATGGCGGAAGAGTATTCTTCACATCCTATAGCAATATCTATTAAAAAGGCATATGAAGAACTGAAAACCGAATCGGAAGAAAATACAAATATTTCCGACAGATTAAGTGACTTAAAAGAGATTGCAGGACATGGTATCAGTATAAAAGTTGACGGCAAAGAGGTTCTTGTAGGTAATGACAAGCTTATGAGTTCAAACAGTATAGATTTTGAAAAAAGTGAAGAATTCGGAAGTGTTGTCTATGTGGCTGAGGAAGGCAAATTCTTAGGATCGATTGTAATAAATGATCGAATAAAGGAAGATGCAGGTGAAAGCCTGATTGCACTAAAGAGTGTCGGAGTTGAAAAGTCTGTAATGCTTACAGGCGATATAAAAGAGGTCGCGGATGTAGTGGCAAATGAGCTGGGAATTGACTATGCATACTCTGAACTTTTACCACAGGATAAGGTAGAGAAGGTGGAAGAGGAACTTGATGACAATAAAATACTGGCATTTGTAGGTGACGGATTAAACGATGCTCCGGTTTTGGCAAGAGCCGATATAGGTATTGCAATGGGAGGTATAGGTTCCGACGCAGCTATTGAAGCGGCGGATGTGGTTATAATGGATGATAAGCTTTACAATATAGTAAGAGGTATCAAACTTGCAAAAAGAACTATGAGCATTGCAAAGCAAAATATTATATTTGCTTTGGGTGTTAAGCTTATTTTCCTATTGCTTGCGGCCATAGGTTTTGGTACTATGTGGGAAGCGGTATTCGCTGATGTAGGTGTAACTGTACTTTGTGTAATCAATGCTATGAGAAACCTGCAGACAAAAAACATATAATGGAGATTTTATGGAAAAGATAACAAGCTTTACAATAGACCATCTAAAGCTTTTGCCGGGAGTTTATGTGTCAAGAAAAGATAATGTCGGTGAAGAGATTGTTACCACATTTGATATAAGAATGACCAGGCCGAATTTTGAGCCGGTAATAAATACTGCGGAGCTTCATGCTATTGAGCATCTGGGGGCAACATTTTTAAGAAACCACAAAGATTACGGAGAGAGTATTCTCTATTTCGGACCTATGGGATGTAGAACAGGATTTTACCTGCTTTTAAAGGGCAATCATGAGTCAAATGAGATTATACCTTTGCTTAAGGAGATGTTCGGATTTATAAAGGACTTTGAAGGAGAGGTTCCCGGAGCCTGTGCAAAGGACTGTGGTAACTATCTGGATATAAATTTGCCTATGGCAAAATATATTTCGGCAAAGTATCTGGATGAAGTGTTGGAAAATATTTCAGAAGATCGACTGGTGTATCCCGAATAAAGTATATAGAAAACACGAAAAAAAGGTATGTGAGTATTCTTGCATACCTTTTTTTCAATAAATAATTTAAAGGAAATTTAAAATATACAGACAAATATATTGAAAAAAATATATTTTTGTATTATAATTTTATTATGAAGAAAAATTCCTGAGGTGAGCGATAACTTTGCCAATTTTGAACCTACATTTTGATTTATGGGATTCCAAATAACCTTCGATGGATGTCAAGCTTCTATAGGTAGAAGGCAGATATCAAGGTGAGGTAACCCACCCTAGCTTCGCTAGGCGTCAATAAGCAGAGCCGTCACTTTGGGGTTTAAAAAGAGTAGTTTTTACTACTCTTTTGTTTTATATAAAAAAAGTATATGGATGGTTTTTATGGCAGAGACGCTTACAAAAGATGATATTAAAAAGATAGAGGCGGAGATAGAAGAAAGAAAACTTGTGCTTAGACCGAAACTTATAGAGGCGGTAAAGGAAGCCAGAGCACATGGAGATCTATCTGAAAATTTTGAATATTATGCAGCAAAAAGAGAGAAAAACAAGAATGAGAGCAGAATCAACTATTTAGAGAGAATGCTTAGATTCTGTCATGTATATGAAGATAAGACAAAAGAAGATCAGGTAGGAATCGACAAGGTTGTAGAACTCTATTTTGAAGATGATGACGAGAGTGAAAAGTTCAAGATAGTTACTTCAATCAGAGGAGATTCACTGGAAGGCAGGCTCAGTATAGAGTCACCGATAGGTAAGGCCATAATAGGGAAGAAAAAAGGTGACAGAGTGCTGGTATCTGTAGGTGACGGAGGATATTATGTAAAAATAATGTCCATAGAAATAAGCAATGAAGAAGACGAGATAAGATCGTTTTAGGAGGAAATATGAAGCTTTGTAATACAAAGAGTAAATCATGCAAATGTAAAAAAATAGACGGTGAAGAAGTAGGAAAGATAAATAAAGGTCTTTTGGTTTTGGTAGGTGTAGCGGCAGATGATGATGAAAGAATCGTTGAAAAGTATTTTAATAAGCTTATCAAACTTAGAATATTTGAAGATGAAAACGGAAAAACAAACCTTTCATTAAAAGATGTGGGCGGTGAGCTTTTACTTGTATCACAGTTTACGCTGCTGGCAAATTGCAAAGAGGGAAACAGACCGAGCTTTATAGGTGCGGGCTCACCGGATGAGGCAAAGAGACTTTATGAGTATATGGTGGAACTTGGCAAGAAGTCGGATATTCATACAGAATGCGGAGTATTCGGTGCGGATATGAAGGTAAGCCTTGAAAATGACGGACCTTTCACTATAGTATTGGAACTTTAATATGAGAGAACTTTACAAAATTTTACTTGTGGATGACGAAGAAGAAGTCAGAAAAAGTATTATAAAAATCAACTGGGAAGAAGAAGGTTTTTTAGTTGTTGGAGATGCCGAAAAACGGTGTTGAAGCACTGGAGAAAAATAGAAAAATTTAAATCCGGACCTGGTATTTACCGATATCAGAATGCCATATATGGACGGACTTGAGCTGATAAATGAAATAAATATAAGATATCCTCTTATAAAGTCCATTATTTTTTCGGGATTTGATGATTTTGACTATGCAAAAGAAGCCATTAAGATGGGCGTAATAGAGTATGTGCTTAAGCCTGTTTCCGCCGTTGAGCTTACGGAGATCCTCAGAAAAGTACATAAAAGTATGGATGAGGAACTTGATAAAAAGAGAGATATTGAAAGACTCAGAAGAGGATACCAAGCCAGTATCCCTATACTCAGGGAGCAGTTTTTAAACGGTATTATACATGGAAGTATAAGTGCTTCGGAGATAGATTATGCTATGTCCGAATATGATATAAATTTAAACAATGCAGACAGATATATAGTTGCCGCCGTTCACATAGATGATATGGACAGCAGTATAGTTGATAAAGAACTTATACCTATATCTGTAAAGGTCAACCTCCTTGAAAACCTGAAATATAAATTACAGGCGGAGGTCTTTTCCATGTATTCGGAAACCAGTATAGTTATATTGACAGGACTTCCTGAGAAGATGTCAAAAAACTATATAATGTCCATACTTACAGAGGCGATAAGAGATGTAAACAGAGCCATAGGTGTAAACCTTACCATAGGTCTGGGTATCAGTGTAAAGGATATTACAGATCTTCACAGGTCATATACTCTTGCAAAGGAGGCTCTCGGATACAGAGGTATCGTAGGAAGCGGCGAAGTTATTTATATAAAAGATATGGAGCCTGTAAAGTCGGATAAGCTGAAGTTTGAAGATATTGAAGCAAAGGAATATATCAATATATTAAAGTTCGGAAGTGATGAAAGTATAGCAGAATATGTGGAAAAAGATAGCATCAAAGCTTAAGGAATCAAAGGTACATTCAAGTCAGTATCAGTCCCTATATGATAAATGTTATAAATATTATTATAAGTCTGGTACAGGATTACGGGCTTGAGCTTTCAGTACTTACAAAGACGGCTACAGATTATATAGATCTTTTGGATAAGATAAAGGATACAGGCGGTTTCAGAGAGTGGCTGCTTGAAGCAAGCATAAATATCGCTCATAAGATAAGAGAAGATCGAGCTTTCACATCAAAAAAGGTACTTGAAGAGGCTAAGGCCTATATAGAAGAGAACTTTGCGTGATATGGAATTGTCGCTTGAAAAACTTTGTAAACATTTACATGTCTCCGTTGCCAGGTTTTCCACAAACTTTAAAAAGGATATGGGGATATCCTATGTAAATTTCCTGACCAATGTCAGATTGCAAAAGGCTGTGGAGCTTTTAAAGACTACAGATGAAAAGACATATATTATAGCGGAAATGGTGGGTTATGCGGATCAGAATTATTTCAGCTATGTGTTTAAGAAAAAGTATGGGGTTTCACCTTCAAAGTACAGACAGCAAGGTTAGTATATGGAAAAAGGGAAATTCAGTTTAAAAAACTTGAGTATAAAAAATTTGAGCATACAAAGCTCTATTTTCATGTACTTTACAGTTACAGCGATTATAGCCATAGCACTTATAAGCCTTATAATATTTCAAAGATTTACAAACAGCTTAAATGCCACCATTATTGAGGAAAACTCAGGTATTGTAGGACAGCTTGGTGAGTCTGTGGATTCATATCTTAGAAATGCCATGAAGGTATCCGATTCCATTTATTATAATGTTATCAAAAATACGGATATATCAAATGATGATATAAAAAGGGGTATGAACCTTATCTATGTCAACAATGACAATATGATAGATGATATAGCTTTGATATCCGGAAAGGGCGAGCTTATAGAGTCCATGCCTGCATTACGACTTAAAGATAACAGCAATGTTTTTGGAAAAAGGATTTTTTAAAAAAAGTATGGCGGAAAGTGAATATATCAACTTTTCCATGCCGCATATCAGAGATCTCTTTGACAGGAATGAAAGCAGCTATTCATGGGTGATTTCTCTTTCAAGAGCGGTGGAGGTGACTGATGAGGGTAAGGCCACACAGGCACTTCTTCTTATCAACTTAAACTATATGTATTTTGAGGAGATATTTTCAAATGTAAATTTGGGAAACGGAGGTTATGTGTATCTGACCAATGATAGTGGTGATATCATATGGCATCCGAAACAAAATGAGATATATTCGGGACGATTTAAGGAAGATAATAAATATGCCGCCACTTTAAAAGACGGAATCACAGTTGAAAATCTTGGCGGGAAGAATATTACACTCAATGTAAGGACAATAGGATATACAGGTTGGAAGCTTGTGGGAGTGACACCAAGTGCGGCACTTGGAGTAGACGGAATAAAAGTTCAGATTCTTTGTACTCTTCGTTGCCGATCTTTTCTTATTTTTACTGGCTATGATAAATGCCTTTATTTCCGATAAGATATCAAATCCTATAAAGAGTCTTGACGGCAGTGTAAGAGAGATTGAGAGCGGAAATCTGGATGTGGAGATAGTACCTAGCGGTTCTTATGAGGTGGAACATCTCGGCAAGTCCATTAAAAACATGCTTGGCAGGATAAAGGTATTGATGTCGGATCTTGTGGATGAGCACAATGCCAAGAGAAAGAGCGAGTTTGATACATTGCAGTCTCAGATAAATCCGCATTTCTTATACAATACTTTGGATATTATCGTTTGGATGATTGAAAACGAGAATTCCGACAAGGCTGTAAATATTGTGACGGCACTTGCAAAGTTTTTCAGGATTTCATTAAGCAAGGGAAAGAATATAATCACTGTAAAAGATGAGGTGGAGCATGTAAGAAACTATCTGATGATACAGAATATGCGTTTTAAAAACAGGTTTGAATACAGTATAGATGTGGATGAGGAAGTGCTTTTCTTATTCATCGCTAAAGCTTATGCTTCAGCCCTTGGTGGAAAAATGCGATATATCACGGAATGGAGTTTATGGACGGTGACGGTGAGATAGACGTAAAAGTATTTAAAGAGGATGACAGTCTTTATTTTACGATAACGGACAACGGGCTTGGAATGAGTGAAGATATGGTTGAAACTTTACTGAGTAAAGACTTTGTTCCAAGCAAAAAAAGGATCCGGTATCGGTGAAAAAATGTAAATGAAAGAATAAAGCTGTATTTTTGAAGTGAATACGGGTTGAAAGTTGAATCGGAACCTGATGAAGGTACAAAGATTACAATTCATTTGCCTGCTGTAGTATATGGAGAGAATGATGAAGACAGATAAAATATATATATGGATAATATGGTTTGTATCAATTATCTTACTCTTTGTAATTTCGCAGACAAATTTGATATTAAAAGAAGAAACACTGAGAGTTTATCAGGTATCTTTGATACTTGACGGTGAGGATGAAAGTAAATACGCCAATCTTAAAAAGGGTGTGGATGATGCCGCAAAGAAATACAATATAGATATAAACCCTGATTACATTAAATAATATAAATCAGAAGACGCTTATAGAGTCCGAGGAGGAAAAACGGTGCCGACGGTATTATTGTGTTGGCAAAAATGATTTAAAAAAATCAATCTTATAAAGTCACCGGTGGTTGTATTAAAGTCAAAGGATACGGATGTATTTGATACGGCTAAGATAGGAAGTGCAAATCCAAGTATAAATATCTCAAAGAGGACTATAAATATTGACTATACAGATATGATTGAAAGGCTTTTATACGGCATTTGAAGAAAAGTATGACGGAAGTTCACCGGTTTATGTATTTGTAAATGATTTGAATCTTGCAGGTGTGTCAAAGGAAACAGATTTCTTGAAATCAAAACAATCTTCTAATATAATTCTTGTAGAGGGAGATGAAAAGGAGTTTCGGACGGCAATAGAAGATTTGGTGCACAGTAAGAAAAGCGCTTTTATATTCTCACTTGATAAGAAAAGCACTGAGAATATATGTAAGATACTTGGAGGCAGCAGCGTTTATAAGGAACATATACACGGGTTTTATTGCATAGGAGCAACTACATTCTTTTTAAATAAATTAAGTGAGGGCAGTATAGATGCGATAGCTACTCTAAATGAGTATGACGAGGGATATTCGGCAGTGGAAATGCTTATGGCGGACTTAAAAAAGACGAACTATATGACAAATATCGATATGGAAAATATGCTTGTGGATAAGGAAAGTCTGGAAAATGATGATATAATAAAACGGCTGTTCCCGATTGACTAGCACTGTGGGAGGAAGATGAAAAAACAAGGTTTTATAATAAGCATGGCGATTTTGGTAATTGTTCTTGTCGTCGGCTGTATATCTATGATGAGTAGGGTTGCATCGCCTAAGAAAAATGTCATCAAGATAGGTCTTTGTCTGTATAGATTTGACGATACATTTATTTCAAATGTCAGACAGGAAATTGAAGAGTATGTAAAGGAATATGAGAAAGAACATGATATCAAGATAAATCTTGAGGTGGTGGATGCCAGAGACAATCAAAATACTCAAAATCATCAGGTGGATAGATTTGTATCTCTTGACTATGATGTACTTCTTATAAATGTCGTTGACAGATTTGCCGCTTCAAATATGATTGAAACGGCGGTCGGCGCAAAAATACCGATAGTATTCTTTAACAGAAAACCGGTGGATGATGACTTAAACAGAGCGGACAATATTTATTATGTAGGTGCAGGACCGAAGTCCGCAGGAATCGAGCAGGCCAAGATAATAATAAATGCCTACAATGAAAATCCTCACAGCATAGATATAGACGGTGACGGTGTGATAAATTATGTGCTTTTAGAGGGTGAACCGAGTCATCAGGATTCTCTTGTAAGGACAGAATGGGTTATAAAAACTTTGCAGGAGAACAATATTCCGATAAATAAGCTAAACGGTGCTATCGGAAACTGGGAGAGAGCACAGGGTTCCGCGCTTATGGAAGAGTGGCTTAATAATTACGACAATATAGACCTTGTCATATCAAATAATGATGATATGGGACTCGGTGCCATAGATGCGATTGAAAGAAACAATAATATAAAAGGTATAAAGGTTGTCGGTATAGACGGAACAAAGGAGGCCCTTGAAGCAATCAATGAAGGTAAGCTTTTGGGTACTATAGAAAGTGATAAAAAGGAATATGCCAAGGCGGTAGTGGAAATAGCGATGCACAGCATAGGGAAATCAGATTTGCCTAATGATGTAAATGCCAAATTAATGGAGAACAGAACCTATGATGTTAGGCAGATTCCCAGGGTAAAATAAATTTTTTTGTATAAAATTCACATTTATTCCATATATAAATTGTATATGAAACATTGAAAAGAGCATTGACTTTTATGCTCTTTTTTATTATGATAAAAGTCTAAAGATTAGAACACCTTTCTAACAGGTGTTATGGGGACCTTTCTTTAAATAATTCTATAGGAGTTTTATGAGGCATATTATAGCGGTGATTGATACGGATATACGCTTTGCCTTAAAATTATCTGATTTTCTTTCTAAGGAGGATAGGATTCCTTTCAAAGCGGTCGCTTATACTTCATTCCAAATGTACAGTAATGAAAGCTCTTCTATGGAGACAGTGGCATTTATCACGGATATTGACAATGTGGATGAATGTATAGATACGGGACTTCCGGTCGTTCTCCTGTCAGATGATGCGATGGTAGAGTCTAAATATACCGGTTCTTCAGAACTTTTCTGTTCAATATTCAAATTTTGCGGTGTACATATAATAGTTGATGAACTGCTGGGATTTTTTTCGGGTAATAATTCTTTCGGACTTACGGCAGGTAATAAAAATACAAAAGTCTACGGTGTTTATTCTCCGATAAACAGATGTGGCAGAACAAGTCTTTCGGTGGCATTTCATTCTTACTTCTGTTCACAGGAAAACAGTTCTTTGCTTATTTCCTTTGATGAATATGATTCATTGTTCTCTGTTTTGAGAAAAGAAAACAGTAGAGACCTGTCTGATGTTTTCTATGGTTATAAAACCGGAGATTTAAACTTTGCTAAACTGGGAGAATGTATCAGCAGAGTTGAGGATTTGAATATTGTTCTACCTGCGAGGTACAATGAAGACTTGTTTTATTTATCCGATAATGAGCTTACAAAATTTATGAATGATATTCTTTCGGCAAATCTGTTTGAAGTTATTGTAATCGACTTTGGAAGTATAGGCCGCAGATCCATGCAGATTTTTGGATATGTGTGAAAAGATATTCTGTCCGGTGATTGGAGAGAATAACAGTCCGGAGATGACAAAGATAAAAGAATTTAAATCACTTCTGGGGCGAAACGGATATGCGGAGATCATTCACAAAATATATGAGATGAGATTGCCGAAGGAGGATATTTCCGCAGATATATTTAATTTTACAAGATTAAAGCGGCGTGAATATTTTTTTCACAGGTTTCAAATACAGCTGAGGGCCTATGATTTATTATATAGTGGGCAGTATGTTATTTGCTGCGGCAATGACGGATATACTTTTGGAAGAAGGTTCCGAATATTATTATTTTTAGGATATTTTCTTATAGGAGTATATATATTACATGTAGAGTTTGTATTCAGAGTTTTTTTATTTCAATTATATTATTTTTCAATTCTTTACAGGCTTAGATTTTTTGGAGCCGGAGATATAAAGTTGTTTTCTTTAGTTATAGGATTTTTAGGTACATATGACGGGGTGAATGTGACTGTTATAGCATTGGTGCTGGCAGGAGCGGGCGCATTACTTTTATATGATTTTTCACTAATCAGTTAGCAATCAGGATTACAATGCTTATAAACTATTGTATGAGAGTGCTTGCTGCCGGAAGAATTGAAAAATATTATGAATACAGAAAAAGTGACAAGCATTTGATACCTGTTTCTCCATATTTTTTGGCAGGCTTTATATTATGGAGGTGCTTTTGTTAAACAGAAAAATAACAGATGATGAGATTTTTAGAATACAGGTGGTTAAACGTGAAGATGAGAGCGCAAATCAGGGTGAAAGTATTTATGAGCAGCTGAAAAGAGAAATAAGAGATGAGCTCTCGGATCTTAGAAATATAGAAGATGAAGAATTATATGAAATAATAGATCGTGAAATAGTACATAAGGAACATTCTTTTTATATTCCTCTTGAAGAAAAAAATAAATATAAGAAATTCTCTTTTGATTCGTTCAGAAGGCTGGATATACTGCAGGAGTTATTGGATTCCAAAGACATTACAGAGATAATGGTAAACGGGAAAGATGATATATTTGTGGAAAAATGTGGAAAAAGTCATGAAATGGGATAAGAGCTTTGTGAGTAATGAGGTTTTTGGAAGATATGATTCAGCAGATCGTAAGTAAGGTGAACAGAGTTGTAAATGTGTCTTCGCCTATTGCAGATGCCAGACTCTCAGACGGTTCAAGAGTACATATTGTATTGCCGCCAATATCTCTTGACGGTCCGATTATTACAATCAGAAAGTTTCCTGAAGTTATCAGCATGGAGAGAATGATATCATACGGAACAATATCTGAAGAATGTGCAAATTTTTTGGAGATGCTGGTTTGCTCAGGATATAATATTTTTATTTCAGGAGGCACAAACTCAGGAAAAACCACTTTTTTAAATGCACTCTCAAGCTATATACCTAAGGGGGAAAGAGTTATTACAATAGAGGATTCGGCGGAATTACAGCTGATGCATATAAAAAATATAGTAAGGCTTGAGACAAAAAATGCGACTTTAAGCGGTGATGGAAGTATCGGCATAGGAGATCTTATAAGGGCATCACTTAGAATGAATCCCGACAGGATAATAGTTGGAGAAGTCAGAGGAAGAGAAGCGCTTGATATGTTGCAGGCTATGAATACCGGACATGACGGTTCGCTCAGTACAGGACATGGTAACAGTGCAAAGGATATGCTCTCAAGACTTGAAACAATGGTGCTAAGCGGTGCGGATCTGCCGCTGGCCGCTATCAGATCGCAGATAGCAAGTGCATTGGATATTTTGATACATCTTGGAAGACTCAGAGAGGGAGAAAGAAGAATGCTTGAGATTTTGGAGGTTTTGCCCTATGAAAATGGGGAGATTGGGCTTAATAAGCTCTATGAGTTCGATATGGAAGAAAAGGTACATAAAAAAGTCGGAGAACTTAAAAACAAACAAAAATTGTTCGCAGCAGGCTATAGACTATAACAGCTACAGATTTAGCGTTTCGGAGTGGATAAAATACAGCTTTTTAGCCGTATCGGCAGCAGCTATAGGTTCTTATGTATTCTATAAAAAGTATAATCATATTTTTTTCTGTCTTTTTCCATTCTGTTTTTTTATACCCCAATTTAAAAAGAAAAAGAATTGATTGCAGCAAAAAAACGCAGACTTGTGGTTGAGTTTAAGGAAGCGATAATGATACTTTTCATCACTTTTGAATGCCGGATATTCATTGGAAAACTCCGTAAAAGAAGCTTTTGGTGGAGTTAAGACTTTTATATACTAAAGATAATCTGATAATAAAAAGAATTTGAATATATAAATCAGCTTATTTACATGAATATCAGTGTTGAAAGGGCATTTGACGATCTGGCTTACAGAAGTCACAGCGAAGATATAAGAAGCTTTGCAAAGGTTCTAAGGATCGCAAAAAGAAGCGGAGGTGAACTTGAAAAACATTATCGCTCATACGGTCGGTGTTATAGGTGATAAGGTGAGAATAAAGGAAGAGATAATAACCATGACGACTGCAAAGAGGTTTGAACAGACCGTTATGAATATATTTCCGCTTTTTTTATAGTTTTATATATTGATATAAGCTCACCGGGGTTTTTCAATATTATGTATACAACCGTTATCGGAAGAGCCTGTATGAGTATAGGACTTATAGTCTATCTGTTTGCTATTTATATCTCGAAGAGACTTTTTAAATATAGAGGTATAGCATATGAAAAAAAGTATTTGAGAGTAATCTTTTTTAAATAATTTAAAGAGTTGGCTGATTGTAATAACAGGCTTTGTGATTTTTGGTATCTGCAATTCTTTTTTAAAGGTAAATACGGTAGAAAATAATTACATAAACAGACCGGGTGTGGATGAATATGATACCGAGATGGAAATAGAGGTTGAAGGTCTACTTGATAAGCCGCAAAAGAATAGAGATACCTGTAACAAAGAGAACTTATTCAAAAAGATGAGGCAAAGGAGGCTATAAAAAAAGGTCTGGAAGAGATACTTTTAACACTTCCGGGTGAAAACTCTTCACTGCAAAATATAACCACAGATTTGAATTTGACAAATGAAATAAGCGATTTGGGACTCAGTGTAAGATGGGATTTCGGTGAGAGCGAACTTATAGACATTTTTGGGAAATGTACATAATGAAAATCTCAAAGAAAAACAGAAATATTGATATAGAGGTGAGCTTAAGTTATGAAACTTACGAGGAAAGCTATATTATTCCCATAACAGTATGTCCGAAAATATTGTCGGATGACGAAAGGCTTTTGAAGGGACTGATTGATAAAATAGCAAATGTCGATAAGGAATCAGCACAAAAAGACGGTTATACTCTGCCGGATACTTATGAAGGAAAAAGGCTTATATACCACTACGGCGAAGCGTTTAACTTTAATATTATCCCTATAATGGGAACAGTTATAGCGATACTTTTATATTTGCAGGATAAGGAAAAAGAAAGGCGTAGCACAGAAAAGAGAAAAAGGGAGCTTATGAAGGATTATCCGGATATAGTTTCAAAACTGATAGTATTTATAGGTGCCGGACTTTCTGTCAGACAGTCATGGGAAAGCATAGTTATAGATTATGAGAATGAATGTAAAGAGAACAATGAAAGAAGATATGCCTATGAGGAAATGGTAAAGGCTCTGGCAAAACTGAAAACCGGAATATATGAGAATACGGTATACAAGGATTTCGGCAGGAGCTGTGGCCTTAGGCAATATATGAAGCTGGCATCACTTTTAGAACAAAACAGAAGGAACGGACTTGCAAATCTGCACAGTCTCCTAAGTATGGAGTCACAAAGTGCATGGGACGAGAGGATAAATTTGGCAAGAAGAGAAGGCGAGGAGTTAAATACAAAGCTGCTTTTTACCGCTTTTTATGATGTTACTTATAGTGATGATGATAATAATTGTACCTGCATTGTTGATATTTTTATTGATTTGATAAAAGCAATGTGAATTTTATAAAAATAGAGAGGAGTAAGTATGTTGGAGTTTTGGAAAGATTTTATGGAAAATGAAGACGGTGTCGGTGTAGTGGAGATCGTTTTGGTTTTTAGTTGTTTTGATAGGTCTGGTACTTATATTTAAAGGAAATATCAGTAAGCTTATGAATAATATCTTCAAGGAAATCAATAAGAAATCAAAAGAGGTATATAATTGAGAAAAAAAGCGGTTCCGTTACTGTCTTTATATGTCTGATATTTGTCTGTATCAGTGCTTTTAATATGTGGACTTTTGGAGTCTGCAAGGACATCGGGAGCAAAATTTTTATTTACAGGTGGCGGGAGACTCTGCAATTGATTCGGTCTTTAGCAGATATCATAGAAAGCTTTGGGAGAATTACAGGATATTCGGTCTGGAAAGTTACAGTGATGAGAATATAAAAGATATGATGCTTTTTATATATGGATCCTTATATAAAAAAACAGCGGAATGTACAGGATTCAAAAATCCGCAGGTGAATTTAAATAAGAAAAATATATTTAAATGACAATGGTGGAATGTATCTTGAGCAGGAGATTATTGATTATATGGGCCTTGGAACTTTTGAATCTATATTTGACAGTTCTCCCTGATAAGCTTTGGAAAGATATAGAAGATGCCAAGAGTATGGAAAAGGTTACTTCCGATTATGGACTCAGTTCAAGGGAAGCAATTGAAGTTGAAAAAGGTTTTAAAAAAAGGCTTTCTGAAAATATTTTCGGAGCAGGAGAAAATAAGATCCGAAATGAAATCCTCACTTGAGGCAAGAAATCTCACAGAGATAAAAAAAGCTTTGTAAGAATCTGAAAAAGGTATTAAAAAAAGTTCCGGATCTTATAAAAAAAGTATGAAAAGAAAGCTGATAAATTGTCGGTGAAAATCAGAGAGATAAAAGAAAAAAATGCCGAAAGTATTTCAAAAACTCTCAGAAAACAATAAGGCGTATATCGAAGGAGAGACGGCAAGGTTTAAAAGACTACGCAGATAAGGACGGAGAAAGAAGACTTGAGGTGGCAGCACTTGGCGGACTTTCTGAAAGTATGGTAAGGGAGATCGAGCATCTGGAAGCCGATATTGAAATCCTGCAGGAAAGAATAGCGGAAGCATCAGATGATGAAGAAGATGAACATGGAAATGAGATAAGCGAAGGTTGGGATAATGTGAGTGATGATATAAATTCACTTACAGAGATGAGAATGAACTTTAGACATGGAATATCTGATGAAGTTAAAGAAGATCAGCTAAAAGCAACTAAAAGAACTGATTTCCGACGGTATATTCTCTCTCGTGATTCCTGAAAACAGAGAGGTTTCAAATAAAAGTATAAACAGACTCGCTCTTCCTTCAAATGCCGTCACAGGAGGATATACAGGCAGAAATCTTGCAGAAAGACTTCTTATAAATGAGTATATCGGAACATATTTTGCCGACTTTACAGATGATATAAAGACTCCGCTTTCATATGAGCTTGAGTATATATTAAACGGAAAAGACTCGGACAGGGAAAAATCTTGAAAAACACGGTGGCAGCTCTTCTTGCAATAAGAGAGGGATTAAACTATATGCATATCATATCCGATGCCGATAAGATGCAAAGAGCCGGAGAGCTTGCAGAGGTAATCAGCGGTGTGATATGTCTGCCTGAAATAACATTTCTTGTCAAGTTTTTGATAATAGCGGTATGGGCTTTGGTGGAATCGGCTATAGATATCAAATGTCTTTTATCAGGGGGCAAGGTGCCTATAATAAAGACGAAGGACGATTGGAAGGCGGATCTTGACACGATATTTGAAGTTTTGGAAAACAGGGCTTTGGGCAATAAGGATTCCGAACGTGGTATCAACTATGAGGGATATTTGAAAATGCTTTTATATATAGAAGATCCTGTAAAAAGAAATTTCAGAATGATGGATATAATGCAGCTTGATATAGGTGTGAGCCAAAACGACTTTTTAATGAAGGATATGATATACGGTATTGATGCAAATATAAGCTGTGGAGCAAGAAGAGTGTTCAGTGAGATATCGTATTTTTCCAAAGAGTTTGCAGGTCTTATATCAGGCTATGAGATGCAGGTTAAAGTGGAGAAAATATATTGAAGGGAGGTTTTGTATGTCCTCTTATAATGAAAATTTTAAAAATAAAAAAATGAAAGCTCTCCAAGCATGCAGGTATAAGAGGGCGCACAAAGCCTCTCTCAGTGTAGAGGCAGCCATGTGCTTTAGCCTGTTTATTATAGCTATGGCGGTACTTATAATGCCTTTTGATATGATGAACACCAATAGAAAAATCAGAGGAATTGCAGAAGCCGTATGTAAGGATTCCTGCCAGTATGCATATACATATTACAGATTTACAGGTAATGCAAGAGAAGAAGAAAATGAAAAATTATGATCATGAAGCTATGGAAAATGTAAAGGGAGTATTTGCAGGTGGAGCAATAGGAAGCTTTGTGGTTGCAAAAATAAATACCGAGGTGAAAGATAAGAATATAAGTAATATTCACGGACTTTTATCAACCTGTATGTCCGACGGTGAGACTATATGTATAAGAATAGATTATAAGTATTCACTGCCGATAGGGATATTTAAAAATACAATCAATCAGACTGTGGTAGCTTCAAGAAGAGCGTGGATAGGGGCAGATGGCGGGAAAGGATTCGGAAGTTCGGATGATGAAGAATATGTTTATATAGGCAGGAACTCGACCAGGTATCATTTAGATCCAAGATGCCACTATCTTTATAATGATTTGCGCTGTGTATCTTTGTCTGAAATAGCAGGTATAAGAAATGATAACGGAGCGAGGTATCAGCCATGTGAAAGATGTGGAAACAGAGCAGGAACAAGCGTTTATATAATGCCTTCAGGCACGAGATATCACAGTGACCCTGATTGCAGTGCAATCATAGCTTATGTACAAAGAGTAAAGCTCTCGGATGTGGAACATTTGGGAGTATGTTCTTACTGTGGAGGTAGACATTGAGTATTGAACTTGTGGAAAAGATGATTTTAATAATATTTTTGCTGATTTTTACATTTCAGGATATCAGAAAAAGAGATATACACTTTCGGTGTGGTTTTTATTTTATATAATGATTATAGATATTCAGATATATAAGTTTATTATCGGTAACAGCATAGATATTAAGAATACAGTACTTGGAATACTTAGCGGTTTTTTTATTATTGCCGCTTTCAAAGTTTAATATCTTGGGAGAGGGAGATGCACTTGTATTTATAGGTTGCGGAGCGATACTGGGGCTTAAAGGGAAATATACTTTTATTTTTTTGTATCGGTTTTTTATAGTTTCAATATATGCTCTTTTTATGAGCCTATATTACATGATAAAAAAAGCGTAGAATAAAAAGGAGTCAGAGTGGCAATGCTTCCTTTTTATAACTATGGCAAATTGCATTATATGGTTATGTGTATGAAGAAGAGTTTGAGAGCAAGTTTTACAGTGGAGATAACTTATATTATATTTTTTTATATTTATGGGTATCGCTTTTTATAATAGGATACAGCATAGATAAACATACTGAAACGGTTGACAGTGTCGAGATGCATTTACTGCTTGAGAGATTGGCACATGATGAGAAAAAAATATGGGATATGATACGGAAAGGTTAAAGTCTTTAGTTGAGTTAAAGGGCAATAAAGCTGTAAAAATAAAGGAACATAAATTTTTCCATCGAAGGGGAGCAGGGAAATCAGAGTATCAGAGTGGCTGTCTATGATCCCGAGGGCTATATAAGAGCGACTACAGCATTGAGGGATATATGAAAGACTTAAAGGTCAGTTATCAGAGGAATCTGAAGAGTAACCAGCTTATATTTGAGCCGGAGGAAAAATATTTGCTTGAGTTAAAAAGCAAATATGCCTTTTGAACTGGGTATGATAGAGCATAACAATATCAAAAATTTCTTGAAGCCTTTTTATAAAAAGGATGAACTCTAAAATGGAGATTTGTTATGATATAAGCTCACTACAGCCGGTATCAAGAATTTTTTTGAAGTAAAAACATTGAATGTGGAAGAAATAAAATCGTTTATTATCGAAATAATAGCAGCAACAAAAATCATTGGAAGAATTTTTTTGCTTGAAGCATCATCAATAGTACTGGATCCCGAATATATTTTTTTCCGATTTGGACCTTTAAAAGATTCTCATTTTTATATATTCCAAGAAATGAAGATAATAAGGAAGAGATGAGATTATTATTGGAAAATATTTTAAATAATATCAACAAAGAAGATAAAGAATGCTTTGATAACGGTATACGGGATACTGAAGGAATGCCAAAAAAGAGATTTCACTATAAATGATTTAGAAGGAATTTTGGACTGTAATTTAAAGAAGGCGGATAAGGAGCAGGTTGTTTGCGAAGAGATAATTCCTGAGAATGTTGACGAAAAAGAGAGAAATAAAACTAAATTCAATATTTTCGGTGGTGTTTTTAAAAATAAAAAAGTGAAAGCTCAGGATGAGGAATCGGAGTTTCTTGAAAAGGTATTTGAGGGTTATGAGTCAAATGTGAATGCCGCATATATAAACGAGGATAAGACTTTATTTACAGTACCTGATGAAGAAATAGGAAGTACCGTACTGCTCACGGATATAAAGATAAAAAGTTCGGGAAGATTTTTAAGAACGGTAAACGGGAAGGAAGACATTGAACTCTCATACTTACCCTTTATTATAGGAAAGCAGGAAAGAGTATGTGATTATGTTCTTAATATTGACGGAGTGAGCAGAATGCATTTAAAATTCTTTGAGAAAGATAATGAAATTTATGCAAGAGATTTAAACTCAAGAAACGGAACTTATATAAACGGCAGAAAGCTTGAGAACGAGGAGAATATAAGGCTGTATAACGGTGATTCCGTCAATATCTGCGGTATAAGTTATATACTGAGATATAATTGTTCTTGATAGTTTTTCGTATCTATGTTATACTTTATAAAAATCATTAAGAAAGTTTTTATGGCTTTTTATTTGTAAAGGGAATAATATTGTAAAAGGCCGTATAGTGATGATTAGGAGAAGAAAGTGAAGGACAAGATACGAATAGTGCTGTGCTGTATATTTTTAACAATAGCGGTATATGCAGGATATAATATTATAAAGATACAAAGTGAATATAAAAAAGGTGTGGATACTTATAAGGAAATAGATAAGTATACCATAGAGCAGACGGTGGCACAGTCAAGTGATAATACGGAAGAGACTGTAGAGGAAACCGAAGAAGAAAAGCCATATCCGAAGGTTGATTTTGCAGGATTAAAGGGCTGTAAACGGTGATGTTATAGGGTGGATTTATGTACCTGATACGGAAATAAATTATCCGATAGTACATACAACAGATAATGAATATTATCTGGATCATATGGTGGACAGAACAGAGAATCCGGCAGGTGCTATATTTTTAGACACAAGAAACCCAAGTGATTTGAGTGATCTGCACAGCATAATATACGGACATCATATGAAAAACGGAAGTATGTTTGCGGCACTCAAGGGCTATAAAAAGCAGGATTTCTTTGATGAACATAAGAACGGATATTTGATAACTGAAGATGCGGTATATAGAATCGATTTCTTTGCCGGACATGTGGCAAATGTGGAAGAGAACGCATGGCAGCTTGATTTTAGTGACGGTACGGAATTTGATAACTGGATAAAGTCATTAAAAGAAGTATCTGCATTTAAATCAGATGTGAATCCGGAATATGGTGATAAGGTCTTTACCCTGTCAACCTGTAGTTATGAGTTTGATGATGCAAGATTTGTACTGAGCGGTAAGCTTACAAAAATTGAATAGCTTAAAAATCAATATAAAGGGTTAAGAGCATAAACTGTTCTTGACCCTTTTTTAAAAAGGTGGTAGTATAAATTAAAATTCTACTAATAAAGTAGGGATAAAGGGATAGAATGAAAAGAGGACTTTATGGATATATTAAATGAAGTAAAAAGATACATGAAACTTTAGTGGAGCTTAGAAGAGATTTCCATCTGCATCCGGAACTCAGCATGAAGGAGTATCGTACAGCTACGAGAATAGAAGAAGAGCTTGATAAGCTGGGTATAGAGCATTACAGAAGTGCCGAAACAGGGGTAATAGGACTTATTAAAGGAACAGGAAAGTCGGAGCCTGCAAAGAATACGGGAGCAGATGAGTCTGAGAGCAATATAGGACATCAGGGAAGTACCAGAGAAGGCAAGGACAGAGTTGTGGCACTCAGAGCCGATATAGATGCGCTTCCTATACTTGAAAGAGATGACAGAGCGTATTGCTCAAAAACAGAAGGTGTTATGCATGCCTGCGGTCATGACGTTCACAATGCATCTTTACTGGGTGCGGCTATAATACTTGCGAATAACAGAGAAAAGTTTGCAGGAACGGTAAAACTTATCTTCCAGCCGGGTGAAGAAATAGGTGCAGGTGCGCAGGCTATGATTGCAAACGGTGAAGTAAAGGGAGTGGAAAGAATTTTCGGACTACATGTGGCACCTGATTTAAGATGTGGAGAGGTCGGAGTGACTACAGGTATAAACAATGCATCTGTGGACCATTTCAGAATAGAAATAGAGGGAAAGGCTACTCATGTATCAACTCCTCAGATGGGTATAGATGCACTTTACATAGCCGCACAGACTGTTGTGGCATTACAGGCTTTGGTTACAAGGACTACATCACCGATAGACCCTGTGGTTATAGGTGTGGGAATATTAAACTCCGGAACATCTTACAATATAGTGTCAGGCAGCGGAGTTATAGAAGGTACAACAAGAACCACCTCCGCAAAGACCAGGCAGGAAGTAAGAGATAAGGTGCAGGAGACTGCTGAAAATATTGCAAAGATTTACGGTGGAAGCGCAAAGGTTATCTGGACAGATTATACGTCGGCACTTATAAATGATGAGAGGGTTTCAGAAGAGGTTAGAGGCATTGTAAAGGATATTTTCGGAGAAAAGGCGGCAAAGGTAAGACCTATATCTTTAGGCGGTGATAATTTTGCGGAATTCATTATGGAAATTCCGGGGGCATATGCTTATCTTGGAACTTCAAATGAGAGCATTCCAAACAGTTTGATTCAGATTCATAATGAAGGTTTTGATGTAGATGAGAACGCTTTGGACATAGGAGCAACACTTTATGCGGAGTATGCACTAAGGTGGTTAAATGATAAATTTTAAACGAAGATGTGCTTATTTAGGGCGATTTTTAAACTTTTTTTAACAGCGATATTATATTATTATTAAAGATTACTTACAAATAGATAACTTCTGTAATAAATCGTTGACATTTAGTTACTCACTTACTATAATTCAAAAAAATTAACTTTTGTATTAAAAAAAGGAGAGACTTTATGCCAAGAATAACATCGCTTTTAAAGTCCATTTGTGGGAAGATTATGTCAATACCTATGAGACTCACAAAGAAAGATGTACAGACAGATGGCTCTGCTCACAATAGGTGGTGCAGTGATCAGTGTCGTTGCATTTTCAAGCAATGGATTTGCGGGAAGCGGAAAAAATGCTGTCAGTGCTAATGTCATAAATTCCGGAGAAGGTGAAACCTTTGAGGATGATATGGAAGACGAGACAGACGAGATTTTGGATAACGCCGGATTAGATAATACAACTGTTGATGAAGATATTGCAAATTTGCCCCGAATAGAGCAAAAGGAGACCGGAAATGAAAAGATGGAAAGACTTCTTGAGGAACGTAGGGTAGCACTTGGATTATCTTCACTTACAGTAGAGGATTATAATAATCTGCTAAGGATTGTTGAAGCTGAGGTAGGTGACAATGATGTCTATGGTAGAACGATAGTAGCCAATGTGGTTTTAAACAGGGTTCGTTCAAGCCATTTTGAAAATACTATAACAGAAGTTATATTCAGCAAGGGACAGTTTTCACCTATAAGGGATAAGAGATTTTTTAAAGTTAAGGTGAGCGAAGCCACTATCAAAGGTGTAAATAATGCACTGATGGGAGAGGATTATTCAAGAGGTGCACTTTACTTTATGGACAGAGCTTATTCTTCAAGCCATGCGGTAGGATGGTTTGATTCATCTTTAACTTATTTGTTTTTCTTATGGAGGTCACGAATATTTTTAAATAAATTATAGTTGAGTAGGTATGTTTATGGGATTTGAGTTTTACAGTCCCCGGTGGCAATAAAAGAGTTGTACGGGGATTGTAAAATTAAGCCTATATGCTGCTGTTTGAGCTTTAGATGTTAAACAATTTTTTCTCTGAAAAAATCAAAAAAATGCTTGACATTGCAATGCCGCTCATATATAATGCTGTATGTGTCTGAGAGAGACATGTAAATAATCATCGGGGTGTGGCTCAGTTTGGCTAGAGTACCTGGTTTGGGACCAGGGGGTCGCAGGTTCGAATCCTGTCACCCCGATATGTTTTCTAAAAACATAATATATGAGTCTGTAGCTCAGCTGGATAGAGCATCGGCCTTCTAAGCCGAGGGTCAGGGGTTCGAATCCCTTCAGGCTCACTGATATGCAGGTGTGGTTCAATGGTAGAACATCAGCCTTCCAAGCTGAATACGTGGGTTCGATTCCCATCACCTGCTTTTTATCATAATATATGATATATTATGGTGGGTATAGCGCAGTTGGTTAGCGCGCCAGATTGTGGCTCTGGAGGCCGTGGGTTCGAATCCCATTACCCACCCTTTAATGGGTCATCGCCAAGCGGTAAGGCACAGGACTTTGACTCCTGCATTCGCTGGTTCAAATCCAGCTGGCCCAGTTATATGGAATTGTTACGTAACACCTGAGGGGTGTTATTTTTAGAATAAGCGGTTATGCTTTGGGAGGTGCTTATGGACATTATGCCGATTTTTGCAGGTATTGTAGGACTTGTTATAGTAGTGGCGGTTGCGGTATCGGCCGGTACGATGGGGGCTGTATTCGGTGTTATAGCGGAAGAAGATGAAGACGATGAGTTTTAAAAAGTGGGCGTTGTGAAGAAGGAGACTATTTAAATGTTTGAAATGTTAATTCGTTTATTGACGGTTGTGCTATTGGCAGTAATCGCCGGGAAGGTGGCAGCAAAATTTAAAATGCCCGCTGTTTTAGGTTTTTAATTGCGGGAATGCTCTTAGGGCCCTATGCAGTAAATCTGCTGACACAAGATATTTTAGATAACTCGATGTATCATACACTGATTGAGCTCATGGAATGCGGTATGGGGCTGATGCTGGGCAGTGAAATGATCTGGCGAAAGATGCGTTCTTCCGGTAAACAGATTGTTGTGATTACTTTGGCGCAGTCACTCATGACTTTTGCTGTTGTCAGTCTTGCGTTTTCTGCTATTTTTTTATTTTTATGGATATCCCTGTTTTCCTTGGCTTGATTTTTTGGCGGTATTGCCTTAGCTACCGCACCTGCACCGGCGTTATCCATTGTGTCAGAATATAAAACAGACGGACCTGTTACAAGGACACTGATACCTTTGGCGGTAATTGACGATGTGTTGGCAATCTGCGTATTTTTGCTTGTTATGAGTTTCATCCTTCCGATTACCTCGGGAGGCTCTGTACCAAAATATCTGATTATACTGATCGTTATTTTCCCGGTTTTGATTGGTCTTATAACCGGAGGCATCACAGCCTTTATTATGAAAAAAATCAGGTCAGAAAAAGTCTGTGCAATCACGGTGTTTGCCGGTGTGCTTGTTACAGCGGCTATGACCGCACTTGCCAACCATTACCTTATGCCTGTTCCAGTCCTTAATTTTTATGCTGAGCGGTATGGTTTTATTCCGCAACCTTTGCAAATATCCTGGATGAAAAAAAGCTGGAAGATATTATGAAATATTGCACTCCGAGCATCAGCGCTTGCTTTGCATTGATTGTTCTGAATCTGGGTGCTCCGCTGGATTATCATCTCATTTTAGGGGCAGGAATTTTTACAGCAGTATACATTATTGCCCGCGCAGCGGGAAAAATAGGTGGAGCAGCTCTCGGTGCACAGCTTTCGCACGCCCCTGCTACGGTAAAAAAATATCTCGGGCTGGTCATTTTGCCTCATTCCGGCGTATCTCTTGTCATGACAGGTATTGCTATTTCGGCATTAACGGGAGATTTCGAACAATATGGAAACATTGTTCGAGGTACAATTGCGGCTGCGGCAGTCATTAATGAAATTATAGCTGTTTTCTTAGCCCGTCAGGGATTTAAGGCGGCCGGAGAGATGGGAAAGGCTATCAAATGCAAATAAAAATGGTATAATGAAACGAAATAAGGTGTCTGTGCAATGAATAAGGAAGAACTTATGCGATGCCTATTGTTGCCTTGGCATTTAATTTATGCTGGGAGAGTTTGTATGCTTATGTGTACCTAAACAGAAATATTGCAGACATACAAGCTTGGATTACCATAGGGCTCCGAAAGGAGCCTATCTGTGTATTCAAAACAACAAAAAGAAATCGCACTTAAACTACATCATCAGACAGAATCTGTATCAGAGACAGTAAGGATATTGGGATATCCTACTAGACAGAATCTTTATAACTGGATTTATGAAGAAAAACATCCTACTAAGGTTCGGGAGGATTATCAGCTAACATCATTTGTAGAAAGGGTCTCCATGTTTTCGCTCATCTTTGGTTTTAAACATTTATTTCGAATCATCCGTCAGGTTTTTCAAAGCGAAGAGGGGCAGGCGATTTTAGCCAGTTTAGCCTCCCTCTTGGTTTTGGGTACGGTTTTCTATACGATGGTGGAAAAAGTTAGCCGTGCTGGACTCCCTTTATTTATCCTTTACGACCTTGACCACCATTGGCTATGGGGATTTTACGCCCAAGACCGCCTTGGGAAAGATTTTTACCATGATCTACGGTCTTTTGGGACTAGGTATTGTCAGCCTCAGCCTTGGTATTATTGCTAAAGAAGCGCTGGCACTTCAGAAACAGCGCAAAAAACAACGCCGAACTAAGCAAAAATAGAGAGTCTGAAATTTTATATGTCCTTTTATATGAGTTTTTGAATTATCTGCATAAACACTACATCTATAAGCAATTTCATAATTGCAAAGACATTCATTTTACCATGCATTTACCACGATTGAATGAGCCTTGATATGACAATAAAACCGATAAGGGAGATAGCACATGAAAAGCTGTGTATCTCCCTTTGTTCATGCTAAATGACTACTTTACTCTGATTTCAAACTTCAAGCTTTCATCATTTACGCATGGATTTCTCCCTTTAGTTCTTCATCAACTTGCATATGCACAGTACCATTTGCATGATAGCATGGTCGTAAGCATACTTTGAAGATATAGGCGTTATAAAAATCTAATATTTCTTTGACTGCCTTTTCCTCTCCGCTAGTCGCTCTGCAAATGAGTTCATAAGAGGGATAAGCATAATCTTTTTTCATTCGTTCTACTTCCTTTCGCTCAATAATTTTTGTAATTTCTTTAGCCCTCTATCCCGTCTGCTATTGATAGTGGAACGTGATACATGATACAATTCTGAAATTTCTCTGTCGTTCATGCCTTGAAAGAAATGCAACAAGATAGCAGTACGCTGTTTTTCGGTCAATTCTTGTAAAGCTGCACCTAGTTCTTCATCAGATACACGGATTGTAAAATTCATAACTTGAAACGATACAAAATCGGAAAAATATTCATCATTTGTACCATTTTCCATACGTTTCATTTCAGACAATTCACAAAACAAGACTTCATGTTTAGAACGTCTTGCACTTTGTCTTCTATGACTTGACAATGTACCTTTAATCACAATCATCATTAAAAGCATTAAACTGTAAACAGACAGCTTTCTCAAAAAGAAGATGCTTCCATGATTTCACCTCCTTTCTGCTGAAAGCTAACTTATATAAACAACATAAAAAATGATGTTTATATAAGTTGATAAAAAACAAAAGGCTCGTATCAAACAAAATGTTTGTACGAACCTCTTATGACGATATAATTGTTATTTTGATAATTATTACTGTTTCTCTTGTTCAGATTTTTTTAGGAGTTTTCCCGTTATTCAAAAATCCATAGAAACAACGACTTTCCCTTGTGCGTGAGAAGTTATAATATAACGAATGGCTTCTTTTGTATCCTTGACAGAATAGATTTTGTCTATATAAGGTATCAATTTACCCGTTTCTGCCAGTTCTTTTGCATAAGATAAATAATCTTTTTGGGACATCATAGGACCAGCAAAATAAGAAAAATTCCTTGATGTAAACGAACGAAAAAGTGCTTTAGTTACTTGTTTTACATTTCCTACACCTATAAAAATTCCATTTGGTTTCAAAATCTGTTTATAGTCTTTCATGGAATTACAGCCATTCACACCTATGATTACATCAAACTTTGTCCGCACTTTCGTAAAATCTTCTTTTTTATAGTCAATTACGTAATCACACCCCATTTGTTTTGCTAGCTCAAGATTACGGGTACTACATACACCTGTAACAGTTGCTCCCATGATTTTAGCTAATTGTACTGCATATAAACCAACGCCACCCGAAGAACCGTAAATCATAACTTTCTGACCTGCTTTTACATTCCCTTTACGAAGTGCCCCTAATGCAGTTTCAAAAAGAAATAGGAATAGCAGACGCTTGTTCAAAGCTTAGATTTTGAGGTTTTACAAAAACACGGTCTTTATCCATAAGAGCGTATTTCGCAAAACCTCCGCAACATATTTTCAAACTTTTTGAAGATAAGGAACTGTCAGTCAAAGCACTTTTGGGAGAATATGGGAATATCCGATTTTTAGAAAAAAAAAGGAGATAAAGATTATCTCTCCATCTCCTTACCCATATAAATTCCGTAATTTTTTCGTATCTTATAAAGCTCGTCCATAGTGGATTTTGAGGAAGAATACTCTTGCATAAGGTTGTTCTTTTTTTCTTGTAATTTATCAAGCTCAGCTAAAATATCCTTTTGAATTTGGGAGCTTGGAATAGGATTTTTTTAAGCTCTGAGAGAGCATTTTCATATAGGGTAATCTGAGCTTTGTACTCTTCAAAAAAATGCCTTGTCAGATGGATTAGAACGATATTCTTTGTAGTATCCTCGATATTTTTTAACGGTATGAACTTGCTCCATAGTGGTGGAAAGCTTCTGCATTTCCTTATCAATAGTCTTGATTTTCTCTTGTATATTTTGCGTTTCATCGGCTGCTTTTTGAATATACTCGTCAAGCTGTTTAACGGATTTAATGCCATGTTCTCTGATATAAATAACAGACTCAGCCATTGTATGAAGGTTATGTTTGGTTGCCCAATATTCGTAGCCTTTGCTTTCCTTTACCTTTGCATTGGAGTTCATGTCAATAACATTGCCGATGCGTTTTTTGACGTCGGGAGTCTTGATAAACTCTCTTTCTGCAATTCGTTCTTTTAATCTTTCTTCGGTATAATCTTCTCCGATTGTTTTAGTCCTTGTAAATCTCGCCTTATCTTTTGGCTTAAAAGCAATGTGCTTACCGTATTTGATTTCATAGCCAAGCTCAGCCATTTTCTTTAGAAATTCGTCCCAATCCTTAGACTGTTTTACCATTCTGTCAATATCAAATTGCAACCTGCTTTTTCCAAGAAGTTCCACGCTTTTGCCTGTTCATTCTCATACCAAGATTTACCGTTAGTCTTATATTTTTTCTTATAGTTTTCGTAGTGTTTATCAATGACGGAAAGGTTATTTTCCTTGCAGAGCTTATCACTTTGGTAACGGATCTTATGATAGCTTTTTCTTATTGGATTGATAGCACTTGCCGGTAACCATATTTACATTATTGAAGATGATATGATTATGGATATGCCCTTTATCTATGTGCGTCGATAGTACAAACTCATATTCATCTTTCAGAATCTTTTTACATAACTCAAGACCGATCTGATGTGCCATTTCAGGCGTGGCTTCTCCCGGTAAAAAAAGATTGAATGAGATGTCTTGCAAGAACAGTTCCTTTTGTTCCTGCATTTTCTCTTGTCCTTAAAAACTGGGTATGGGCGGTTAACTGGTGGCATTTATTGGTACTGACTAAAAGCTGTTCATCTGTTTTATCTCCATTAACAATGTAGTCGATAGCAAGATGAAGGGTTGATTTTATAGGGTGTATTTTTGTAATCGCCATTGTCATTCCCCTTCAGTTTCAGAAGTTCTTTTCATAAGCAGGGAGTGAATTTGCCACAACTCTTTTTGAAAAATGTTCAATCTCTTTCTTCATATCTTGGATGTCATCTTTATAGATGATACCTGTCTGATTTACTCTCTTTGCAATCTGATTGATATTATTTGTAGCATTGGAAAGTAAGCCTTGCAAATCCCGAAAAGGATCTAAATCTACTTGATAAATCTCCTTTTCTAAAACGCATTTGCGGATAAAGCGGCTCATATTTCTGCACTTTGCAAGTTTTCTTTTCTCCTCAAAAAGAGCCTTTTCTTCTTTGGTCAACTTAATTTCAAGTCGTTCATTTCGTATCCTATTTGCCATAGATAGTTCCTCCTTTAGATGTATTTCGGGGTTTTAGGGTCTCCCTAACAAGCTAAAAATTGATAAAAAAAGAAGCAGTTCCCAAAGGGCTGCTTCATCAATTTTCCGTAAGTGTACGTACACTTACTGTGCTTGCTACATAAGAATGATTTGTAGAATAAGCATTAAGCGAGTATTTATTTTTGTAATAGTTATATCCTGAAGGATAGAGTTTGTCAGCTCATTATTGGACTTCACTACAATTTATAGGATTATAGTCCTTTAAGAAATCAGCTTTTTGGTCTTTCAATGGTGCAGGGAGAAGAGCCGAGCTTTTCCCATTTTTGTACAGTTCGGATATTTTTAAGATTCACAAGATTAATTTCCACACCTAATTCATCGGCAAGAGAACGATCTGAAACAAATCCATTTTCTAAAAAGCCGGATAATTTCCTTATCGTCAATCAGAAGATGGGCTGCAAAAGATATTTGCTTCAATTTCGTAGTGGTTTAATTCTCTAAATATTGAAACTTCGTGAAAGGCATTTTGCTTAGCATATTTTCTATGAAGCTGGTCATGACCAATCTCGTGAGCTAAAACAACTTTTTCTGATATTAGGGGTGCAAATTTGAAGAAAGAAAGATAAAACGATTCCTTTGAATGATTTGATACATACCAAGTAGAACAGTTGTATTATTTATTTCTTCAAGATGTATATTTAAAAATTTGAGTAAGCTCCAGAGGATCACGAGTAAAATATTTTTTTACCAAAGCATTTGCTTTTTTTCGTATATCCAATCGTTTGCCATTATTCTCCTTTATCATTCTTCCTTTTTTTCCGAATTTCTTATTCATATCTTTTGCTTTCCAATAAGCCTGGGTAATAGCTTGAAAGGCTGATTCAATGTCTTCTTCCGGAAGCGTTCCACCGGCAAACATACTGCTTACTCCATCTGCCAGAGCTCTGACTTTTGCGACCTCTCCAGTGCCATATCTATTGGAAACTTCTTCTAAAAAAACAGGTCTTCTTCGCCCATTAGAAAATTATAGTCGCAGTTCATAAGCTCTGCAATTTTTCTCATAAACTTCCTTCTGTTTAGGAAATCTCTTTCCTTGTTCGTACAGAAGAAGAGTTCTTTTGCTTACACCGATAAGCTTGGCAAACTCATCTTGCGTATAGTCATTCTCCATTCTATAGTTCTTTATTTTTCTCCAAAGTTCATTTCAACCTCCATATAGTACTAAAGTTTACTTTCTGAAAGCATTATGTGAAATTTTAGTACTTGTAATTCTTGAGTTCCTTTTATATAATTTAATAGAACTTAAGTGCACTTATTATACCACCTAAGAAACTTAAATTCAATGTTAAATCTGCGAGTTGATTAAAGGAAATAGCTAAAAAAGGGGTGATGTTAAATTGGCAAAAGGAAAAATGTTAAGAGAGTTAGAAAAGATGTATGAGAACCATGAGCTTCCTTTTTTACCGACTATGATGAAAGCAAAAGCAGTACTTTCCATATACCGAAATGTTGTTTGGGCGGTAAAGAATACAGCACAATGTCTTGTTTGCGAGCAGGAAGTAACTTATGGCAGTGATTTGGGAACAGCACTTTCTTACCTTGAAAACTTTGCTCCGGATAGAGTCTTGGAAGATTTTGAGTCTCGGGTTAGAAACATTTTTGAAACAAAGTGGTTGATTGAAATTATTGACAATGCTTTAGCGAGAATAAAGGAATATCCTGTGTATGGGAAATGCTACTACACTATACTTCATTTTTCCTATTTAAGTTGCGACAAACATTCCAATGAAGAGATTATGAGAAAAGTTGCATTGGAAAAGACAGCATTTTACCAGAGAAAAAACGAGGCTATTGCGATTATGGGAATAGCACTTTGGGGCTATGCACTTCCAACACTTCTAAAAGAACTTAGTGATGAAAAGAAAAAAAGAGTTTTGCTATAGAGAGCATATTTACGCATAGATAAGGAGGAGGAATTTTGAAAATAATGGAATCATTGCGAACGGATTGCGGAGTATTATCGGACATATTGTGGATAAAGAGAGGACAGTGTATGAACTAACTTTATAGTAAGGTAGATATGCTGGAGAAAAACTGAATATTTATTTTGGGGCAAAGACCGTAGGAAAAAAACCTATGGTCTTTTTTTATGCCCATTTTTGGGAGGACTATGAAAAAGAATTAGAAGCCCTCCGAAGTCTTTTTGGATTTTTGAGCAAACACATTTCAAAAAGATAACGGAGGAAAAACATGAACAAGAAATATTACATTTTCGTTGGAAACGAGAAGATAGAAGTGGATCAGAAGATTTATCAAAAATTATTGGCAAATTACAAATCGAGAAAATTATTTGGAGCGACTTGACCGAAAAAGCAAGTTGCTCTTTTTTCTAATTTAAGTAGCGAGTATCCATGCGAGGAAAGTTTGGTGGACGAGACTGTCAATGTAGAGAAAAATCGTGGAAACCCAGATGATGTTACAGGCAGTGAGAGAGGCGATTTCTGAACTAAATGATGAGGAACGGGAAATCATTTTCCGTCTATTTTATGAGGAAGAATCCCTTCGTTCGATTGCCAAAGATAAGGAAATATCTGCACCGGCTCTTCTAAAGAGAAGGAATAAGATATTCGAAAAGCTAAAGAAATTATTGAAAGATATTATCTAGGATTTGCAGGAGCAGGCAGAAGGATTTCTGTCTGCTCTATTTTCAATTGATTTTTATAGGCGATTGTTTTGGCTTTCTAAAGGCAGGGGATGTAGAACCTCGTTTTTGGGTAATTCTACTTATGGCTTGAAAAATTTTGAAAAAAATTCCGCATTTGGTTAACAGAGAGTTTGAATTTTCACTTTGTATATTGAAGGGCATTTACACCTTGTATATAGGAATGAATTTTCTATGTGAAGATGCAAGCAAAGCCCTTTATAGCGAAAGCGATTTGTTCTTTTGACAACTGAATAGACCAAGGTAGGACTTTATTCACTTATTGAGAGTTATGACCTACGCCAAGATCTTTCTGCTGATTCTATCTATTTAATGATGGAATTAGTTCCAATGGACACCGGTATAGACCGGAAACATAAGAAAGGGAGCGAACAATAGGATTACATAAAGATAAGGGTGGCATCTTATTTCCATGACATAAGTGATGATAATGATACTTCAATAGTTTAAGCCGGCTCGTCTAAACAAGAGGCGGAGGTGAGATTCCTATGTTGCTGCCAAGCACCTACTAATGTCAAAAAACTTTAAATTTAATTAGGGAGATAGATTTTAAAAATGAATAATAAGTTAGTCCCTATATGGGAAAAAGTAAATCTTACACTTGAGGAAGCTGCCATTTATTTTGGTATTGGACAGAATAAGCTTAGAGAATTAACCAACAGTGATAACTGTCCTTATGTAATTTGGTGTGAAATAAACGACTTATAAAGAGAAGATTGTTTACAGAATACTTAGAGAAGATGTATTCAATATAAAAAAATTGAGATATCTTTCGTTAGACAAAGAGATGTGAGTATCGGTATAATGTAGATGAGCATATTCTCTTTGTTGTTATGGAAGGAGCACAAAAACATGGCAGTAGAGAGACGCAAAGATAATAAAAGAAGAGTTTTGAAAGAAGGTGAATATCAAAGAAGTAGTGGAACATATGAATTCAAATGGAGAGATAAAAGAGGTAACAGGCATTCTATTAGTGCTGTCACATTAGAAGAATTGAGAGAGAAGGAGCTGGATGTTCTTCGAGATGTATTAGATGGTGTAAAAGTTGATAAGAACAATCTTACAGTTAATGATTTGTATAATAGTTGGATTCAACTAAAAAGGGGATTGAAAGAAAATACTTTCTCCAATTACAAGTACATGTATAAGATGTTTGTCGAACCAGATTTTGGAAAAAATCGGATTACAGACTTAAAGCGTTCTGATGTGAGAGGATTTTATAACTTTTTAGCTGAAGAAAAACATGTTCAGATTAATACAATTGATAGTATTCATACAGTTCTTCATCAAGTCTTAGAAATTGCTGTTGAAGATGACTACCTTAGATATAACCCTTCTGATAATGCACTTAAAGAACTCAAAAAAGCTGTTAACTTTGAAGTAGAAAAGAGGCGTGCATTAACAGTTTCAGAGCAGGAAATATTCGAAGCATTTCTGCGCAAGAAGGGACAATATCATAGGTGGTATCCAGTATTTACTGTAATGCTATGGACAGGAATGCGTGTAGGAGAAATTACAGGTCTTAGATGGTGCGATATTGATCTAGAAGAAGGAAGTATCAATGTTAATCATACTTTAGTGTATTTTGACAAAAGAGCAGAAGAGCGTTGCACTTTTGCTATTAATACGACAAAGACTAAGGCCGGTGAGAGAAGTATACCAATGCTACCAAAAGTAAAGGAAGCATTTCTCATGGAAAAAGAATATCAAAGAGAATGTGGCGTTAAGAGTGAATCTGTTGTTGATGGTTATCGCGATTTCATTTTTGTAAACCGTTTTGGTAATGTTCAACATCAGGGGACACTAAACAAAGCCCTTAGGAGAATAATCAGAGATTGTAATTTTGAGATACTTGATAAGAACAAACAGAATGATGTGATTATCCTTCCGAAGTTTAGTAATCATTCTTTGAGACATACTTTTACCACTAGAATGTGCGAAGCAGGAGTAAACATAAAAGCAATGCAAGAGATTTTAGGGCATGCAGATGCTGAAACCACCATGGATATATATGCCGAAGCAACAAAGGAATTAAAAAAATCTGAGTTGATCAATTTCGAAGAGTTTTTTGCAAGACATAGTAAAGAAAAACTAATAGTTTAATATAATATGTCTTGCGACCAGTATGCGACTGATTTGCGACTACTTATGTAGATAAGTGTAGAATAATAAAATTAGAGACATAAATCGATTGTTTGAAAATATAGATATAATCACTTATAAAGATTTAGACTGCTTTTAGTTTTTTGTGTTCCCCACAATGAAGAGTCTTGATAAGCCGGCTAATGCAGGAAATGAAGAGTCTGCGGATTCGAATACAGGCTTCTTTATACCTAATGAGAAGATAGATTTTTCAAATGTAAAGATTGAGCCGTTATTTGAAGAGAGGTGGACTTTGAGACATTCTCAAAAAATCAGACTTCAGAGCGGTAAAGGTAAAGAACTGTGTTGCAGTTCCAAAGAGCAAGAAGCTTTTTACAGTTCACTCTTGATGACGGAACAGGCAAGGACAGAACAATTCTTTCAGGTATACATGAGTTCTATGAGCCTGAGGAGCTTGTAGGAAAGACACTTATAGCTATAACAAACCTTCCGCCAAGAGCAATGATGGGAATTGAATCATGCGGTATGCTCTTGAGCGCTGTAAATGAGCTTAAAGAGGGCGAAGGCGAAGAGCTCCACCTTATAATGGTAGATAATCATATACCGGCAGGAGCTAAGTTGTACTAAAAATAAATATAAAATTTCTAAAGTCATGATATCAAAACACAGGTTTGACGTTAGAATAAATAGCTAATATGCATGATAACAAGAGCACTTCTTAGAGTTGATTTGAGAGGTGCTCTTTTTGTACTAAAAAAAATATCCGGCGGTTATCTTATGAAAAACAGCTTGCGAATAGATTACATTTCGCACTCAAATAAGATATAATGAAGAAAAAAATAGGAGGTGATATCTATGGCAAGAACAGCAAATGTATTTGCACGTGTCGAACCTGAAGTAAAAAGAACAGGCGGAGCAGGTGCTTGATAGGCTTGGTATCCCGATGTCCAATGCAGTAGGAATGTTTCTGAGGCAGATTGTATTACAGAGGGGGATTCCATTTGAAATGAAACTTCCGGCTTGTGAAGAGCCCGTTGCATATGGATCTCTGACAAAGGAACAATTTAATGTGGAAATAGAGAAAGGTATGGAAGATATTAAGGCCGGCAGAATATATTCGGCGGATGAGGTTGAAGCGAAATCAAAACGGGAATTTGGTAAGAGATGAGTATTGAAGCGGAAAACCTTGACTCACTTCGTAAACTGGTAAGAGAGTTGCAAGCAGAAAATACTTTGTTAAAGAAAAAAATTAAAGAAAGCCAATATAACATATCCGGAAAGTTGTATATTTGAAGAAAAGATAGAAAATACGTCTGAGTTTGATCCGGATCAAGGCGAAAGAATTATCAGAAAGTATATTACTGAAGAAATGGCAAATAGGTACTTTGCAATGTTCTGGGGGAGAACAGATGTGTATGTAAAGAGAGGGAAAAACGGTGGATATTTTCCTCAATGTAATAACCGCTGGAATGATAGACTTTGTCCCAAACAGCAAGGTGAGAAAATACATTGTGAAGATTGTAAGAACACAAGCTGGACTAAACTTACTGCTAAAAAAATAGTGGAGCACTTATTAGGATATAAAGATGACGGTTCGGATGTTATAGGCGTCTATCCATTATTACCGGATGGTACATGCAGGTTTATAGTATTTGACTTTGATAATCATGAAAAGGGTGCAGAAGAAATAGATTTTGCAAATTCGACTAAAGACTGGCATAAAGAGGTGGAAGCTTTGCGTCTTATTTGTGAAAAAATGGAATCACTCCGCTGGTAGAACGTTCAAGATCAGGACAAGGAGCACATGTGTGGATATTTTTCAAAAAGCCTATTCCTGCTTCCTTAGCACGCAACTTCGGTTACCTTTTGTTGGATAGAGGTCAATCTTTAATTAATATGAAGTCATTCCAATATTATGACAGAATGTATCCATGTCAGGATAATGCAAACAGTATAGGAAATCTTATTGCTCTTCCATTGCAGGGACAGGCACTAAAAAATGGAAATAGTGCCTTTATTGATAGTAATTGGAATGCCTATCCCGATCAGTGGGATATCTTATTAAATCATACAATGAAGTTGTCTATAGAAGAAATAGATGCTTTTATGAAAAAATGGAATGCTGAAATCGCTGAAACGACAGGTGCTGTGCCTGATGTTATGGAATGTAGACCTAAACCATGGAAAAAGAAACAAGTATTTAATAAATCTGATGTTGTAGGTAAAATGCATATTGTTCTTGGCGATGGGGTATATGTAGATGCATTGAATCTTATGCCAAGGATACAGAATCAAATAAGAAGCTTGGCTGCATTTGACAACCCTATCTTTTATAAGAATAGGCGCTTAGGATATTCAAATTATTATAATTTTAGTGCTGTTTATATGGGAAAGGATATTGACGGATATATTCGTATTCCAAGAGGACTTAGAGAACAACTTATAAATAATTGTAAAGAAGCCGGCATTGAGTACGATATTAGTGATCAAAGAGAAATGGGAAGACCTATAAAAGTTTTTTTTAATGGAGATTTGCGTACAGAGCAGGATTTGGCGGCGGACAAAATGTTACAGCATGATCATGGAGTGCTTAGTGCAACTACTGCATTTGGAAAAACGGTGGTCTGTAGTTATTTGATATCACAAAGAAAAGTCAGTACATTGATTCTTCTTCATAGCAAAGATTTGATTGAACAGTGGGTAGAAGAATTAAATAGGTTTTTAATTATAAAAGAGAAACTACCAATTTATAAAACAAAGACAGGTAGAGAAAAACGAAGAGATAGTGTCATAGGAGTATTAACAGGTAATAAGAATACACTTACAGGGATTATTGATGTAGCTATGATTGGGTCAATGTATAGTAAGGGAAATTTCAACGATTTTATTAATTCCTATGGGCTGGTCATTATGGATGAATGTCACCATTGTGGATCTAATACCTCGATAGAAGTAATGCAGAGAGTAAATTCTAGATACGTTTATGGAGTTTCAGCAACACCAAAGCGTGGGGATAGTCTTGAAAAAATAATATATATGTTACTAGGTCCGGTAAGACATAGTTATACTGCAAAAGAACGTGCTAAAGAACATGGGATTGGACATTATGTGTATCCAAGGTTTACAAGGGTTATTGATACAAATGAAACTATGAACGATATTAATACTGCTTATAATTTGATAAGTAACAATAAAATAAGAAATGAAATGATTGTTAATGATACAAGACAGGCAATTGCCGATGGGAGAACGCCACTTATCCTTACAAGATATAAGGAACATGCAAAAGAATTTACTGGATAGTCTGTCAGGTGCAGCAGATTATGTGTTCTTGCTTTTATGGTGATAATAGTGATAGTGAGAACTTTGAAATAAGAAAAATTTAAAGAAAGTTCCAAATGAAAAATCAATTATTTTAATAGCTACCGGACAGAAGATTGGTGAGGGATTTGATTTTCCAAGATTAGATACATTGATGTTGGCATCACCGGTTTCATTTGGTGGAAGATTGGAGCAGTATGTTGGGAGATTACATAGAGATTATGAAGGTAAGAAGTATGTAGTTGTTTATGATTATATAGATGCTCATTTAAAAAGTTTTTTGAGAAAAATGTATTCAAAAACGTCTAAGAACTTATAAGCGTTTAGGATATTTTTATAATTTCGAATGTGATATTAGATAAAACAAGTTGCAAAATGCAATTTATGATTCAGGGAACTATATTGATATATTTGAACGAGATATTATAGAGGCAGAAAAAGAGAATAATTATTTCAAGCCCACATATTGTACAGGAGAGGGTTGATAGAATAATTTATATTACAAAACAGCAGGTGGAAGCAGGATGTAAGATAGTTGTGATAACAATTGATCCTGAAAAATGAGCTTTGGAAGCATTAATGATTATTATGAAATGATTAATCAGATGAAAAACATCAGGAATCCAGGTTGTTATTAAAGATGAGGTAGATGAACACTTTTGCAGTCATAGATGAAGAACTGGTATGGCATGGTGGTATGAATCTTTTAGGAAAGGAAGATGTGTGGGATAATTTGATAAGGATAAAATCTGCTGTTGTAGCAGAGGAGCTGTTGGAATTATCGTTTGAAATTAGCAGTTTCAAACTAACGACATCAATTCGTTGTTTTCGAATATTTGTAGATAATGCCAATGTTATAAACAAATAAAAATTTATTATAAGCCGGATGTTGAAAAAGCTAATATTTGCAGTAAAGATAAATTGGTGTAGTTGACATGTATGGAAGGTTGCAAAAAGAAAATTAAAAAAATAAAGATATGTAAAATGAACCTCAGAGGTTAATTTAAAATTTGACAAAAATTTATATTCATGCTAATATAAATTTACCTCAAAAGGTAAATATATAAGAGAGGCAATGCTTTGGATATTACTTACAAGAATAAGAAAATTGAAAAGGGTTTTGTACGGATGCCAAAACAGCGGAGAGAACCTATGGTCGAGAAATGGCAGATAAAAATACATCAGCGTATAGATGAAATTTGTGCTGTAGACACGGTTGAGATAATGATACAGTTTCATATCGGGCGATGTCATGCACTTAAGCAGAATAGGAAAGGACAATATGCAGTGGACTTGGTTCATCCATACAGATTGGTATTCGAGAAAATTGGTAATGAAATTCAAATAGCAAATATTTTGGAAATTGTTGACTATCATTGATGGTTAATATTTCAAGTCGGGGAGGTAGCACAATGGTTAGAAGTCGCAGTTATATTGCAACGCCACCCGGAGCGACAATTAAAGAGCAGTTAAACGACAGGGGAATGAGCCAGAAGGAGTTTGCTGCCAGAATGGATATGTCTGAAAAACATATCAGTAAGCTCATTAATGGCGATGTACAGCTTACACCTGAAACAGCAGTCAGATTAGAGATGGTTTTAGGTGTTCCTGCTAAGTTTTGGAATAATTTGGAGTCAATCTATAGAGAGAAGATTATTAAGGCAGAAGCAGAAAATGCAATGGAAGCCGATAAAGAGATGGTAAAAAAAATTCCTTATAGGGAGATGGTAAAATTCGGTTGGATTCCGGATGCCGTAGAATCTAATGAAAAGGTTGTTAATCTTAGGAAATTTTTTGAAGTTGTTGAACTTTCTCTTATCGGAAAGGAGCAGATTACAAGAATTGCATGTAGACGTTTGGCAATTACGGAAAAAAAGTGATTTGGCTTTAATGGCGTGGGCTCAAGAAGCAAGGATTAAGGCGCGTAATATTCAAACTGCTTCCATAAATATCAAAGGGTTAACTTCAGTTTTGAATGATATAAGAAAAATGACGGTTCTTAGCCCAAAGGAATTTTGCCCTAAGATAAAAAAATATCTTGCAGACTGTGGTATTGCTTTAGTATTTTTGCCACATCTTGAAGGATCTTTTCTACAGGGAGCTTCTTTTATAGATGGGAATAAGATTGTTCTTGGACTTACTGCAAGAGGAAAGGATGCAGATAAGTTTTGGTTCAGCTTATTCCACGAGCTTGCACACATTGTTCTTGGCCATGTAGGGGCAGACAAACGGTACATCTGAAGATGATGAGAAAGAGGCTGACAGATGGTCAGGTGATACACTGATTGACTCTAAAGACTTTGAAGATTTTAGAAGAAATGGAGATTATTCAGAAAGCCAAGTACTTCAATTTGCAAAGGCACAGGGAATCGCTCCGGGAATAATAGTCGGAAGAATGCAGTTGGAAGGGATTATTAAGTATAGTATGTTAAATAATTTGAAAGAGAAATATGAAATAGTTATTTAAATCTGTTATCAAAAAAACTTTAAAGTGTCGGAAAAATATGGAGATTTGATAATCCGGCAGTAAAAAGTTTTAGTCGATGACATTAATACTATATCTAAATTATAATACGGAGTTACTAAATAAAGTAAAAATAAACTACAATTATATGCTAAAATAAAAGGGCAATCCTACATAGGACTGCCCTTTTAGTATACAAATTTCAGGGGGATATAATGAGAGAATTTAAAACGGCATCAACCCTTTTTGACGGAAACTTGAGCTTATCTATAGCACCTGCACTTACCCCAAACGGTATAGAGAACGATCCTTTATTTTTTTCAATGGAGAAATAATCAATCCCGACAATTATTTCAGGAGGACTGTTTGGTGCTTGCAGATATTGTGAGTACAAGATACTTTAAATACGTACCTGTGGACCAAAGAGACCCTATACTTTCTGCCCAGGGTGACAGACTGAGGGCAGAATGCTTCTCGGCTTGCAACGGTGTTTATGCAAGAATGGATGTATTCCAAAGTGCTTTGGACGGTGACATACTTTATGGTACTACAAATGTGGATATAGGCAACAATTTACGAAAGTCTCTTCTTAATATAAGACAGGGAGACAGATTAAAGTTTAGAATAGGAGATGAAGGACTTAAGACCTTGCACAGTAAAAATCTTGATAATGGAAGTTTGCTTACAGACATAGTTACTCAAAGGCCTGTAAAGATGCCTGACAGATGGATAAGAGCACTTGGAAATTGTGCTATGCTGCATCAAAATATGAAATACAAGTTCCATGTAGAGGGAATGCAGGCAAAGTCATTTATTGCAATGTTACCTCCTGTTACAGGAAAGGAAAAATCCGGATGGCTTACACCCACAAAGACAGGTGTAATGTTAAAATCAAGAGAAGAAAAAAACAGCGTATATATCAGCGGACTTCACAGACTTAGTGCACTTAAAAAAATAATGAGCAATGTAAACTCGATCTTTTTTTACGCACCTGAGAATGGTGAGCCGGGGCAGATGATGATTGAAGTATGTATGACCGGTGCAAATATTACACTTAGTTTGACGGCAAAGAGCTATGAAGGTTATTCAGGAGAGGGAGCATTACTTGATTCACTCTCAACCCCTAAAATACTTGAATGTGCGGATAAAATTGATAATATATTAAACTTTGAATCAAGACTTGATATTGATAAAATATCAAAAATCAATCGGAATAGTAAAAAATGATATGAATGATGCAATGGAGCTGCTTGCCGTTTCAGGGAAGCTTGGTTTTGATGTTCGAGAGAAATCATTTTTCCATAGGGAACTGCCGGATGATCCGGATAGAGTTTTAAAGGATAATCCCAAGGCTTGTAGGGCGCAAAGAAGCTGGTTGAAGATACTGAATATATTGATGATAATATATGGCATGTAAAATCAGGGGATACAACTTACAGAGTTATTTATCCGACAGATGAGAACCTTGAGAATGCAAAATGCACCTGTACATGGTATCTGAAACATCAAAACAGTAGAGGACCATGCAAGCATATTTTGGCGGTAAAACTAAAAAAAGGAGTATAGTATGGCAAGTAAATTAGAAAAAGCTGCAGATATATATCGTTCTCTCGGATATGAAGAAACAGATTTTGAGGATATTTTAAATCTTGGAATAGGAAGCAAAGAAGAGCAAAAAGAGGCAAGAGAAGGATTAAAATCTCGGAGACTGGACAGAGATAAAACAATTATCAGATAATACATATGGATTTGTTTCTGTGGTGGATGTAAATCTTGAAAAGCTTGCAATCTTTGCTATAAGAGTGGGAGTGGATGCCAAGCGAGCTGCAAATATTCTTAGAAGAAGCAGTGAAGTTGCCTTAAAGGCTATAAAGGAGAGAGGCGAGACTTTTGCAATGAACTTTATAAAAGCCGCCTGCACTTCAAACAGGAGAATATGGGAGCATTCACTGTCAGTGCTTGGAATGTTGGCATTAAAACTTGTGCATGAAATGAATCTTGAAATTCCCGAGTCTGTGGAGTATATGAAGGACTGGGCAGCTGCAGCGGCAATTCTTCTGACATCAAAAAGAAAAGACTACAATTTTGATGAGAAGTTTGTAATTGAAAAGAGTGAAATTTTAAGAAGATTTAATGAGCATATAGAAGTAGGCGTTGCCTTGAATGTGCCTGCAACCGGACCTTTTTCAGAGATACTTATATGGGGTGTACAAAATAATCTCATTACAAAAGATACTGCTATGGAGCATGTGTTTTTATGGACTTAGCATTGCACAAAGGCCGGGAGACAGAAAAGAATATGTAAATGTATTGGATCAAATCGGAATTACAGATGAAGAGATAAAATCAAGAGTAGAAACAATTATTCCACTGCTTGGACTCGGAGAAACGGCTTTGATGGAGAGATTTGCACCTGTACTTATAGAGAGTGCTACAGACGACTGGTTATATCCTATACTTATTTCCTGCAGTTCTGCAAAGGTGAAAAAAATAAAAAAATTGATTTTTAAACACTGTTTTAAAAAAAGGGAAAAAGCCTAAGTCGGTAAAAAGAGTATGAAGAATGGCTTCTACTTTATAAGCAGGATGAGGATAAAAGTATAGCAAAGCTTGCGGGAAGTATTGAAAAGGCTTGGGGACTGGAGATAGAAGATGAAGATGTAAAAGAAGAATTGCAAGGACTTTGGAGAGAAACACCTAAACTTTGGGAGGTGCCAAGGTTTGAAATAGGAGAAATTTCGCCGGAAAATCTGACTGATCTGTTGGCAGAGATTTCGGACAGAAAAGAATATATTGACGATGTGGCTTTCGAGAGATTTATTGCAATGGCAAATAATATTGCACATAAAAATCCTGATGAAGCAAAAATAAGTCTGTCAGGAATTACAATAAATGATTCAAGCGGTATGTGGGCACTTGGAAGATGGGCAAAAAATATCGAGAATAATGTATGTCCGGACAGTAAGACGAATGAATGGAACGGTGAGAAGGAAGTCTTAAAAATCAGGTATAGCGGATTAGTTTATACAAGAAGGGTAGTATTATTTGAGTCGATAGATAAATGGCCATGTATATTAAGTACACCAAGCTATGAGGACCTAAGCATATCTTTACCTGATTTGGCAGATAGACTTATCAGGTATAAGAATGAGAATTTTTTATATGTCGTTGAACCGGATTTACAGTTTGCAATTACCAGGTTGGATATTGAACGTATTACAAAAGAAGATAAAAAAAGGTTTTTGGAAAAAACAGATGGCTTAAAATTAAAAATTTTACTTCCTTTGGGAGATTTTTTTAAAGGATGAAAAGGGAGAAGATATCTTTGCTGAGGAAATCATAAAAGATTACTTGGATGACCCATATGTTGAACCGGAATTTTTATTCGAAAAAAATACATATTGGAGAGTGGACATTGATGTGCCGGAAAGCTTAAAAGCATTTCCTTTTAGACTTTCATGGTGCTATGAAGATATGTATTCTATTTTTCCAACCTGGGGAGATTATTCACTTACCGCCATACGAAGAGATAGTGAAGTCTATCATAGTCTGGGTATAAATTTAAGGCAGATAGCAAAAAGGAGAAAACCTCTTACAAAAGGTGCAATGATGAACTGGATTGCAGCGAGGAGTAACTTAAGTGATGAGAATGCTGCAGATGTTATTACTGCGACTAATGAAGCATGGGAAAGGGGACTTCTCTTACCGGGAGTTGCAGATATTTCATATTTGGATTGGAGCGGCGGTACACCGTCAAACTTGGCAAGTCTGGCTTTTGCAATGGAAAATATGGCTAAAGACGGTATGCTGAGTTTGGTATGGATGGCTGCCTGTGATGTGGTGGAGGTATCGCTTAAAGCACCTAGAATGCTTACAGGAACAGCTGAGATTGTAAAATTTCTAAGAGATTATCTTGATGAAGTTATTTTTGCACTAGATAATAAGCTTGCCCCACAAAATGCATTGGAAATGAAGGCTGTAAAGAATCTCGCCACAAAATCCGGATCTTCAAAGGCTGTAGAATATGCCAAGGAAATAGTGAATAAGCTAAATTCCCTTGGTATGGATATAAAAGAAGGAAAGTATGAAGAAGTACAGAATCAAAATACGCCGAATGATTTTTGATGAAGTATGGATGACATTACCAAAGGCTAAAAAAGCTTATCTATGATAATGTTGAGTTTAAAATAAATGTTTTTGAAGTAAGAAAGACAGAAAAAGCTTTCAGCTTTGATTTGAAATTACCGGATATACCTGACAGGCTGTTTCAAGTATATATTTACGGATGGTTTTACGGAATTCAAAAAGAGGCTCAGATGTCGGGAGCTGTGGCTGACAACAACGGAAAAATCATAGATGAGAAAGAAAAGAGCGTATGGCTTCATTACGACCCTGAAAAGAAAAAGGTTGTAGTAAGCAAATATAGAAACTGGAGAGGTGAAAAAGAAGGTCCACTTGAGGGCAGCTCAACACCTTACTCAAAGATATTTTTAAGTATTGCAGTGAGTACTTTGGCACAGGACGGAGAGAGTATTTATGGAGCAAAAAGTCTTTTTCAGACAACTGGCGGAGTCAGGAGATTTATCTGTAGAGAATTTAAGAGAAATCATGAGAGAACTTTTATTACATGAGGAGATAAGCCCGGCAAAGCTGGTAAGAATAGTTGAGAAAGAAAAATAAGCTTTTTAAGTATATGTTATGTAATGCTTGTTGAGTGTATAAAATATGCCGGAGAGGTTGTTGTAAAAAATAATAAGCCTCCTGTATGGATAAACAGAGTTTTGGATATCTGCACTTATTATGCCGATTATTTAAGAGAAGCAATGAAGAGAGGATATATTTTGGATGAGGATGCCAAATGGTCCGGACTTTTTAGAGATTGCAAACTGTACTGCCAAGTCCACTGCAGTGAAGAAGGCAAAGAGTTTGGCAAAAATACTGGGGATAGGATGATTAAGGAATGAGAATATCTGATAGTGGAATATATAAAACTCCCAAGGAAGCATTGAAGGCTGTATTTGGTTACGACTCATTTAGGCAGGGGCAGGAATCGGTTATAAATGCTGTTTTGGATGGAAGAGATATTCTTGCCGTGATGCCTACAGGAGCAGGAAAGTCACTGTGCTACCAGGTTCCGGCTATGCTGCTTTCAGGAATCACATTGGTCATTTCTCCACTTATCTCCCTTATGCAGGATCAGGTAAAGGCATTGAATGAAGCCGGTGTGGATGCTGCATTTATAAACAGCTCTTTATCTGAAAAGGAGATGCATGATACTTTCAAAAATGCATCGAAAGGTCAATATAAGATTATATATGTGGCACCTGAGAGACTGATGAGTGAAGGTTTTGTTAGGCTTGCAAAAGGTGTTGAGATTTCAATGATAACTGTGGATGAGGCACATTGTATCTCACAGTGGGGACAGGATTTCAGACCAAGTTATATGGATATAGCGGAGTTTGTAAATGTTTTTGGATAAACGTCCGATTATAAGTGCATTTACAGCAACTGCCACTCAGAATGTTAGAGAAGATATTATTTGCTCTTTGGGGCTTACCAATCCATATTTTCTTGTAACGGGATTTGACAGGGAGAATTTATTCTTTCAGGTAGATAAACCAAAAAGTAAAGATCGTTTTATACTTGATTATTTAGACAGACATAAGGGTGAAAGTGGAATTATATACTGTGCAACCAGAAAAAATGTGGACAGTTTATATACACTATTAAAAAAGCGGAACATATCTGTTGCAAAGTATCATGCAGGAATTAGTATTGAAGAGAGAAAGCAAATGCAGGATGATTTTGTATTTGACTATACAAGTATCGTAATAGCCACAAACGCTTTCGGAATGGGAATCGATAAATCAAATGTCAGATTCGTCATTCACTACAATATGCCGTCAAGCATGGAAAACTATTATCAAGAAGCGGGAAGAGCCGGCAGAGACGGACTTAACTCCGAATGTATTTTACTGTTTTCACCTCAGGATATTATAATTAACAGATTTTTATTGGAACATAAAGATTTTAGCGATATTGATCCGACAGATGCAATGACAATCAGGGAGAGGGATATTAAAAGACTTCAGATAATGGAGGGATATTGCTATACGACTGAATGTCTGCGCAACTATATTTTAAAATATTTCGGAGAAGATCCCAAAAAGCCATGTGATGATTGCGGTAATTGTCTGCGTCAATTTGAAACTCTTGATATGACGGATGAGGCTAAAAAGATAATAAATTGTATCTATGAGTCTCGTGGAAGGTATGGTAAGAATATAATAATGGATACAGTACTTGGAGCAAAGACTGCAAGGCTGGAAGAAATAGGAGCAAGTGAATATAAATCCTATGGAGTTTTGGAATCATCAAATAAAAAAATCTTTTACGGCGACTTATTGAAGAGCTTTTACTTGAGGGCTATATTCAAACAGGAGAATATCAGGTTTTAAAACTTGGAGATATAAGTAAATTAAAGTTAAAAGATACTAAGGTCCTAGTAAAGATAACCGATGAAGATAAGGCCACAAATAGGAAGTTAAAGCCTAAGAAGAATATAGGGAATGGATTCACTTACTTCTTCAGGCTTCAAACTCTTTGATAAATTAAAAGAGCTGAGACTTGAAATTGCCAGAGAAGAGAAGATGCCTCCATATATTGTTTTCAATGATAAGACTTTAATTGATATGTGTGCAAAGATGCCTACCACAAAATCCGATATGTTAAATGTTTCCGGTGTCGGAGAAAATAAATACGGTAAATACGGTGAAAGGTTTATTGCGGTAATAAAGGAATATGCGAAGCAGTTAAAATAATATAATAAATGACAGAGTAATAAAAGCTCCATTCGATAAGTAATCGTTTGGAGCTTTTTTTATATGTTTAAAGCGTTATTATATATCGGAATATAATTTTAATGTGCAAAAATATTGTACATTCTTTATGCTATTTTTAATATAGAAAATAAATCGGATGAAGAAATTCTGGTATGACTAAAGAGGGAGGTTGATTTTTTTGAATAAATATGACAAAAGTAATCGGAAAAACAGTTTGGAATTATACAAGGTGAAAAAAATATCTTGTTTTTATTAAAACCGGCAAAGGTGGAAGTATAGAAGGTTTTTAAAAATAAATATTTGAATATATGCGATTTTTTTATTTAAAAAAATATGGTTATACATTTGTGGTTTCCGCCAATCCTAAAGATTCGGTATGTGATTTGGAGGAAGAAATAAAATGTATTAGTAAGTATGTAGGGGATTATAAAGAAATAATTTTTTTGTCGGAATTTCAAACGGAGCTTTTTATAGGTGCAGCTCAGTGTAGAAAAAAATTGAAAAAAATAAAGAATGCTGTTTTTGATTAATGCTCCATTGATGATTAACTTTCATAAAATAAAAAGAAGGTGTAGAAAAGTTTAGAGGGATAATATGTACTTTTTTTGTATGGTGAAGCTGACCCTTCATTTCGCTATATTGAAATTTTTGAATGTTATAAAAAAAATACCGCCTGCAAATATAAAATAATTAAAGGTGAGGGACATGATTTTTTTCAAAAGAGTCTTTGATATCTGAATTGAATTATTTTTTTGACGGATTGAAGGCGGAAAAACAAAGGTAATAGAAAAAAATAAGGTTAGAATAGAGGAAAAATAAAAATGAGTGAATTTGATAAAATTATAGGATATGCTGATATAAAGGATGAATTAATACGCTTTTTGCGATGTATTAAAAAAACTTTAAAGAATATAATTTACTTGGAATAGAAATACCTAGAGGAATACTTTTTGTACGGTGAGCCCGGTATAGGAAAGACAATCTTAGCCAAGAGTTTTATAAGAGAAAGTGAAGTTAAATCATTTACAATAAGGAAAAAAATAAACATGGTGGGGAGTTTGTTAACCATATCAGAAATACTTTTGATAAAGCAAAAAAAGAGGAATGTGCTATAGTATTTCTTGATGATATGGATAAATTTGCAAATGAGGATGAATATCATAAAAGATGCTGAGGAGTACGTAGTTGTACAATCATGTATAGATGATTGTAAGGGCTCAAATGTTTTTGTTTTGGCTACAGCAAACAATATATATTGTTTACCGAATTCATTGATGAGAGCAGGGCGTTTTGATAAGGTTATTCAGATGACATGCCCCGGTGGAGATGATGCCAAGAAGATAATAAAGCATTTTCTAAGCAAAAAACGAGTACTTGGAGATATAGATATAGATGATATATCAAGTTTTCTGGCAGGACATTCCTGTGCAGAATTGGAAATGGTTATAAACGAAGCAGGAATTTATGCGGTATTTGATAAAAGAGCAAAGATAGAGCAAAGAGATATTATAAAGGCATGTATGCGTTTGATATTTGATGCATCGGAGTCAGTAGAATATATTGACAGTAATATTTTAAAAAAGGTTGCAGTACATGAGTCAGGACATGCTGTTATTTCTGAAATATTGGAGCCGGGATCTGTAAATCTTGTTTCTATCTGTGGATACTCAAATAATTCAGGGGGTATAACCTCTGTAAGAAAACCTGATGATTATAATTTTAATGTAGTTGCACAAGAGAATGAAGTCATCAGAAGCCTGGGAGGTAAGGCTGCGACTGAAATGATCTATGGAACATTTGATCTGGGTTGCATAGATGACTTGCAAAGGGCTCTTGACTTGGTTACAACATTTGTTGACAATTACTGTGCATATGGATTTGATGCTTTTGAAGGATGTAATCCATCCCAATATTTATTGGAAAGCAAGGACAGAAAAGTTGCCAAAGAGATGGATAGATATTATAGAAAGTCAAAGCAGATTATTGCTGAAAATAGAGGATTTTTTGATGCCATGGTTCAAGAACTTTTGAAAGAGAAAACACTTACCAAAAAGCAAATTAGGAGTATACGAGACAGTGTAATGATTAGAGCTTGAAAAAAGGTTGTAATGATGTAGAATAAAAATGAATTATTATTGTAAACTTAATAGAATAAGTTATTATGGGGAGGATTTATGGGATTTCCGATTGATTCTAAAGTGCTTGGACTTAGAGATATAATAAAAAGAAAAGGGGCTGTGAAATAAGTCCCTAAAAGAAATAGGACCATTCGTTCATGCGAAAGGTCCTATTTTTGTGGTAAAATTAACTTGCAATGAAAACTTTACACAATAATTATTGTAATTCAAAACAAGGATATTTACCACTGTTTCTTTCAGATTGTTTGGATCTGCTGGATCCTGTTTTAACATTTGACAGATTGATGGGAGGAATAGATTTAAACAAGTATCTGACCGATATTCCAGAGTACACAACCGGGCGATTCAGATATAATCCTGTCAACATGTTAAAAACAGTACTTTTCGGATTTATGACTAGCGGTTACTGCTCTCTGAGAGAACTGGAAGACAACTGCAAAGTTAATATCAGGTTCATGTATCTAATGGATCACCGGACTCCGTCATACAGAACCTTTGGATATTTCATCAATGAAATACTTCAAGATAAGGTTGAAAACATTTTTAACGACATCAATCGTGCTATCTTTAACGAGGAGCATGTGGATCTGCAACATATCTACATCGATGGCTCCAAGTTTGAAGCAAATGCAAACAAGTATACCTGGGTATGGAAGAAGGCTACCGAAAAGTTCCGTTACAAGCTTTACGAAAAAATCACTACGGAGATTGAAGAAATTAATGCAGAAATCGCATGGAGTGGGGTGCAGATTACAACAAACACAGAGTATGTACCGGATTATCTGAATGAAATCGTTGAGCAGCTGGTACTTTTATGGGATCTGGATACAAGTACATTTGTTTACGGAAGCGGGAAGCGTAAATCCAAAGAACAGCGTCATTATGAACACTTGACTACTTTCTGTCAGAAACTTCAAGAATACATACAAAAAATTGAAATCTGTGGTCCTAACCGAAACAGTTATTCTAAAACAGATAACTCAGCTACCTTTATGCGTATCAAAACGGATTACATGGGCAATGATCAGCTTCTGCCGGCATATAATGTACAGATTGGTGTAGCAGATGAATATATTGCAGTTGTTGACGTGAACCAGTATCGTTCGGATATGGATTGTTTCGTTCCTTTGATGGAGCACTTCAAACAAACTTATGGATTCTACCCCAAATATCCTGTGGCAGATGCCGGATATGGCTCATACAACAATTATATTTTCTGTGAACAGAACGGAATTGAAAAGTATATGAAATTTCCAATGTTTAAAAAGGAAACTAAGGATAAGAAATATCATGAAGATCCATTTCGTGCAGTTAACTTCAGAATTGATGAGCAAGGATCCATGAGATGTCCTAATGATAAATCATTCCATTTTTTATACAGAAAAAATGTGAGAGGAAATCAGTACGGACGCAAAGAAGAACTGTATGAATGCGAAGACTGCAGTGGATGTCCATATGCAAAGAAATGTAAGAAGACAGATAAGAATCGAACTGTTCGAATCAATCAGGAACTAACTTCTATGCATCAGGAAGTAATCGAAAACCTAGAAAGTATCCATGGTGCGTTATTACGAATGAACCGTTCGATACAAGCAGAAGGCACTTTCGGAATTATGAAAAACGACCGTTGGTACAAGAGAATTGTCCGAAGAGGTATTCATTCAGTCAAACTGGAAGTTTTACTCGTGGCGATAGGCCATAATTTATATAAATATCAGAAAAAAAGATGAGAAACAGAAGTGCCGCATAGATTCAAAAAAAGAACTTCTATGGGGTAGGGGAACTGCGCTTTTTGCGTATGATTACAGTCATTTATACATATTAAATACAAAAGGGAGATGCGAAAAAAACTCAATCGAGTTTTTCACATCCCCTTTTTGATTTCCCTAACTAAATGTTATGGCAAGTATAGAAAATATATATGCATAAAAATAAAGAATAGTTAACAGTAAAGTTGAAAAAAAGTTTTATTTTAAAAGTATTATGATAAGAAAATCTTTTTAAAATAAGGAAAGATGGAATATGAAAGCAAATATAACATTGATAAACGGTGACGGTATCGGACCTGAGATAGTAAGAGAAGCAAAAAAAGTTTTTGGAGGCTGTCTCACAAAAAAATATAATCATGAATTTATATATACAGATATAGATATGGGAGGATGTTCCATAGATAAATATGGAGTGCCTTTGACAGACGAAGCAATAGAGATTGCAAAGAGCGCTGATGCGGTACTTTTGGGAGCAGTCGGCGGCAATGTAGGAAATTCGAAATGGTATGATGTTGCACCTAATCTAAGACCTGAGGCCGGACTTTTAAAAATAAGAAAAGAGCTTGGACTTTTTGCAAACTTAAGACCGGCACTTTTATATAAGGAACTTGCCGATGCCTGTCCTTTAAAAACGGAGATAAGCAAAGCAGGTTTTGATATGGTAATAGTCAGAGAGCTTACAGGAGGACTATACTTCGGTGAGAGATATACAAAAGAGACAGACGGTGTAAGAACTGCGGTGGACACTCTTGTTTACAATGAAATGAGATCAGAAGAGTGGCTAAGGTTGCCTTTGATATCGCTTCAAAAAGAAGAAAGAAAGTGATCAGTGTAGACAAGGCAAATGTACTTGACAGCTCAAGGCTTTGGAGAAATGTGGTCGAAGAGGTGGCAAAGGATTATAAGGACATTACTCTAGAACATATGCTTGTAGATAATGCGGCTATGCAGCTTGTAATGAATCCGGGGCAGTTTGATGTAGTGCTTACAGAAAATATGTTTGGTGATATTTTATCGGATGAAGCAAGTATGATCACAGGCTCCATAGGAATGCTTCCAAGCGCAAGCTTAAATGAGAGTAAGCTTGGACTTTATGAACCGAGTCACGGTTCGGCACCCGATATTGCAGGAAAGAATATTGCAAATCCTATAGCAACCGTACTTTCAGCGGCAATGCTTTTAAGGTATTCACTTGGTCTTGATAAGGAAGCCGGTGATATTGAAAATGCTGTTGAGAAGGTTTTAAAGGACGGATTCAGAACCGTAGACATTTATACTGAAGGAATGAATAAGCTTAGTACCTCTCAAATGGGTGACAAGATAGTTGAATATATAAAATGATTTCACAAAAGCAGATTGTGATAGGAAGAGGAAATATGGAAAATTTACGCTCCAATAATATGAAGTCGGGTATGCAGCAGGCACCGAGCAGATCGCTTTTAAATGCTGTAGGTATGACACCTGAGGAAATGAGAAAACCTATAATAGGTATTGTAAGTTCATTTAATGAGATAGTACCGGGACATATAAACTTAGATAAAATATCAGATGCCGTAAAGCTCGGTGTAGCGGAAGCGGGAGGTACACCTGTTGTATTCCCTGCTATTGCGGTATGTGACGGTATAGCAATGGGGCATATAGGAATGAAGTACTCACTTTGTTCAAGAGATTTGATAGCCGACTCTACAGAGACGGTAGCTATGGCACATCAGTTTGATGCGCTTGTAATGATTCCGAACTGTGACAAGACAGTACCTGGAATGCTGATGGCGGCGGCCAGACTCAATATACCGACGGTATTTGTATCGGGCGGTCCTATGCTTTCAGGAAGAGTTAAGGGAAAGAACACATCACTTTCAAGTATGTTTGAAGCGGTTGGAGCATATGCGGCAGGTAAAATAAGTGAAGACGATGTAATGGAATTTGAGAATAAGACCTGTCCTACATGCGGTTCATGTTCAGGTATGTACACGGCAAATTCAATGAACTGCCTTACAGAGGTTCTGGGAATGGGACTTAGAGGAAACGGTACAATACCTGCGGTATATTCGGAGAGAATCCGTCTTGCAAAAAGAGCGGGATATGCCGTAATGGAAATGTTAAAGAGAGATATCCGCCCAAGAGATATTATGACAAAAGAAGCATTTATAAATGCGCTTACAATGGATATGGCACTCGGATGTTCCACAAACTCCATGCTTCACCTTCCTGCAATTGCTTATGAGGCGGGAGTTGAGCTGAATGTGGATATTGCAAATGAGATAAGTGCAAAGACACCGAACCTTTGTCATCTTGCACCTGCAGGACACACTTATATAGAAGAGTTAAATGAGGCCGGCGGTATCTATGCGGTTATGAAGGAGATATCAAAGCTTGGACTTTTAAACCTTGACTGTATGACGGTCACAGGTAAGACAGTCGGTGAGAATATAAAGAATGCGCTAAATCTGGATACGGATGTTATAAGACCTGCCGAGAATCCATATTCAAAGGTTGGAGGAATTGCAGTACTTAAAGGTAATATAGCACCTGATTCATGTGTGGTAAAAAGAAGTGCGGTACTTCCTGAAATGCTTAAGCACTCAGGACCTGCAAGAGTATTTGACTGTGAGGAAGATGCAATTACAGCAATAAAGGGTGGAAAGATAGTACCGGGAGATGTTGTTGTTATCAGATACGAGGGACCGAAGGGAGGTCCGGGTATGAGAGAGATGTTAAATCCTACATCGGCAATTGCAGGAATGGGACTTGATACTACAGTAGCGCTCATCACTGACGGAAGATTCTCAGGTGCATCCAGAGGTGCATCAATCGGACATGCTTCACCTGAGGCGGCTGTTGGCGGACCTATAGGACTTTTACAAGACGGTGATATTATTGATATTGATATCAATGCAAATACAATAAATGCCAGAGTAAGTGAAGAAGAGTTTGCAAAGAGAAGAGAAAACTGGAAGCCCAGAATTAATGAAGTAACAGGTTACCTGGCAAGATACAGAAAGCTTGTTTCAGGTGCTCCAAGGGGTGCGGTTTTAACAGTGGATGAGTTATAGGAGGATAGATGGCAAAAATTAAGCGGATCACAAATAATAGTTGAATGTCTTTTTAGAGCAGGGTGTTGATACCGTATTCGGATATCCGGGCGGCGCAATACTTAATCTATATGACGAATTATATAAAAATCAGGACAGAATAAGACATATACTTACCAGTCACGAGCAGGGAGCTTCACATGCCGCGGACGGATATGCAAGAGCAAGCGGTAAAAGTAGGTGTTTGTCTGGCAACAAGCGGACCGGGAGCTACAAATCTGGTAACAGGTATTGCAAGTGCATATATGGATTCAATACCGGTAGTTGCCATTACCTGTAATGTAGGAAATAATCTTCTTGGAAAGGACTCTTTCCAGGAGGTGGATATATCAGGCATTGTAATGCCTGTAACCAAGTACAGCTTTATTGTAAGAGACGGAAACAAGCTTGCGGAGACTATAAGAAGAGCCTTTAAAATAGCTGTAAGCGGCAGACCGGGACCTGTACTTATAGATATTACAAAGGATGTTACCGGAGACAGCTTTGAATACGAGTATCAAAAGCCTGAAAAGGTAATGCCGACTACAAATGTAAGCGAAGAAGAGATATTAAATGCCGTTTCACTTATAAGAGCTTCAAAGAAGCCATATGTTTTGGTAGGCGGCGGAGCAATCCTTTCAGGAGCAAGCGAAGAACTTAGAACCTTCGTTTCAAAGATAGATGCACCTGTAGCCGACACACTTATGGGTAAGGGAGCGTTTGACGGCTCAGACCCGAAATATACCGGAATGGTGGGAATGCACGGAACAAAGACAAGTAATCTCGGAATAACCGAGTGCGACCTGCTTATCGTAATCGGTGCGAGATTCTCAGACCGAGTAATAGGTAATGCCAAGAAATTTGCTAAAAACGCAAAGATTTTGCATATAGATGTGGATGCTGCCGAGATAAGCAAAAAAATATCAAGGCGCATTACAGTCTCATCGGTGATGCAAGATTGATTTTAAGAAAGCTTAATTCAAGACTTGATCCTATGCACCATGATGAATGGGTAGGCACATATTGAAAGATTAAATGATATGTATCCTGTAAGGACGAACAAGACCGGGCTTACAGGTGAGTACATAATAGAGACCATAGATGAAAAGACTGCCGATGATACAATAATCAGTACTGAAGTAGGACAGCATCAGATGTGGGCGGCACAGTTTTATAAGTTTAAAAATCCGAGAACATTACTTACATCAGGCGGACTTGGAACTATGGGATACGGACTTGGTGCGGCTATCGGTGCAAAGATGGCAGAGCCTGATAAGACTGTAATAAATATAGCCGGTGACGGATGCTTCAGAATGAATATGAATGAAATAGCTACAGCCACAAGATATGATATTCCGCTTATTCAGGTTATTATAAATAACCATGTACTTGGAATGGTTAGACAGTGGCAGAATCTGTTCTATGGAAAGAGATATTCACAGACTGTATTAAGAGACAAAGTGGACTTTGTAAAGCTTGCAGAGGCTATGGGTGCAAAGGCCAAAAGAGTTACTACAAAAGAGGAATTTGATGTTGCTTTTGAAGAGGCATTAAAATCAAATACAACTTTTGTAATTGAGTGTGAAATTGATTCTGATGAGAAGGTATTTCCGATGGTATCGCCGGGAGCGGCTATATCGGATGCGTTTGATGAGAAGGATTTGAAATTAAATCCGATTAAGTAAACAAGACGGTATTTGCGAAAAGCAGATTGAAAATATTGTATTATAAGGAGATTATCATGGGTAGAGTATATAATTTTAGTGCGGGTCCCGCAGTACTTCCTGAAGAGGTTTTAAGAGATGCAGCTGCAGAAATGCTTGATTACAACGGTAGCGGAATGTCCGTTATGGAAATGAGCCATCGTTCCAAGGTATATGAAGAGATAATAGAGGAAGCCGAGAAGGATATAAGAGACCTTTTAAATATCCCTGATAATTATAAAGTGCTTTTCTTACAGGGCGGCGGACATACACAGTTTGCAATGGTTCCTATGAACCTTATGAAGAATAAAAAAGCGGATTACATAATCACAGGACAGTGGGCAAAAAAAGCTTTCCAGGAAGCAAAGATGTACGGCGATGTAGTAGCGGTGGCATCAAGCGAGGATGAGACTTACTCATACATTCCGGATTGCTCAGATTTACCTATAAGAGAAGATGCGGATTATGTATATATTTGCGAGAACAATACAATCTACGGAACAAAGTTTAAAACATTGCCGAACACCAAAGGCAAGGATTTGGTTGCAGATGTATCATCATGCTTTTTATCAGAGCCTATGGATATCAGTAAGTATGCTTTGGTTTGGGGAGGAGTTCAAAAGAATATCGGACCTGCAGGAGTGGTTATTGCAATTATAAGAGATGACCTTGTTACAGATGATGTACTTGAAGGCACACCTTCAATGCTCAGATATAAGATTCATGCGGACAACAAGTCACTTTATAATACACCTCCGACATACAATATTTATATTTGCGGTAAGGTATTTAAATGGATTAAATCTCTTGGCGGACTGGCTGCAATGAAGGAAAGAAATGAAGAGAAGGCAAAGATTCTTTATGATTTTCTTGATTCATCAAAGCTCTTTAAAGGAACTGTAAGAAAAGAGGACCGTTCACTTATGAATGTACCTTTTATTACAGGAGACAAAGAACTTGATGCGAAGTTTATCAAAGAGGCTGAGGCAAACGGATTTGTAAACTTAAAAGGCCACAGAAGTGTCGGCGGAATGAGAGCCAGCATCTACAATGCCATGCCGAAGGAAGGCGTAGAAAAACTGGTAGAGTTTATGAAAAAATTCGAGAAGGAAAATGCATAAGGAGATATTATGAGAAAAATACATTGCTTAAATGCTATTGCAAATGTCGGAACGGATATATTTGACGAAAATTATAAGCTTACAGACAATATTGAAGAAGCGGATGCTATTATGGTAAGATCTGCCGCAATGGGTGATATGGACTTCTCAGAAAATCTTCTTGCCATAGCCAGAGCAGGTGCAGGTGTAAACAATATACCGCTTGAGCGATGTGCAGATGCCGGAATCGTGGTATTTAATACACCGGGAGCAAATGCAAACGGTGTAAAGGAACTTGTAATCTGCGGTATGCTTTTTGGCTGCAAGAGATGTAGTCGGAGGTATCGAGTGGACAAGAAGCATTAAAGATTCGGATACTATTGCAAAGGATGTTGAAAAGGGAAAGAAAAACTTTGCAGGTGGTGAGATAAAGGGAAAGAAACTCGGAGTAATAGGACTCGGTGCGATAGGTGCCGAAGTTGCAAATGCCGCAGCCTCACTGGGACTTGAAGTTTTGGGATACGACCCGTTTATTTCCGTAAATGCCGCATGGAGACTTTCAAGAAAGATAAAAGCATATAACAGATATAAATGAAATATTCAAAGAGTGTGATTATATTACATTGCACGTTCCGCTCACAGATGATAACAAGGGCATGATAGGAAAAAATTCAATTCCTCAGATGAAGGACGGAGTTGTGATTTTAAACTTTGCAAGAGACCTGCTTGTAGATGATGATGAGATGGAAAAAGCGCTTGAGAGCGGTAAGGTTGCAAGGTATGTTACAGACTTCCCGAACACAAAGTCTGCAAGGATGGAAAAGGCTATAGTTATACCTCATCTGGGTGCTTCCACACAGGAGAGTGAGGATAATTGTGCGGTTATGGCTGCAAATGAACTTGTAGACTATCTTGAGAACGGTAATATAAAAAATTCCGTAAATTTCCCAAGCTGTGATATGGGAGTATGTCAGGTAGAGGGAAGAGTCGCTCTTTTGCATCAGAATATTCCAAATATGATAGGTCAGATTACTTCAGCATTTGCAAAGAACGGATATAATATTTCTGATCTTACAAATAAATCAAAGGGCTCAAAGGCATATACCCTTATAGATATAGAGAGTAAGGCAAGTGACAGTCTTGTAAAAGAGCTGAATGCCATAGACGGTATTTTTAAAGGTAAGAGTTATAAAATAATAATATAAAAAAACGGTAAAGTCATTTCGGCCTTGCCGTTTTTTTCTTATTATTGAGATAATAAGAGCTATATGTAATGCGGTATTTATGATAGAATTATCTAATCAAGCAAAACGGAGGTTAAAATGGCGGTAGTAAAATCTTTCAAATGTGTCAGACCGGTTAAGGAACTTGCAGAACAGGTGGCATCTTTGCCATATGATGTATATGACAGAAAAGAAGCAAAGGCGGCGGTATCAGGGTAAAGCCTTATGCATTTTTTTAAATATTGACAGACCTGAGACGGCTTTTTGACGACAGCTTTGACATGTATTCAAAGGAAGCTTATGAAAAGGCAAAAAATCTCTATGAGGAATTTAAAAACAAGGGCATATATGAGAAGGACAATGAAGACGGTTATTATCTTTATGAGCTGACTATGAACGGCAGAAGCCAAATAGGTATAGTGGGACTTGCGAGTGTAGATGATTATTTAAACGATATTATAAAGAAACATGAGAATACCAGAGAAGAAAAAGAAATCGACAGGATAAAACATGTGGATACTGTAAATGCACAGACCGGACCGATATTTTTGGCATATAAGAAAAATGACGATTTAAAAAAGATAATCTCAGAGAATATATCGGATGCCCCTATATATGATTTTGTATCGGATGACGGAATAGGCCATAGAGTATGGAAGGTGGATAAAGCTTATAATGAGCAGATAAGAGAATGCTTTGAAAATATAGAGTCTCTGTATATAGCTGACGGACATCACAGAGCCGCTTCCGCCGTAAAGGTGGCTTTAAAGAGAAGGCAAAATGAAAACAATCCGAATGCGGAGTACAATTATTTCCTGTCTGTAATATTTGATGAAAGGCAGCTGCATATTTTGCCTTATAACAGAATAGTGCTTGATCTTAACAAAAAAAGCGTGGAAGAAGTTATGAGCCTTATAGCTGAAAATTTTGATGTAACAGAGAGTCCTGTACTTGAAGAGATAGGTGACAGAGGCGAGTTCGGAATGCTTGTTAAGGATAAATTCTATATTTTAAGTGCAAAGAAAAAAAGTACTTGATTCGGTATCGGGTGACGTTATAAAGAGTCTTGACGTGTCAATATTGCAGGATTTGGTACTTGAACCCATATTCGGAATAAAAGACCCGAGAACGGATGAAAGAATAAAAATTTGCAGGCGGAATAAGAGGAGTAGGATATTTAAAGTCCGAGATAGACAATGACAGAGGCAAGGTTGCATTTTTTGATGTATCCTACATCAATGGAGGAGTTATTTGCTGTAGCTGATGAAAATAAGCTTATGCCTCCGAAATCCACATGGTTTGAGCCTAAGCTCAGAAGCGGAATTTTTTATACATGAAATTTGATAAAAATTATCATATCATTTTGCCGACAGATAAATATGAGGATATGGTAAGACTTTGGATGCATTCTGACGGCGGTAAGATATTTAGACAGAAGCTTAATGATTTTGCGGGGCAGATGAATGTTCACTTTTAATATGGTCAGGATAAAAAATGTAAAGACTATATGGGGTAGCTGTTCTTCAAAGAAGAATTTGAACTTTAACTTTAAGCTGTTCTTCTTACCTGAGGCATTAATTGACTATGTATTCGTACATGAACTTGCACATCTAAAACATATGAATCATTCCAAAGCTTTTTGGAGTGAGGTGGAAAAGCAGATACCTGATTACAAGAAAAGAAGAGAAGAACTGAAAAGATATATTTGATATGGAGTAAGATATGACAAAAGAGGAATTTTTGGACGGACTGATGAAAGCTCTGGCTTCCACAGGTTCACAATCTCTTATAGCGGAAAAATATAAGATTTTATTCGTCATATATTGATGATGAGCTGTCAAAGGGAAGAAGCATAGATGAAATCATGGAAGAACTGGGAGAACCGAGGCTTATTGCCAATTCTATAAAGGTTGCAGCCGGATATGACGATGTATTTGTAGGCATTGACAATGAGACATATGAAAATACAGCCTCAAAAACCGGAAACTATGAAGAGAATGAAAACTATAGTGACAGAAAAGATAAAAGCTTTTAAAACGTATAATTTTTTTCAGGTAACAGCCTGATAATACCTATAATTATTGCGATAGCGGTTTTTAGTAGTGATTGTAGCTGTGGTTGCTGCGGTATTTTCATTTTTGGCACCTGTATTGCTTCCTGTTATAGGAGTACTGCTTTTGGTGGCTTTTAATAAAGGGATTTTTGGAAAAGGGAATTACAAATTTTAAGTTATTACAAAAAGTGTTACAAAAATTAACTTTTGAAATAAAAATCGAAATATAAAATTCAGTTGCCAAAAATCCGGAATATCTTTTGTTATAGTTGATAAAAAACAAAAAAATATAAATATTTATTTCAAACGAATAATTACTTCTTAACAACTTTGATAGATTTTTAAAAAAACTTCAAAATGGACTTTTATAGGATAAAACTTGTAAGAGATTAACAAATAAAGGTTATAAATACGATGTTTACATGGTATTTATAACCTTTTGCTCATTATAAAAAGGTATAGGAAAAAAATATTAAAGCTTGAATAAAAAGCTTGACATATTCTCTTAGTGAGTTTATACTAAGTTTCGTAACATTTACTTAACAAACATAAATCGTTTGTAATTATTAAAGATTTAAATGCCGGACGGACCGGGTTTAGCATAGAAGAGATTTAAGGAGCCGAAAATGAAGAACACAAAAAGAATTATAATTGGAATATTATCAGCATTGACTATCAGCACAATTTCACCTGTTACATCCTTTTGCAACAACATCAGTTAGAAAAGTTGCAAACTTTCATGAGGAAGTGTTGAGAGGACCGGCTCTTAAAAGCGGTACATATATAGTTACAGTACAGGCAAATACACTTGATATATATAAGAGCATGACATCAAACGATACAATCGGTAAGGCAAACAAGGGTGACGTATTCCAGATACTTGAAGATATGGGTGGCGGATACGCAAAAGTTTCATATAATGATGTAGAAGGATATATTTCTATAAAGGATGGAGACACTTCTATAGATGAGATGGATTCAGCGGAAGAGGCTGCCGCTTCAGCAACAAAGAGCATAGTTCAGGCTACAGCTTCAAATAAGAGAGAAGAGATTGCAAACTTTGCAAAGACTTTTGTAGGCGGCAGATATATCTACGGAGGAACAAATCCTTATATAGGCGCAGATTGCTCAGGATTCGTAAAATATATTCTTGCAAATGCTGCAGGTGTTTCACTTCCAAGAACATCTTCAGAGCAGTCAACCAGAGGTACTACAGTTGCAAGTGCAGACCAGCTTCAGCCGGGTGACCTTCTTTTCTACGGTTCAGGCAGATCTGTAAGCCATGTTGCTATGTATATCGGAGACGGTAAGGTGGTACATGCTTCATCTTCAAGAACAGGAATAATTATTTCAAACTATAACTACAGACCTGTAATTCGTATGGCTAATGTTATAGGATAATGTTTGTATAATAAGAACCGGCTACCCATTGTAAAAAGGCTTTGGGTAGCTTTTTTTCGTCTGAATTTAAGAAAGAGATTCATATTTTTTTACTAATGTTATTGTAGTATTAACCAATTCTTTGTGTTAAACTATGCTTATGAAAGATAAAAAGAAAGAGTAGGCGAGGAAAGGTTATGATTGAACTTGGTTTAAATGAGAGGGAAGGTCTGTCTGAATTGGCAACAGATGATATATTGGTCAGGCTTGCACTTGCCGGCAAATGCGGAAAAGTATGGATACCGGCCACAGGCGCAGCTTCATACTGTGTTATAAAGGTATATCACTATATGTATATAGTAGGAGTTACTCCAAAGAAGGACAGAGCTGTTTCTTTGTGGGGAACTATTGCAAGACATGGAGAAGGGGCCTATATAATTCCAACTTCAGAGTCATGGATAGACTGGCTTGTAGAAAATATAGATTGTAGATATAGAAATTTCTCAAGATATCTTTTAGCTTTTAAAGGTGTTGAGAACAGAGCACTGTTGGAAGAGTTAAACGGGGCGCTTGAGGAAGGTTTGAATATTGATAATGTCAGACCGGATGATTATGATGCCTTGTTAAAGGATATGTGGAGCGAAGATTTCGCCGCATGTTTTGATAACAGAGATGAATTTGCCAAAGATGCGACAGGATATATGGTATATAAAGACGGAGTCGCATTAAGCGGTTGTGCGGGTAGAGCATATGGCGACGAATTTATGGAGCTTGTTTTTGCTACAAATCCTGACTACAGGAGAAGAAACCTTGCGCTCACGGCAGCATCAAATGTGTCACTTTATCTGGAAGATAAAAAAATAAATCCTTATATAGATGTTAGAAATCAGCACTCTGTGGAGTTGGCCTCAAGACTTGGATTTGAATTTATAAAAGAATATCAGGTATACCAAATTTATAATACAGAGGATGAAATTTAAGTAAAAATAATAATATAGGGGTGGCGAAAGTCACCCCTATATTTATGTCAAAAGGTGGTAGTATGGATAAGATAAGCCTTGCAAAACGTCTTAATAATAATAAGAGAGGCTATTTGATAATTAATGCAAATCAGGGAAAGCATAAGATTGCATTGATCGGGGATGTAAAAATGAGTATGACACTCTTGCGAATTTATCAAGTGAAATTTTAAAGAATTCACTTGTAATAGGATTTGCGGAGACTGCAATAGCGATAGGAGCTACTCTTGCAAGCAGTGCGGGAGCTTTTTTCATGCAGACAACCAGAGAAAATATATGTGCACAAAATGAATATATACATTTTACAGAGGCACACAGTCATGCTATGGAGCAAAGACTGGTACTTGAAGATATGGAAAAGATATATAATCAAGTAGACAGAATAGTATTTGTTGAAGATGAGATTACCACAGGAAATACTATATGGCATTGTATAGAGGAGATTGAGAGCATATTTAAAGGTGGAAAAAAATATGCCATAGCACCTCTTACAAATACATTGTCGGAAGAAAGAAGAAAATTCTTTAAAGAAAAGAATGTGGATATAGTCTATATAAGAGATATAGATAAAGAAGGTTTTTGAAGATGATGTGGTTGATACTTTGACAAATGGTGATGTGTACAGAATCAACGCCACATTAAGCAGCGATGATGTAAAAACAATTAATTTTAAGACGGATATCAGAACAAGAAGGCTTTTAAATATAAAGGATCTGGATGCGGAGACAGACAGGCTTGGAGAGTTCTTGGAAGAAAGAATTAATCTAAAGACTCTGTTGAAGGATAAAAAGACTGTAACGGTACTTGGAACTGAAGAATTTATCTATGTCCCGATAAAACTGGCAGAGTATATAGATACAGTTTCAGATGCAGATGTATATGTGCACTCATCTACAAGAAGTCCTATTGAGGTATCAAAATTAGAGGATTATCCCCTTCATACCAGATATGAGGTAAGAAGTATATATGATAAAAACAGACAGACCTATATATATGATTTGAAGGAGTCTGATATATTCTTCCTTGTTACGGACGGAAAAGAAATTGAAGGAGAAGCCGATATCCTGGAGGCAATCAGACTTTCAGGAAATAAAAATATATATTTGATCAGGTGGGATAATGAAGAGTAGTTACAAAGAAAGCGATGTCATTTTTCTCTTAAAGGATGTTACGGGACTGGTAGAGCCTCTGCCAAGTGTGGAAAGGGAAAAGCTTATACAATCGGGAATGCATTACAGTGAAATGCTGCCGATAGAGTATATACCAACAGAGGAGTATATGAAAATATATTTTGATTCATTTAAGGTTTTCGGACAGAAAATGGCGGATTCTCTTGCATCTTTGGCAGATAAAGTGATAGAAAAAAGAGGGAAAAATGTGGTTTTGGTCTCTCTGGCAAGAGCAGGTACTCCGATAGGAGTGCTGCTTAAAAGATATATAAAGTGGAAGTATGAAACCGATGTGGCACATTATTCCGTTTCTATAATAAGAGACAGGGGCATTGATGATAATGCTATGAAGTATATACTTGCACGTCACAAGGCCAAAGATATTCTTTTTGTAGACGGTTGGATAGGTAAGGGTGCAATACTTAAGGAATTAAAATCGGCCTGTGAAAATTATGAAGGGGTATCTGAGGAACTGGCAGTGGTATCGGATCCTGCAGGTGAGACGGAGCTGGCAGGCACTTATGACGATATCTTTATTCCAAGCTCCGCACTTAATGCTACGGTATGCGGACTTGTAAGCAGGACTTTTCTTAGATACGATATAATAGGTAAAGACGATTTTCACGGTGCGGTCTACTATAAGGAATATGAAGAAAATGATTTGAGTTATCACTTCATTGAAAATATAGAAAAGCTTTTTAAAAATATGTAAAGGATGAGAGTATCAGAGGAGCAAGGGAATTATTGAAGTAAAAAAAGCAGGCGGATAAATACGGTATAAAGGATATAAATCTTATAAAGCCCGGCATAGGAGAGACTACAAGAGTACTGCTTAGGAGAGTTCCGTGGAAGATACTTATAGATGAAAGATATAAGGATGATAAAGAACTTAGGCATATCATAAAGCTTGCCGGTGAAAGAGAAAGCGAAATAGAATATACATGCTTAAATAATTATAAATGCATGGGAATAATAAAGAAAATGAAGGACATTTAAAAAATGTGTGAGTGGGAAAGACTCACACATTTTTTTAATATTTTTAACGCCGAAGTACTGCGCAAGTAAGATAACTTCCATTGCCCAACTGTAATGAATCTTCGGTTCATTTATTCTGGTATTGTTAACATTGGGACAGGAACGATACATCTTCTTGTCATCAAGTACACTTAGAGCATCATCATAGTCAATACTTGGAACTTTATAGGCATCGTTTACCACAAGTATCTGTTTCGGATGTACAACCGTTTTACCTACAAAACCGTTTAATTTATCAAGCTCAATTTCCTTTCCCAGACCTTCCTGCCAGCCGATACCTGCATAGTATTCATAGGCAGGTGCCGATATTATATAATCACTTGAAAGAGTTGCAATAATGTCGGACAACAGTCCTGCAACCGGACCGCTTTGATATATGCTTTCATCAACTCTGTGCCTGACGCAGAGCATATTGAGTATACTGCCTGCCGCAACCAAAATATTTAAAACATAGTCCTCATATGCGGCAAGTTTTTCCTTAATTGCATACAGATAATTATATCTGTTTCGAAGGTCAAGAAGTGATACACAATCAAGTTCAGGTAATATATACACAGGAGTGGAAAGTACCGAATTTATTCTTTGCATTTCATAAATATATATATCGGCATTTGATACGGAAAAGTCGGGCAATATAAAGCCGGTAATCATATCCAGTAAGCTGCCGAATTTTTTATATAAGTGGGCTATATGTGAGGTGGAAAGCACTTTTATAAACAGTTTAGGTATATAGAACTCTCTCTTTTTGAAACAAACAGTTTATCCAAGGTCTTTATAAGTATATTCTCAGCTTTATCCGCTTCGGCATCATTACTTGCCATGTCAAATGAAAAAGCTAAAGAAAATGGAATATTAAATCTTTCAAGCATTATATCGTCTATAATACCCGTGTTATTTGCATCGGTATAAAGCAGTGCACCCACGCTATAGTAAATACTGGAATCTTTCATGACCAACCCCTGTCAAAAAATATTGAATATAGGCTTATATTTTTTTCGCTAATATTGATATAATTATACCATATAATATATAATAAAAGAAAGACAGATTTTAATGGAGCAAGTATGCTGAAATATAGATTGAATCCTATAAATATAAAACAGTATTACAGAGTTTGGAAGAGTAAGGGTAACAAAGCAGGTGAAATAAGAAACACCTACATGGTAAAGTTTACAGGTGCAAACGCAAATACAAATAAGGAAATAAATGAACTTAGAAAAATATCTGAGATTTGAGATGAAGCAGGAAGGATATACTATAAATATATTGACTCATTGGATATAAAGAGTGATTGTATGGAGCAAAAGAGGGCTTATGAGGCTTTTGTATCAACAGGTCATTTTTGATACGGCTTTTAGTGAGACAAAATAATATAAGTGAAAATGAGCTTATAGAAGCGGTAAAGGAAATGCAAAAACTCCTGCAAAAGTACAAGAAGAATATTTCGGATACAATAGAAAAATATAATGGTAAAGCTCTTTATATTGGCTTGAAGATAATTTTTCGGATATCAAAAATAAACGGAGATAAGAATATAAAGGTCGTAGCGGAGAATATACAAAAAGGAATCGGAAATCTATTTTTGTTTTTTTCTCAATTTACTCGGTATGGATGTATGCCTGCTGCAGTATGCAAAAGATATCTCCGTACCGGATGAATATTTTTACACAAAAAAGCTCGGTGATTTTTATGACGGCAAGATGATATATGAGCCGGATGAGCCTACAGAAAATCATCAGATACAACAGCCTACCGATACCGGAGCGAACGGAATGAATGCCGCACCGGTAAATACGGGGGTGAGAGAAAAACGGTTACCATAAGCCTGGCATCCACCAGAAGAAAAGACAGAGACTCTAAAACTAAGGCGGTTAGTGTTTCACCTGCAGCCGCACCGGTTAACAATCATCCGAATACAGGTGCAAGTCCTTCCGCCAGCGTCCAGATACCTGCTGTAAATGTGAGCAGAGATAGAGAATTAAGCTATGTGGAACTTGCAAGACTGTCAACATCAATTGTAATGATAGCGGTATTTGACAACCGTAAGAAGCTTCTTGGAACAGGTTCGGGTATAATGATCGGTAGAGACGGTTTTATACTCACCAATAATCATGTTATAAGAGGCGGATATTATTTTGAGGTAAGAATAGAAGATGATGAGAGAATATATGAGACAAATGAGGTTATAAAATATCATCATCATCTGGACTTGGCAATAATAAGAATTTCAAGAGTGTTAAATCCGTTGAGGCTGTATAGCGGAAAAGAAAGTCTTGTAAGAGGGCAAAAGGTAGTGGCAATAGGAAGCCCTCTGGGGCTTTTTAATTCGGTTTCAGACGGTATTATATCAGGTTTTAGAAATATAGATAATGTGGATATGATACAGTTCAGCGCACCTACATCGCCGGGGTCATCAGGAGGAGCGGTACTGAACATGTACGGAGAGGTAATCGGCATAAGCACTTCAGGTTTTAGTGAAGGACAGAATATAAATCTGGCAGTGCCATGATGCCGTATATAATTTTACGAAGAGCTTTATAAGATAAGAACAGTTTTGACTTGAAAGGGGATGAATGCATGTTATTGCATCAGAAGATAAAAGGGCTTGAAGACTTTTTTAAAAGGCAAAGTGAAAGAAAGCCGAAGGGAGTATATTTTTACAGAGTAAATTCCTATGATGAAACAATACTTGAATTTATCAGAAAATACTATGAATTGGCCAAGAGAGAAGGGGCAATCATAGATAAAAATATAGAAAAATCCTACTGCGGACAATATAGCATATTTTAATGAAAATAATCGGAGATAAATATGTTCACGGGCCGGGATTTATGGCTGAGGCTTTAAAAAAATGGCTTCCGAGAATTAAAGATTATCAGAGGGCATCCATAGCCGACGGAATCTATGATACCTTGGAGGTTTTAAGGCGTCAGGGTAAGAATATAGATATCTTAAAGAATAATTTTATAAGGATAATGTGCTGGCTCTACTATAATTTTTACAATATTATGGAAAAAAACTCGAAACGACGATGTACCTAAGATTATATTCTGGGGGAATGTAAATTTTTCAGAGCTGTCAACTTTAAAAATACTTTCAAATGCCGGTGCGGATATTATTCTGGTTCAACCAGGGCGGTGATTCAAAGTATATGGCAATAGATCCGAAGTCCGAATACTCTATAGATTTGGGAATGGGAAGTGAGAGCTTTCCGGCAGGATTTGATTTGCAGTGGCTGTTAAAGCAGTATGAGGAAGATAAAAGTAAAAAGCTTTTGTACAGCAATAAATCAAATGCCGTTGCCAATACAAATGCATGGCTTAGCGGAGATCTCTTTGAGGATCTAAAGAATACAAGAAGAGGCGAAAATACAAGGTTTTTCTACAATATGTTTGCAAGAATAAACGGTTGTGACAATAGAAACACCTATGTAAACAATCTGTATTTGCTGTATCAGGATTTGAAAAAAGCAAACAGAAGCATAAAGGTGATAAACAATAAAATCACAAATCCGAGTGTGGACGAGATTTCAAAAATAAAAAGAGGCAATTATGCCAATGAAAATCAGCTTATAACGGATCTGAAGAAAAATATCAATCTAAAGAGCAATACCTTTGTGGATGTGGCAAGGGATGCCTTTGTGGATACCATGATAGAGACAGGTAAACTGATGAATATGGATCTCAATAAAATGATGAATAAGGGAATATATATTCTATGCTGGTTCCAAAGATATATACCGGATTTGCTTGGAAATACCGATATTCATTCACCTGCTCCCATACTTATATACTTCGGAAATGTGGAAACCGATACAGAGAGTCTGTTCTTAAATATGGCGGCAAAGCTGCCGATAGATGTGATTATCTTTAATCCGGAAAAGAAAGAGGATAAACTTACCGGAGAAAGATTATATGAGGTACATTTTGAAGAGACTTTGAAAGTAAATGAATATCCTACAGACGGAAACAATCTATCCATGGGTACAATGGCATATAATGCCGAAAGAGATCTGGATACTATGATGTATTCGGATACCGGAATGTACAGAGATATGCAATTTTCCAAGGCCAATATTATAAAACTTTCAACTACTTATGAAGAGATAGGTATTTATTGGAAGCAGGAGGCGAGGTTTAGACCGAATTTTTCCACAGTCGATGATGTTGTAAATATTCCTGTAATGTTTGCCAAGATATCAGGTGTGGCAAACTCGGATACGGATACATATTTTCAAAATATCAAAGACCTTATAACAGATACAACATTGATATATAAGAATGAGAGTATATACGGAAGAAACTGCACCGTGGCGGCAGGCGTACCGTCTTTTTTTAAGAACGGAAGACTTGACAGAGATGGAATAAAGCACTCACAGATTTATAAATATGACTATTTAAGAGCTGAGACTCAGGATTATATTCTTGATAAATTGTCGGAGCTTTTTAAGAAGAAAGACTATAGCGGGAACAGGACAAAACGGTACGGAATACAAGATAATTACAATTGTTTTTAGATTTACCTAAGGAAATTTTTAAGATTTATACAAAGCTTTGATTTTTACAAAATGTCCGCCAAAGCTTATAATAGTAAATACAACGGAAACTGTTATTTCGTTGGAAGACAGCATAATTGTTGCTTTTTGAATCTGATAGATTTGATATAGTATTTTTATACCTACAGGATATGATAATGTAAGCAAATACTACAACTCTCAGATAATGGAAGAGCATATAATCGGCAATTATCTTTATGATATAGCCATACCGGATTTCAATAGACTGAGGTCTGTGAAGGAAAAGAAAAAATCATTCTTTTCAAGACTTTTTGGTTAATGAAAACTAATATTGAGCCTTTGTGACATTTTTGGAACGAGGCATAGGAGGAAAGATGGGACTTGATTTTTTTCAAAAGCAAAAACCGTAGAAGCTGAAGCGGTAACAAGCGACGTTGCAGAGAATGAAGCATTACCTACCGTTCAAACCTTTGATATTGCAGTAGAGTCTGCAAAAATCAAGAATGAATTGGCGGATTCGGCAGAGGTTGATGCACTTGTAAGCAAGATAGAACTTGACAATCTTGACAGTATTGTTACATTTGGTGGCGAGGTTGCTACAGAGATATCAAAATCTTCAGATTTGGTACTCAACAGTATGAACATCGCTCAGATTGAGGAAACTTCAAAGATGTTGGGTGTTCTTACCAATATCATGAGCAAATTTGATATTGAAGAGATCAGACAGGAACCGGGTCTTTTTGACAAGCTCTTCGGCGGTATAAAAAAGCAGCTGGATAAGATAATGACAAAGTATCAGACCATGGGCGGTGAAATAGACAAAGTATATGTAGAGCTTAAGGGCTATGAAGGTGAGATCAAAGAGACCAATAAAAAGCTCAATACCATGTTTGAATCAAATGTAAATTATTATCATGATTTGTTAAAATATATCATGGCAGGTGAGCAGGGATGTAAGGAACTGGAAGGTGCTATAGCAGAGAGAACTGCAGAGATGGAGCGCACAGGTGATAAGTCAATGCAATTTGAGCTTACAACTCTTAATAATGCTCTTATGATGCTTGAGCAAAGAACTCAGGATTTAAGAGTTGCCGAGAATGTTGCTATGCAGACTATTCCGATGTTAAAGACTATGGAGTTCAGTAATATAAACCTTATAAGAAAGATAAATTCGGCTTTCATTATTACATTGCCTATTTTCAAGCAGAGTCTTGCACAGGCTATTATGCTCAAACGTCAGAGATTACAGGCTGAGGCATTATCCGAGCTTGATAAAAAGACCAATGAAATGATATTAAAGAATGCTACAAATACTGTTGAGCAGGCAAAGCTTACAGCTCAGATGGCTTCAGGAAGTTCTATAAAGGTGGATACTTTGGAGAAGTCTTGGAGAACTATTGTAAACGGTATCGAAGAAACAAAGAGAATTCAGGACGATGCCAGAAGACAAAGAGTTGAAGATAAAGCTAAACTTGAAAATATTAAAAAAACGAATTTTATAAGAAATTCGGTGTATAATAAAGGAGGATTTTATGCCAATAAATTTATCTAAAGGACAAAAAGTAGATCTTACAAAGACAAATCCGGGACTTAAGAAAGTTATCGTAGGTCTTGGATGGGATGTAAATGCATTTGATTCAGGTGCCGACTTTGACTTGGATGCTGCGGCATTCATGGTAGATGCAAGCGGAAAAATGCCCTACAGAAAAGGATTTCATTTTCTATGGCAACTTGGCTCATCCGTCAGAGAGTGTTACTCATATGGGTGATAACCTTACAGGAGAAGGTGACGGTGATGATGAGCAGATCAAGATCGATCTTTCAAAGGTACCTGCAAATATTGAGAAGATTGCATTTACAGTTACTATATATGATGCCGATTCCAGAAGACAGAACTTCGGTCAGGTTTCAAATGCTTATATCAGAATTTTAGATGAAGTGACAGGCGCTGAGATCATCAGATATGACCTTGGTGAGGATTTCTCTATCGAAACAGCGGTAGTAGTAGGTGAGCTTTACAAGCATGCGGGCGAGTGGAAGTTTAATGCTATTGGAAGCGGATTCGGTGGCGGACTTGCCGCACTTTGCAATCATTACGGTATAGCGGTAGCTTAAGCCCTATACGCAGACATTAGGAGGATATATGTCTATCAGTTTACAAAAAGGACAAAAGGTAAGCCTGTCAAAGGAGAATGCAGGTTTAAAGAGAATAGTAGTCGGACTCGGATGGGATGAGGCTCCAAAGGGAGGTGGAGGATTTTTATCATCACTCTTTGGCAGCGGTCAAAGCCAGGAAGGCAATATAGACTGTGACGCATCAGCTTTTCTTTTACAGGGAGGCAAGATAGTAAATAAAGGTGATGTGGTTTATTACGGAAACCTTCGCCACTCTTCAGGCACCGTAATGCATATGGGTGATAACCTGACAGGTGCGGGTGACGGAGACGACGAGCAGATTACTATCGATCTTGAAAACATACCTGCAGTTTATGACAGAATCGTTATTGTTGTAAATATTTATCAGGCGGTACAGAGACGCCAAGAGTTCGGAATGATCAGAAATGCATTTATAAGACTTGTAGATGCTTCAAACAATAAAGAGATTCTTAAGTATAATCTTACAGAAAATTATTCAGGAATGACTGCAATGATCTTCGGTGAGGTATACAGACATAACGGAGAATGGAAGTTCTCGGCTGTAGGACAGGGAACCACAGATCCGGGTCTTGGAGAATTGGCAAGTAGATATATGTAATAAATATTACGGGAGAGGGCGGCTGCTTTCTCCCCAAAATTTTGAAAGAGGAAATTATATGAAATTTACCGGTTTGACTGAAAAAGAAGTTGAAAAGTCAAGGCAGGATCATGGCTCAAATGTGATACCTGATTCGGAACCTACCACCTTTTGGCAGGAGTTCAAGGAGACATTTAACGATCCTATGATCAGGATACTGCTTGCTATCGCAGTACTTATGATAGTAATGTTTTTCTTTGGATATGCTGAAATTTATGAACCGCTTGGTACTATTATTGCGGTAATAATAGTAGCCTTTGTATCTGCAAAGACAGGTGTTGCAAGTGATACCAAGTATCGTGAGTTAAAGGACAATACAAAGAAGGACACATGTAAGGTCTACAGAAACGGTCTTGTAACCGTTATAGATGTGGATGATGTAGTAGTAGGAGATTTTGTACTTTTACAATCGGGAGATAAGATACCGGCAGACGGTATTTTAATAGACGGAGATTTAAGAGTTGACAACTCAGCCCTAAACGGAGAGGCTGAGGAGTGTAAAAAAACAGCTGCAAAAGACGGATTTGAGTTAAAAGAAGATATCACAGGTGACACATTCGTAGATGCTCATTCACTCTTTAGAGGTGCTGTAGTATTTGACGGAGAAGGTGTTTTAGAGGTTAAGAGAGTCGGACTTAAGTCCATGATGGGTAAGATGGCTCTTGAAATGAATGAAGACGATCCTGATTCACCACTTAAGGTGAAGCTTGGAAAGCTGGCGCATCAGATATCAATTTTCGGATATGTAGGTGCTACGGTAATAGCAATACTTTATTTTGCTTACTTTATAGTAAGAGCAGGCGGCTTTGGCAACTATTTTGCTATGGGACCACAGACAATAGTGCAGGACCTGATAAAGGCTGTTACTCTTGCAATAGTTATTATCGTATGCGCCGTTCCTGAAGGATTGCCTTTAATGATATCCTTGGTACTTATGCAAAACACCAGCAGAATGCTTGATCACAACGTACTTGTAAGAAAGGCGGAAGGTATTGAGACTGCAGGTTCACTGAATATACTCTTCAGTGATAAGACAGGAACTATTACAAAGGGAAGCCTTGAAGTAGTGGATTTCTTCCTTGCAAACGGAAACTCCATTGCCATACCGGATCTTAGCGATCACAGCAAGGTAAAAGGTCTTATAGATATTGCAATAGGCAAGAATACTCAGTCATTGTTTGATGACAGAGGCGTGGTAATAGGCGGTAATGCAACAGACCAGGCATTGATGAAGTTTATAGGACATGCCACTTTTGATGCATTACAAAATGAGAAGAGCCTTTGTAGTGGGAGCACATCAGGGATTCAACTCAACAAATAAATTCAGTCAGGCAAGAATAGATTCTCTTGATAAGACATTCTATAAGGGTGCACCGGAGAGACTGCTTGCAAAGGCGAAGAAGTTCTTGGATGAGAACGGTGAAGTAAAGACAATTGACAAGGCTGTGCTTGACAGAAAGATTGATGAGCTTGCAGCAAGAGCTATGAGAGTTCTGGCATTCGGATATTCAGAGAAGGCTCTTGTAGAAAACAGCATAAATGATGATATAGTTATCATAGGCTTGGTGGGTATCAGAGATGATGTAAGACCTGAGGCTAAGGATGCTATAGCTGAGGTTATGGGAGCAGGTATTCAGGTAGTAATGATTACAGGTGACAGACTTGAAACAGCTATTGCAATCGCTAAGGATGCAGGCCTTATACAGTCTGCTTCGGACAGAGCGCTTTCATCGGCAGAACTCAATGAAATGAGTGATGATGAAGTAAAGAAACTTATACCTCATATCAGAGTTATCGCAAGAGCTCTTCCTACAGATAAATCAAGAATGGTAAGACTTTGCCAGGAGATGAATCTTGTTGTAGGTATGACGGGAGACGGTGTAAACGACTCACCTGCACTTAAGAGAGCAGATGTGGGATTTGCTATGGGTAACGGTACAGAGGCTGCCAAGGAAGCCGGTGAGATAGTAATTCTTGATGATAATTTCAGATCTATAAAGGATGCTATACTCTATGGTAGAACTATCTATCACAATATACTTAAGTTCTGTAAATTCCAGTTGGTTATAAATGTTACTGCGGTTATAGTAAGTGCCATTGCTCCTTTCTTCGGAGTGGAAGAGCCGCTTAAGGTAACTCACCTTCTGTTTGTAAACTTGGTAATGGACGGACTCGGAGCGATAATGCTTGGAAATGAGCCGGCTAAAGAAAGCTACATGATGGAAAAGCCAAGAAGAAGAGATGAGAATATCATCAGCAAAAACATGGCTATTCAAATTTTAAGCATGGGACTCTGGCTTACAGTACTCAGCTTTATATATCTTAAGGTTCCGTTCTTTGCAAATCTGTTTGACGGCAATGAGGAAGAACTTCTTACAGGATATTTTGTACTGTTTATAGCAAGTGCACTCTTTAACGGATTTAATGTAAGAGATGAAGGCTTCGGAATATTTAAGGGCCTTAATGAAAATACAGGCTTCCTTAAAGTGTTCTTTGCAATAATCATAGTACAGGCTCTTATAGTAAATGCAGGTGCTATACCTTTTGCACCTTTCCAATTTATCGGAAAGATGTTTAGCTGTGTACCGTTTAGTGTACAGGGATGGATAGTAATATTCATACTTGCATTCACAATGATACCGGTAGATATACTCAGAAAAGTTGTAATGAAAACATATAAGAATGCTTAATAAGTAATACGGGGCTGTCGCTTGCGACAGTCCTTTTTTATTGGAATAAATATATCCGTTATTGTATTTTGGACATATATACGGTAAAATGAGATTATTATATACAATCTAAGTTCTAAAAGTTCTAAATTTCAAAAATGATCAAAGAATAATCCAACAGTAAAAATTTTTGGTATAATGAAGAACTTCGACATTAATTTCTGCAATGACCGGTGATAACAGATTTGAAGAAACTATAAACGAATTGAAAGGGAAGGAGAAAGTTAATATGTGTGAAGTGCTGGATAGAGTAGAGGCCAGAGGATTAGAAAAAGGCATAGAAAAAGGAATGGAAAAAGGTAGGGAGGTAGGAAGACAGGAAGGTGTTATAAGCATACTTGCATCTTTGGTCAATGACGGAATACTAAGTATTGATGAGGCTGCTGTCAGAGCAAATATGAGTGTTAAAGATTTTGAGAAGTTTATAAAGTGATATTTCTATACACAATCTGTATACAATCCTTAGCGACTTTACTTTTTGTTCATTTTTTGTTAAAATTAAAATGTTGTTTTGAACAATGAAAATTGAATAAGGAGGTGCTTTTATGTCACAACTGGGAAGTATAATAATAGCGGTAATACTCTCAATAGTTGTTGTGGCGCCTCTAAGTTGGAGTTTAGCGATTGCTCATCGTAAGAAGTCATATGAAGATAAGATCGGATCAGCAGAGATTAAATCCAGAGAAATAATAGAGGAAGCCTTAAAAACAGCCGAGACAAAGAAACGTGAAGCTCTCTTGGAAGCAAAAGAAGAGTCTATAAAGACAAAAAATGAGCTTGATAGAGAGGTGAAAGAAAGAAGGGCAGAGTTAGCCCGCTATGAGAAAAGAGTACTTAGTAAAGAAGAGAACTTGGACAAGAAGCAGGATCTACTTGAAAAGAAAGAAGAGAGTGTTCTTGCAAGAGAGGAGAAGATACTGGCAAGGAGCAAGGAAGTTGAATCCCTGTATGATAAGGGAATCGCCGAGCTTGAGAAAATATCCGGACTCACAAGTGATCAGGCTAAGGAATTTTTGTTACAATCAGTTGAAGATGAAGTAAAACATGACAAGGCAAAGCTTATTAAAGAGCTTGAGAATGCCGCAAAGGATGAAGCCGAGAAAAAGGCTAAAGGAATATGTGGTCACCGCAATTCAAAGATGTGCGGCAGACCATGTAGCGGAAACGACAGTTTCAGTAGTGGCTTTACCTAACGACGATATGAAGGGTAGAATCATAGGTCGTGAGGGTAGAAATATACGTACACTGGAACAGCTTACAGGAGTAGAGCTTATCATTGACGATACCCCTGAGGCGGTAGTTTTATCCTGTTTTGATCCTGTAAGAAGAGAAGTGGCCAGAGTAGCACTTGAGAAGTTGATTGTTGACGGTCGTATTCACCCTGCAAGAATTGAAGAGATGGTGGATAGGGCAAAGAAAGAAGTTGACGGTATTATGAGAGAGGAAGGCGAGAATGCGGCACTCGAAGTAGGTGTGCACGGTATACATCCTGAGCTCATAAAATTACTTGGAAGAATGAAATTTAGGACCAGTTATGGTCAGAATGCTTTAAAACATTCTATTGAAGTGGCACAATTGTCAGGACTTTTGGCAGCAGAAGTTGGAGTGGATATCAGATTGGCGAAGAGAGCCGGTTTACTACATGATATTGGAAAAGCCATCGACCATGAGGTAGAGGGTTCACATGTACAGATTGGTGTGGAACTTTGTAAGAAGTACAAGGAACATCCGGTTGTAATCAATTCTGTAGAATCACATCATGGAGATGTTGATCCGGATTCACTTATTGCATGTTTGGTACAGGCGGCAGATACTATTTCTGCAGCAAGACCGGGTGCAAGAAGAGAAACACTGGAGACATATACTAACAGACTGAGTCAGCTTGAGGAAATCACTACATCATTTGACGGAGTTGAGAAGTCATTTGCTATCCAAGCAGGCCGTGAGGTAAGAATTATGGTATTGCCTGAGAAAGTAAGTGATGACGATATGGTTATTTTAGCCAGAAACATCTCAAAGAGAATAGAAGAAGAGATGCAATATCCGGGTCAAATAAAAGTAAATGTGATCAGAGAATCAAGAGTGGCAGATGTTGCAAGATAATAATAGGGCGATAGCGGGTAGCTGTCGCCTTTTTAGTGTAAAATTACAAAATTTGATTGTAACCTTTTTGGTAAGGATTTTAAAAAAGAAAATATCATATAATAGTAATTGACTGAAACTCTAATATAGTATTTAATAGTATGAAGAGAATATTATATAAACATATAGATATGAGTGAAAAGGAAATATATGAGAAAATTTTGAAGAAAATTTGCCTTAGCGGCAATAAGCGGAATAATAAGTTTGGCGGCATCTATGACTGCATTTGCAGCATCGGGAATTAAATCTGTAAAGATAAATATAAAAATCGGATGCTATTACAGTAGGTAAAGAAAGAGATATAAATGATATTACGGTAAATGTATCAGGCAGCAGCTACAGTATTGACGGCGTTGATTTTATGGATATGGGTACTACCTGGGAGATTACAGATACTCCTAAGATTACAGTGCATTTGGCTGCAGACGACAATTATTACTTCAGTGTGTATAAGGCTGAAGATTTTAAAATAACAGGTGGAGAGCTTATAGAAGCAAGAAGAGAGAACAGCTCAAATGATTTATACGTAGATATTCAGTTACCGGCGTTGATAAATCAGGTATCACCTATAGAAACGGTAAATTTAAGTAATAACGGTCAGGCTGCATGGAGTATATCTCAGGGAGCTTCAGGTTATCAGGTGAAAGCTTATAAGAGACAACACATCCACAGTTGGCGGAGTGCAGAGATTTTACTACAAACAGTGCAAACTTTAAGTCACTTATGACAAAGTCAGGTACATACACATTGAAGGTTAGAGCTGTAAACAGTGACGGTACAAAGAACAGTGCATGGGTATCATCAAGCACGGTAACAATAAGTCAGGCTGAGGCTGCAAACAATTACAATGAGAGTAAGAATGCTACAACACTTCAAGGCACATGGCAGAGAAATGCTACAGGTTGGTGGTATGCATTCTCTGACGGTACATATGTAACTTCATCATGGAAGCAGATAGGCGGTGAATGGTACTATTTCAATGCTGACGGATATATGCTTGTAGGCTGGCAGAATATCGGCGGCAACTGGTACTATATGGATCTTAACAGAGGAAACATGCTTTCAAATACCACAACACCTGACGGATACTTTGTAAATGAGTCAGGCGTATATGTTGCAAGATAATAAATAATATAGTGTATAGAAAAAGAAACTCGAACTGTAAGACAGTTTAGAGTTTCTTTTTAAGTTAATGTGAATTTACTTTAATATCGGCAAAATCTCCTTTGAAATATTTATATGCCCTTTATAACAAAGCTGAATTTCAAATTGCCTTCACCCTTTATCAGATAATCTTCAAGAGTAGGTGCGCCCCAGGTATCATCACCTCCAATACCCATCTGTGCAAGATTTACACGAAGTACAGTCTTTGTAACAGGCGGTAATTCAAAATCATGTCTTGCCTCTTCAATCTCACTCGGAGTATAGGCAAGAGCTGAAACATTGATACAGTTTCCTGCAACTATAAGCCCGCGTCCCTTCTTATCGGTAAGCTTTGCAAATCTTACATGAGATTTATTGCCGCTCTCCTGTGGTGAGAGATATTTAGCAAGCTGATTTGCTACCTTACCTTCAAAAAGGTCAATCTTTGCACCCGGTAATCTGTCTGAGTAAGTTTCCATAGGACCTGCGCCATACCATGAAATATTTTCATATTCAGGCTTTAACTTAAACATTGTACCGAACTCAGGTAAATCATAGTGACCTGTTTCACTCTTATAGTCCATGTTTATCTTTATACTGCCGTCACCATAAACTTCATATTCCACAGTGAGCTCATCGGCACATTCAGGCAGGGCATATTTATAAGTTACAGATACATAAGTATCATATTCCTTTATAACAGGTCTGAATGCAGGCCAATAAGTACTGTCTTCACGTGGAACTTTTGTAGTGGCATAAAGTGAAGCCGTTTTCCATTTGGAATATCTGAAAGGCATACTGTTGCCGTAATCATTGTCTGTAGGCGGTCTCCAGAAATTAGGTCTAGGTATAGCCTTAAGTAATTCTTTGCCGGCATATCTGTAAGAAACAAGTCCGCCGAAATTCTGTGAGAACAGAGCTTCAAAATTATCACCCTTTATTCCGAAGTTTACAACTCCCATTGTGAGCTTAAACGGTTTTCTCTCACAAAGCGGTGTATCACAAATAATATTATCATCAAATTTTGAGAAAAGAGCCTCATATGCCTTGCTACCTTCTCTTAAAACAATCTCTGTAAATGAAACTTCGCCAAGATCATAGATCGTTTCAATATTAAGAACAGCCTTTACCCCTATAACAAGCTCATCACCATATACACCAAAAAGCTCTGTTGCCTTTTCTTTTGCATTTAATACATGCTCAGTCTTTTGATAATCCTCGGCTTTTTAAAAGTAAAAGCTGCTTTCATACAATGTCTTTCCAAATTTCTTTATATAAAGGATAAATTTATAATCACTCAAATTCCTGAAAAAGATTTCTGTTATGTACATGGAGTACATCTTTATCAAAATCTATCTTTAGATCAACAGGTCTGTAATTATATCTTACAGCCTGAATTTTAGGAGATATATCCCTGTCGCCTCCGTATACTATACCGTTTCCGCTGAAGTTATAGTCGGTAGGAGAGTCATCAAAATCCCCTCCGTAGTACTGAGTATCATTGCCGAAAGGATCCTTACCGGTAATGCTTTGATCGATATAGTCCCAGATAAATCCGCCCTGGAAAAGCTCCTCTTCCCATGCAAGCTCGGTATAAAGTTGCATACCTCCACATGAGTTACCCATTGCATGAGTATATTCACATTCAATAAAAGGTTTATCCCTATGAGTTTTCAAAAATTCCTTTACATCAGCTACCTTGGCATACATTCTGCTTTCGATATCTGAGGTATCATTGTAACGACGGTCGTTGAAAACACCCTCATAATGAACAAGTCTGCTTGAATCTTTTTTCCTGAAGAACTCGCTCATCTCATATATATCGCTACCGCCATAACTCTCATTTCCACATGACCAGATAAGAATTGAAGAGTGATTTCTGTCCCTCATATACATGGAGTTTGCTCTGTCAAGAAGTAGAGGCATCCACTCTTTTTTATCGCCCGGAACCACCATATCATAGTCTGAAACACCGCTAAGAAGACCGTCCCAGCTGCCGTGAGACTCAAGATTACATTCATCCATAAGATAGATGCCGTAGATATCACAGAGCTCATATAGTGCGGAGCAGTTTGGATAATGGCTTGTTCTTATAGCATTGATATTGTTTTCCTTCATTGTAACTATATCTTTTTTAACTTCCGCATAGCTTATTGCACGACCTGATTTGGAGCTGAAATCATGTCTGTCCACACCGGCAAACACAATTCTTTTACCGTTAACAGTCATTATATTAGCTGAATTTTTTTCAAATAATCTAATACCGATTTTCACAGAGGTTACTTCAAGTAAATTATCACCGTCATATATTTCAATATACAGAGTATAAAGATTAGGAATTTCGGCACTCCAAAGCTTCGGATTATTTATCTCAAGGAAAACGTTATTTTCACCGGAAACCTGATCCTTATCAAGCTCTGCCACAACAGTTTCATCAAAGAAGCACTTAAACTCGTTTGACTTTAAAGTCATATCAAAAAGCGTCATATAATCTGAGTTTGACTTTGGCACTTTGGCTTAGAGTCAATGATATATTAAGTTTGACTTTATCAAGATTATTATTTTCAAATATCTGATTTTACACCTATATCCTGTAAATGGCATTTCGGCCTTGCATATAGATAGATATCTCTAAAAATTCCTGAGAATCTGAAGAAATCCTGATCCTCAAGCCAGCTGCCTGAACACCATTTTGCAACCTGTATTGCAAGTTTGTTCTCACCCTTAACTATATATTTACTTAAATCAAACTCGGAAGGAGTAAAACTGTCCTCACAGTAGCCTATATAGTGTCCGTTTAACCATACGGCGGCCGCACTCTCAACACCTTCCATTCTTAAAACAATATCCTTGCCTGTGAAACTTTCAGGTAATGTAAAGTATTTTACATAGCTTGCAACAGGATTAAAGTCCACAGGAGACTGACCTGATTTAAGCTCCTGTCTACCGTCCCATGGGTATGCAACATTGGCATAGTGAGGTCTGTCATAGCCTTCCATTTGTATATGTGCCGGAACTCGGATATCCTCCCAGTTTCTGCAGTCAAAGCTTAAAAGTTCAAATCCGTCAGGAGTGGAATCGGGATTGATTGAGTAATCAAATTTCCATATACCGTTCAAATCATAGTATAAAGAAGACTCGCCCCGTATAAGTTCATTCCTATTTGCAAATACCTTATGATCTGAATGTGCCGGAAGTCTGTTTTCCTCAAAAACAGTGGGTTCTAAAAGGTTTTTTAAAATATCTTTATTCATTTTTTTACCTCTCTTAAAATTATATTTTATCAATAAAAAGGTATGAAATCTTGATACAAGTTTTCACACCTTTAAAAAGCATATCATATATTACTTTACAGCACCTGTAATTCCTTCAGCAAATTGCTTTTTGGAGTACGAAGAATATGATAACTGTAGGTATGCTGCAAAAGAAGTACAGCAAGCATCAGTACACCGTAGTCGGTTACATAACCTTCTTTTAAGTTTGCTACAAGCATAGGCATTGTAATGGATGTTTTCTCAGTCATTATTACCTTTGGCCAAAGATATGAGTTCCATGCACCCATGAATGTAATGATGGCTGCAGAAGCATAGGTGGACTTCATGGTAGGAATAAATATTCTAAGGAATATATTAAATTCATTTAATCCGTCAAGTCTTGCAGCTTCAAGAATATCATGTGGGAATGATCTGGCACTCTGTCTAAAACAGCATTATCAAAAAAACAGGGTGGACAATGTAGGGAAGTAAAAATCCTAAAGTTGTATTTAAAAGTCCCCATTTTGAAAAACATCTGAAAGAGCGGGATCATAATAGCTACAAAAGGAACCATCATTGCCAACAAAAGTACAGCCATGATAGCATCCTTTGCCTTATCATGATAGATTTCAAAACCGTATCCGGCAAGTGAGCAAATAAATAGTGCCAATATTGTCATCATTATTGAGTATTTAAATGAGTTTATCATAGCACCTCTTACATCGCTTGCTGCAAGTAGGTTTGAAAGGTTTTTAAAGAGATAGTTTCCGGGAAGGAGAGCACCTCTTATTACATCTATACTGGCATGAGTGGCACTGACTGCCATCCAGTATAGAGGGAAAAATCGATATAAGTGAAACAAAGGTCAAAAATACATATTTTGCAACAGTTCTTATCTTAGTCACGCTTGTCACCTACTTTCATCTGTATTGCGGCGAGTACCGCCACCAAAATCAAAAATAAAGAATGACATGGCGGCTGAATAGCCGAAATTAGGTACATACTTAAACGAAGAGTTATAAATATAATGAGACATTGTTATAGTTGCATTAGCCGGACCGCCGCTTGTAAGGTTGACGGACTCGTCAAACAACTGCAATGTACCGTTTGTTGACATGATAGCAGTAAGTAAAATCATCGGCTTTAAAAAGCGGGATGGTTATCTTTTCTGAGTATCTGGAAATATGTTGCACCGTCAATCTTTGCGGCTTCATATATGGAATACTCTATATTTTTGAAGTCCTGCAAGATAGAAAACCATATTGTAGCCTGTCCATCTCCAAAGCAGAGCGATTATAATAACAATTCTCGCCGCAAAAGGATTTGAAAGGAAATTATAGCCTGTGTGCAAAATTCCAAGGTTGACAAGTGCGGTATTTATATATCCGTCAACGGCAAAGAGCGATCTGAATATAATGGCATATGATACAAGAGATGTAGCACATGGCAGGAAAATACAGGTTCTGAAAAGCCCCTTAAATCTTAAATGCTTATCATTAAGTAAAGATGCCAAAAGAAGAGCAAATAAAAGCATTATAGGTACCTGAACTATCAGGTATATAAAGGTGTTTTTCAAAGACTGCATAAAGATTGCATCAGCAAACATTCTCTTATAATTTGTCAAACCGGCAAAAGAAATTTTTGCGCCCACACCGCTTTGCATAGACAAAATTATGGCTCTTATCATAGGATAAAAACTCATAACGGCTATAAGCACGGTAGCAGGAGTCAAAAATATCCAACCTGATATATTTTGTTTTTGTGAGAGTGAAAGTTTTTTCTTATTCCCCATAAATTTCTCCTTCGATTAAACAAGGGGCAGACTTGACTATGGCCAAACCTACCCCCTGACAAAATCTTAAAAATATTATTTACCCATTGCGAAATTAACAGTGTCCTGTACAGTCTTAAGCTCGCTGTCAACATCAGCGCCTGCAATGATATTTGTTGCAGCAGCAGCTACGGCATCTCTTGCTTCATAGTAGTAAACACCTGTATTGTTCTTTGGTGTCTTTGAGGCGAAGTCTGTAAGGAGTTTATAAACTTCCTGTCCGCCGAAGAACTCAACCTTCTCTGAATAAGCTGCTGTACCTCCTGCAGGTAACCATGTAGCCAATGCACCGCTTGGAAGAATGTTGTCATAAAGATCTGTGCTTCCGGCAAATGTCTTTGCAAGGAAATCAACTGCCAAATCTTTCTTCTTTGAACCTGCATTTACAGCCCAGCTTGAACCACCGTTGTTTGAATAGTTTGTCTGCTCGCCTACACCTGCAAGTTTTGGAAGATTTGTTACAGCCCATTTTCCTGATTGATCCTTTGCAGCTCTGATAGAACCCATAATCCAACAACCGTTGATTGTTCCGGCTACAGTCTCGGTATTCATTGTAGTGATATACTGATCCCAGTCGTTTACAAGAATCATAACACCTGATTCCTTAAGCTTTTTTTATATGTCTCAAGAGCCTTCTTCAATGTTTCGTTTCCTACGATATTCGGATCACCCTTGTCGTCAAAGAGTGAAGCACCTGTAGATTGAAGGATAATCATTATAATATCTGCTTCATTTGCCTGACATGAGAGCAAAGGCTTTCCGGTCTTAGCAAGTACATCCTTACCGATCTCTATATATTTGTCCCAGTCGATATCTGTAAGATCGTCTACAGTATAGCCTGCCTGCTCAAGGATATCTGTTCTGTAAGCTGCGATAACTGTACCGTTATCAAAAGGAACACCGTAGTTTACATCATTTACGGTTGAGTAAGCCAATTTACCCGGTGCAAACTGTGTAAAATCAAATGCCTTTGTTTCAGTCAAGTTTGCAAAAACATCAGGGAATGAAATCTGATTTTTCCAGAATGCGTTATCCTGCATAAGGAAAATATCAGGCAATGTAGACAAATCACCGGCAACACCTGCAGTGTTTAGCTTTGTCTGTAAATCAGCCCATGGAGTTTCAACTACATTGAGCTTGAAATCAGGGTGATCTTTCTGATAAACTTTTGCCGCCTCATTCATTGCATTGATATTGAATGCAGGGTCCCAACACCATACTGTAAGAGTATTGTCATCTGTAGCGGTTGCAGCATTGTTTTGCAGCTGCTGAATCGCCTGTGGAAGCTTCTTTGCCGCCGCCACATCCTGCAAGTAAGCCTGTGCACAATGCACCTGCCATAAGAACACTTAAAATTTTCTTTTTCACAAAAAGTCCTCCTTATCGTTACAATCAGTTGAGTCAGCTATAAAAAGTGGGCTGAAAGCCTGTAAAACTCAACCTGAATTGTCATCATTTTCAAAAATTATACAATATTGTGAAAATAATTGTCTATGGTAGTTTTATACTATTATAAAAATATAAAATTGTTTATATTGTATATCAAAAAAAGTAAAAAAACAATAGAATAAGCTAAAAACAATTAAGTAATTAAAAAAATATGTATTTGATATATGAAAAGCTCTTGAAAATTGAAAAAAACTTTCAAAGAGCTTAAGTATTTGTGATTATAGAATCTTAAGTAGACGCTTTGTCGGGTTTTGGATGAAAAATTCTAGCTATACTGCTTTTATCAAATTGATAATATTTTCCACACCGTTTGTGGCATCCGATTTTGACATGGCATCTATATATTTTTGTCTGCTTTTTATAAAGTTCAGATATTTCCGCGGCAAGTGAAATATTTGTAAGTGCCTCTTCATCTATGACTTTAGAGTAACCGGCATTTTCAAAAAGATTCGGCATTTAAAATCTGATCACCTCTTGAAGCGGCACCTGAGAGCGGTATCAAAAGATTCGGTTTTCTGAGTGCCAAAAGCTCGCATATTGTATTTGCACCGGCTCTTGAAACGACCACATCAGCAAGAGCAAAGAAATCTTTCAGCTCCTTATCCACATATTCATATTGAAGATAGCCTTCTCTTCCCACAAGTTTTTCGTCTACATTACCTTTACCGCAGATATGTATTACATTAAACTCTTTTAATATATCATCCAGAGATTTTCTGATTGCCGTATTTACTATAACGGAGCCGAGACTTCCTCCTATGATAAGAAGAGTCGGTTTATTGTCAAATCCTGTCAGTTTGAGAGCTTCTTCCCTGTTACCGCTTAAAAGCTCTTTCCTAATTGGCGAACCTGTAAGTACAGCCTTGTTCTTAGGAAGATACTGCAATGTTTCGGGGAAATTGGTACATATCTTGGTAGCAAACTTGGTGGCTATTTTATTTGCAAGTCCCGGTGTAATATCCGATTCATGTATAATAACCGGAATTTTTAAAAAAAGCCGCAGCCATTACTACAGGAACACTGACAAAGCCCCCTTTGAAAAAGACAATATCGGGTGAGTATTTTTTTATTATACTTTTTTGCTTCAAAAGAGTCCTTTTAAGGACCTTGAAAGGATCGCTGAAGTTTTTTTAGGTCAAAGTATCTCCTGAGCTTTCCGGAAGATATTCCTTCATATGGAATATTCTGAGCTTTTATAAGACCTTCTTCCATACCGTTTTTTTACTGCCTATATATTTGATATCAAATCCGGCTTCTTTTAATGCAGGCAAGAGAGCGATGTTCGGTGTGATATGTCCTGCGGTACCGCCACCTGTTAATATTATTTTTTTCATATTATTTCCATTCTTTTATGTTATAATTAAACCTATATATTAAGTATAATTTAACAAGTATAAATATTCAAGTGAGGAGAATGTAATGATTGGTATAATCGGTGCTATGGAAGAGGAAATTTCAAAGTTAAAAGAAATTATGGAAAATAAAGAGACAAAAGTCATAGCCGGTATGGAGTTTGTACAGGGAAAGATAAGCGGAAAGTCTGTCACCGTGGTACGCTCAGGTATAGGAAAAGTGAATGCGGCGGCATGTACTCAGATACTGGCGGACAGATTCAAAGTGGGAACGGTAATAAATACCGGAATTGCCGGTTCACTGAAGAATGAGATAAATATAGGAGATATAGTGCTCTCCACAGATACCGTAATTCATGATATGAATGTTGAAGGCTTCGGATATCCGAGAGGACAGGTACCGAGAATGGATGTATTTGCATTCCCTACAGATGACGGACTTAGAAGTATCGCAAAGGAAATCTGCGAAAAAGAGCTTAAAGATATTTCAGTGTTTGAAGGACGAGTACTCAGCGGTGATATTTTTGTATCGGATAAAGAGACAAAGGAAGATTTGAAAAAAACTTTTGGCGGATACTGTACGGAGATGGAGGGTGCCGCAATAGCACAGGTTGCATATTTGAACGGAATGAAAGCACTTATAGTGAGAGCCATATCCGATAAGGCTGATGACAGTGCAAGTATGGATTATGCCGAGTTTGAAAGAAAGGCAATAGAAAATTGTGTGAAGCTTACTACAAGATTGATAGAAACTATTGATACTTCCTACTATTGCAAATAGTATATAGTTGTTATAAAATAAAAAAACAATATATTGTTTTTAGAACATTATGGTTATATATGACCGTAACACATTATAAATACAGAAAGGCGTGTAACGTGTAATATGAACAAGACAGTAAGTTTTGATTATTCAAAAAGCAATGGCATTTTTTGGGGGAGGATGAGCTTCAAAAATTTTAAAACAACCACATTGAATGCCAGAGATACATTATTATCAAAGTCGGGAGCAGGATCCGATTTTCTTGGTTGGATAGATCTTCCTGTATACTATGATAAGGAAGAGTTTGAGAGAATAAAGACTACAGCAAAGAAAATACAAAATGATTCAGATGTGCTCTTGGTGGTAGGTATCGGAGGTTCATACCTTGGTGCCAGAGCCGCAATAGAGTTTTTTTGAGCCACAGTTTTTACAACTGTCTGGATAAATCGCAGAGAAAAAAACACCACAGATAATATTTTGCGGAAATTCAATATCATCAAAGTATATAGCCGATTTGAAGGATGTTTTTGAAAGATAAAGATTTTTTTCTATAAATATAATATCAAAGTCGGGAACTACAACAGAGCCGGCTATCAGTTTTAGAGTATTTAAAGAACTTCTTATAGAAAAGTACGGAAGAGAAGAAGCAAATAAAAAGAATTTATGCAACTACAGATAAGGCAAGAGGTGCACTTAAATCACTTGCTAACGAAGAAGGATATGAGAGCTTCGTAGTACCTGATGATATAGGTGGAAGATTCTCGGTACTTACAGCTGTAGGTCTGCTTCCGATAGCTGTTGCGGGAATAGATATTGATGAGCTTATGGCAGGTGCCGCAGCTATGAGAGAAGAAGTAATCGGAAAGCCTTTTGAGGAAAATCCTTCATTATTATATGCTGCAATCAGAAATATATTCCTAAGAAAAGGAAAAGAATGTGGAAGTTACGGCAAACTATGAGCCGAGTCTTCACTATGTTTCTGAATGGGTAAAGCAGCTCTTTGGTGAGAGTGAGGGTAAGGACGGAAGAGGTATTTTCCCTGCTGCTGTGGATTTGACAACAGACTTACATTCTATGGGACAGTATATTCAGGACGGTGGAAGAATGTTGTTTGAAACCGTACTTGATATTGAAGAGTCACCTGCAGAGATTCTTTTAAAAGAAGAAGAGACGGATACAGACGGCATGAATTACCTGGCAGGAAAGAGTGTGGATTTTGTAAACAAGTCTGCAATGAACGGAACAATACTTGCACATACAGACGGTGACGTTCCGAATCTTAAAATAAATATACCTGATGAGAGCCCGTTCTCACTTGGAAGTTTGTTCTATTTTTATGAGTTTGCATGCGGAGTAAGCGGATATATACTCGGTGTAAATCCGTTCAATCAGCCGGGCGTTGAAAGTTATAAGAGCAATATGTTTGCACTGCTTGGTAAGCCGGGATATGAAAGCCAGAGAGAAGAACTTCTAAAGAGGCTTAACTAAAGATGTTCAGACTTTGGGGAAAGATATTCAAAGACAATAGATTGTTAAAAGACCATGTTGCAACAGATGGAGATTACAGTAAAGACAGAAAAACAATGATATTTGATGCGATAAGAGAGATATGTCATGAATTTGATATAGCAGAACCTATATGGCTTTTGCCTAATATAGATGACTTTGCTTATAGAGGTAAAGTAAGATTTAATGCTGACAACTTTATAGTACAAAATAGATTTTTGACTATCTGGAAATACAAATAATAGAAGAATAATAAAATGGAGAGTGTATTATGGCAGAACCTATTTTAGACTATGACAGTTTTTTTGAAGGTGCAAAAAGTGCCCTGCTGGAGCTTGACACATTGAGTACAGAAGAGGAAAGACTCAGAGCTGAAGGCGACAGAGTAACCAAAGCTATAGAAGCTGAAAAGAAAGCCACGGAAGGCAGAATAGCCGAGACCACATCTAAAAGATTAAAAGAGATAACATCCACATATGATGCCGAGATTAAAAAGGCTGAAGATATCCGAAAATCTTTGGAGGCAAAGAAGGGTAAGGCAAAGAGTAAAAAGGTAAGTGAAAGAATTGCCGATGAAACTAAAGAATTGCACGATCATATAGCAAATACAAAAATCTGAAATAAAAAGCGAGATAAAAAAAGAAAAATTGCCGGGATTTTGCGGAGGAAGATTATATCACACATTTTATTTCCCACACAAATTCTTTTGATTTTTGTAAAGATAGTTTTAGCTGTACTTGTAATATTCCTTGCAATACCTATGGTAATTTATAAGCTGATACCGAATCACAGAACTATATATTTACCTTTTTATTTGCTTTGCGGTTATTATTTTTGATAGGCGGATTGTATGTATTGATAGGAAATCTTACAAAAAGCAAGACATAGAGACAGCCTGCTTAAGATAAGAGCTATGAGAGATACTATTGATAACGATTTTAAGAGAATCAAACTGATAACAAAAGAGATAAATATCGACTCGTCAGAGGAAAAGTATGATTTGGGAGCTTTTGATGCCGAGATAGAAGAAGCAAAGATTAATGTACAGAGTATAAAGGATAAGAAAACTGCAGCTGTAAGCGAGTTTGAAAACAGTACAAAAGAAAATTATTGCAGATGAGATAACGGATAATTCAAGAGAAAAACTTGAGAGTCTGAACAATGAACTGGAGGTGACAAAGCAAAGCCTCGAAGTATAGCTTCAAGAAGATCGGAGATAAACTTAGATATATCCGATAAGTATGAATCATATCTTGGAAGAGACTTTTTACAGCCGTCAAAGATAGAGGCTTTACAAAAACTTATAAATGACAATGAAGCGTCCAATCTGATTGAGGCTATAGATCTGTACCAAAGAAGACAAAACGGATAAGAGATGATAGAAGATAAGGAAATAAAGAAGCGGGAGCTTAAAGACAGAATAATAGTAACTGCCGATCTTGATGAGAAAGATGCTCCAAGATCCAGAAGAAGACAAAATGTCAACTTTTTTGCAGAAAGGGGGAGGTTTATCCTCCTCCTGCTTGCTTTAATAACTGCTTTCACAGTTGTATTTGCATTAATAAACCGCTATAAGAGTTATGATAAATTTAAACTGAAATGGATTCATGAACTCAGTGAGGGCAGCCTTGTAGGCTATGAAAAGCTTGGTAACGGTTTTTTAAAGTATTCAAAAGACGGTGCATTGTATTTAAAGCCCGGCGGAAAAGAAGTGTGGATAGAAAGCTATGAGATGTCAAATCCAAAGACTGATAACAACGGTAAATATGTGATAATATTTGATGTCGGAGGAAATGATCTTGAAAGCTATACAAAAGACGGCAGGGTGGCGACGATAGGTACCGATTTACCGATACTTAAGGCTGTCGTATCAAAAACCGGTATAATTACCATATTGGTAGAAGATTCAAATTCCACATATATATTTTTCTATAACAAGGAGGGGGAACAGCTTAACATAAGTATAAAGTCAAAGCTTGCCGGAGACGGCTTTCCTACAGATATAGCATTATCACCCGACGGAACCGCACTTATGGCAACATTCCAGTACTTAAAGGGCAGCTCAATGATGGGAAGAGTCGTTTTTTATGATTTCTCGGAGATCGGACAAAATATGCCGAATAGAGTCGTAGGCGGCTTTGATGAAGAGTTTGTCTCTTCAATGGTGGCAAGAGTAAGGTATTTTGATAAAATAAATTCGGTAGCAATTGCATCTGACGGACTTTATTTCTTCTCGTCAAAGAATGTTGCTTCTCCGAAGCTTATTAAGACAATAAAGGCTGAAGAAGATATTGAAGCTGTGGACTTTGAGGGAAATAAACTTTGTGTAGTATATAAAAACACATCGGAAAAATTTAATCACACATTATATATATACTCGAAAACCGGCGATGTTATTTTGAAAAAAGAGTTTTTGGGAGATTTTTTTCAAATCTTGATATGCAAAAAGGCTACATTTATCTGACAAAAGGATGATAAGGCGATAATAATGAACACGGCAGGTGTAATAAAAATACAGCGGAAGTCTTGATTCGAATATACATAAGATTGTAAAAAAAGAGGGTTATTATCCGGATTTACAATACTTGGAGATAATGACTTTAGAGGAATAGTACTTAAGTAATATAAAGGAGAAAATATGGAACAGGTATGCGTAGGAGTTGACATTGGAGGAACAAGTGTAAAGCTGGGTATATTCACACTTAACGGAGATCTTTTAAAAAAGTGGGAAATACCTACGGAGCCTAAAAACGATCCGAAGGCACTGATTGAGAAAATCGGAAAGTCTATAAAAGAAACCTTGAAAGAGGCAAGACTTACTCTTACAGATTGTGTAGGTGTAGGAATGGGAGTTCCGGGACCTGTAATGCCGAACGGATTTATAGAGGTGGTTGTAAATATAGGATGGAGAGAAGTTTTTCCTGCCAGAATACTCTCAGACTTACTTGCAGGTATGCCTGTGGCACTTGGCAATGATGCCAATGTAGCGGCACTTGGAGAAGCGTGGATGGGAGGCGCAAAGCATCAGCAGGATTCCGTAATGGTAACTCTTGGAACCGGAGTAGGTGGAGGAATTATAATAGACGGGAAAATTGTTCCGGGAAAGCACGGTCTTGGCGGAGAGATAGGGCATATGCATGTCAGAGAGTCTGAGACTGAAAAATGCAACTGTGGCGGAATGGGTTGTCTTGAACAGATATCAAGTGCTACAGGAATAGTAAGAGAGGCAAAAAGGCTTCTTGCAACAAAAAAAGTTGCATCAAGACTTGCTTTACTGGAGGATATAACCGCAAAGGACGTACTTGATGCGGCCAAGGCGGGTGATGCTATAGCACTTGAAGTTGTGGATACGGTTTCAAAGTATCTCGGAATAGCGCTTTCACACTTGGCAATGACTGTAGATCCGGAAGTATTTGTTATAGGTGGCGGAGTATCAAAAGCAGGAGATTTCCTTATAGATAAAATAAGAGAAAAAAATTTGAGTATTATACACCCTATAACAAAGAACAAGGCGGATATAGTTCTTGCAAAGCTTGGAAACGATGCCGGAATATACGGTGCGGCAAAGTTGGTATTGGGATAAAAAGAATATAAATCATTTCTTAAAAAAATACTTTCATATTAAAAAAACTTGTTTTTTTATAAGTTTCAAGTGATATAGTGTCAGATATCAAAATGATGTTTAAATAGCATAAAAGTCATTTGACTTAGGAGGAATTAGATATGAAGAAAAAGATTTTTGATAACAGTTTTAGGATTGACAATGGGAAGTGCATTATTATTCAGTGCATGCGGTTCAAAAAAAGAAACTGCAGAAACAACACAGTCAGTTGCAGAAACCACTACAAAGGCTGAAGAAAGCACTACTGCAGAGACAACTACAGCTGCAAGTGTAAAAGTGGACATAAACTACGATATAGCAAATCACCTTGATGAGTCATTTGATGATGTAGGAAGTGCATTCGGAACAGCCGCATCAGATGAGAAGGCTGAAGCCGGTGAGAGAATTGTAAAGTATGCAGATCCTGAGAGAGTTTTACATTACTACGATGATAAGTCGGGCGGATATGTACTTGAAGCTGTAAGTGCAAAGGCCGGTGACCTTTTAAGCTTCACTGCAGACAGCGTTAAGCTTGATGACATTCTGGAACAGATGGAAGGTGAGAAAGCCACAGGACTTGAGTCAAACGATGCATACCTTACAGTAGGTGTGAAGGGAGACAGCAATATCGTATTCCAGTCTGAAGGATATTACTTCATAGTATCTGTAGGTAAGGACAATGTGGTTTCAAAAGACAGCGCCGCAGCAATAGTAACAGAGGACAGAGCAGGAGTTGATACTGCAGGTGAAACAACAAAGGCACCTTCAGAAATCAAGACACCGGAAACAACAGCGGCAAAGAAATAATTCTCTTCCAAGAAAAATATAAATAACAAACAAAAAGTCGAAGGAATATTACGAGATATGTCAGAAAAGTATCGTATATTCTTTCCGGCTTTTTGCTGCAAAAAAGTAATAAAGCAAAAAAACTTAAAAAAATACAATGATGATAAATGAAAATTATCATTGATAAATAATAAAAAAATATGATAAAAATATTAATAAATATATATAATATAACTACTAATCTATGACCACTTGGTTCAGACTCATATAAAAAAACAATAAAAAAATATCTTCCATTCATCGTATTGACTTATTTGACAAAGACACCATTCAATAATATTATATTGTTATATTATACCAATTAAAAATAGTATAATTAACGCTTAAGTGTAGGGACTTGTTTTTTTATTACGCAAAAATCGCATATAATACGACATAAGACGAGAAATTGATACGAGTTTTTTTACATATTAAATACGATATAAATTTCTTTTAATGATAATAAGAGACTTACGAAAATATAATGGGCAAATATTTTTGTGGGTTATTTTGTTTGCATTGAAGAAATATATATAAATATTCTGACTGGATATAATAGAGTGACTGATTTAATGACAATACATTAAGCAGTGATATGGGAGTATGCATGTTGAACATAGTATAGGACCTTATATTCCGGCAGACAAACAATCAAGGAGGTAGTTTGATGAACAAAAAGAGCATAGTAAGTCAAGCAGGCTTGCTGGCGGTTTCCGCTCTGTTTCTTTGGGCAAACCCTTCTACTGCACATGCAGAAGGATGGGATAACTCAAACGGTGAGTGGAGATATCTGGACAATGCCAATAACGCAGTGTCTGAGGCTTGGAGAAAGTCGGGTGACGCATGGTATTATCTGGGTGATGACGGCAACATGGTAAAAGATTCAATTGTTACCGTAGGTGACGGCATTTATTATTTGAATGCCGACGGTGTAATGGCAGCTAATCGTTGGGTTCTTGCAAAAGACATTGACGATAATGATGCATGGTATTACTTCGGTGCCGACGGAAAAGCGTACAAGGGCAGAGACGGAAGAGTATACACTCGTGAAATTAACGGAAAGAGATATCTTTTTGATGAAGAGGGAGTAATGCTTACAGGATTCTTCGATGCAGAGGGCAATGCGGTAGAAGATGACAATCCGTTTAAGAGTGCAATATACTACTTCGGTGATGACGGAGCAATGTATGCGGATCAGTGGTTGCTTTATTCACAGGTAGGAGAGAATCCGGGATATTCAGAGCTTGGACAGAGAAACTACAGTGAGTATGATGAGATGTGGCTGTACTTCGGGGCTAACGGAAGAAAGTACGCTGCACGCAGTACAGATCAGTCAAAGCAGAGAGAAATAAACGGTAAGGCATACCTGTTTGATGAGAACGGTGTAATGATACCTCAGCTTTCTGTAACCAATGCAAACATAAGAGCTACAGCAAGCAATGCTAAAGTAAAATACGGTTCACTTGATACAGACGGTGAACTTAAAGACGATTACTGGACATTTACAGTACCGAATGAAGTTATGAGTCAGTATGACTATGATACTGAAGAGCACAGCTGGTTCAGAACAAAGAAAGACGGTAGTGTAATTAAAGATAAAATAGCTACAGTACTTGGAAGAAGATACGCTTTCGATGAGATCGGACGTATGCAGACAGGTTTTGTAATTATGTTGGAAGATGATACTTTCGGCATCAAATATGATGTAGATGAGTGGACAAAGGAAGACTTCCTTACTGACGCTCTTAACTCACCTATAGCTGCAATCGACAGAGGTAGCTTATATCTCTTCGGTACAGATGAGCTTAATGACGGTTCAATGATTACCGGTGAGGTTACAGTATCTCTTAGAGATCAAAATGCGGTATTCGGTTTTAGAGACAACGGTAAGGCTATCGGAGCAAGATGCACACTTGCAAAGAGCGACGGTAAGTTCTACTTCAACGGCTTTAAGACTGGATGCTGACGCAAGCCTTAAGTACGGTATTCTTAAGGATACAAGAACAGGTCACGGCGAGTATGTAGTCGTAGACTCAAACGGTAAAGTAGTCAAAGGCACAAAGATTCTTAAGGACGGAGAGGGCAACTGGATAATAGTTTCAAAACTCAAAGTTCGTAGCAAGAGTAAGTGACAGTGACAGACCGAGAAAGAAGAACGGAAGATTCTATCACT
>BNJV01001811.1_pt1 | contig 155109 bp, 247 predicted proteins | sample 8540591 | NCBI WGS metagenome assembly BNJV01 (sample SAMD00202457, study PRJDB9452) | human saliva metagenome | host: Homo sapiens
GGGTGATAAGGTTGATCAACATTCAAGATTATAAGTCTGAATACGAAGAAATGATTAAAAAAAGGCCAAAGAATTGGGTGAGTCACTTTGACCTGATGGGTCTAGAGAAAAGGAAGAAGACCATTGAGAAATTGATGGCCCAACAAGACTTTTTGGGAGGATACTGACAAGTCCAACAAAATACTTCAAGAAAATAAGACCATAGAAGTCAGGCTGACACAGTATAGTCAGCTGATAACGTCTATAGAGGACATAAATATACTACTGGAGCTAAGTGAGGATGAAGGGTCAGAGCAAGACCAGGAATTGGAAAGTTCAATCATCGACCAGGTGAAGGATGCCAGGGAAAATCTGGACCGTATGACAATGGAAATGCTCTTTAGTGGCCAGTATGACTCTAATAATGCAATTTTATCTGTGAATTCTGGGACTGGAGGATTAGATGCCCAGGACTGGGCTCAAATGCTCTTGAGAATGTATATTAGGTGGTCTGAATCCAGTGGATACAAGGTCAAGCTTATCGATTTAAGTTCTGACCCCGAGGCTGGTATAAAGGCAGCAACCATACTAGTCCAGGGGCAAAATGCCTATGGTTACCTCAAAAGTGAAAAGGGGGTCCATAGGTTGGTTAGGATATCTCCATTTGATTCATCAGGCAAGAGACACACTCCTTTGCATCGATTGATGTAATACCTGAATTAAATGAGGATATAAGTGTGAGATAAACCAGGCGGACCTAAAGATAGATACATATAGGTCTTCGGGTGCAGGTGGCCAGCATGTAAATACAACAGATTCTGCTGTAAGGATTACACATATACCTACAGGTATAGTAGTCCAGTGTCAGAATGAAAGAAGCCAGCACTCCAACAAGGATATAGCCATGAAGCTTTTGATGGCCAAGCTAGTCCAGCTAAAGGAAGAGGAAAATAAGGAGAGGATAGAAGACCTCCAGGGCAAGTATTCACAAATTACCTGGGGAAGCCAGATAAGGTCCTATGTGTTCCAACCCTACAAGCTGGTAAAGGACCATAGGACAAATGAAGAAAATGCAAATGTAGATGCGGTTATGGATGGGAAATTGGATAATTTTATGTTCCAATACCTAAAGCAAAAGGTATAGAGAATCCTCCTGCAGGCAATGATATGGGTAAAAGAGGAAATTATGGATATTAAAGAAATACTAATAAAAAGAGATGGGCTTAGGTCCAAATCAGGTTGAAAATACAATAAAGCTAATAGATGAAGGAAATACAATTCCCTTTATAGCAAGATATAGGAAAGAAATGACTGGGGAGATGACAGATGTCCAGCTGAGAGAATTTGGAGACAGGTTGACCTACCTTAGAAATCTTGAGGAAAGGAAGGAAGATGTAAAGAGGCTTTATAGACGAACAAGATAAGCTAGACAAGGTCCTAGTGGATGCTATAGACAAGGCCAAGACCCTACAGGAGGTAGAGGATATATATGCTCCTTTTAAACAGAAGAAGAGGACTAGGGCAACTATAGCCAAGGAGAGGGGGCTAGAGCCACTAGCCAATATGATACTCCTATCTAAGAACCTAGATATAGTGAAAGAGGCAGAGAAGTTTGTCGATTCAGAAAAGGGACTAGATGATATCGAAAAAGGTTATAGGGGGTGCAAGAGACATACTTGCAGAGGTAATGAGTGACGATGCAGAAATTAGAAAGTATATAAGGAACCAGGCCTTGAAAAAGAGGCCAGGTCCAGTCAAAGGCCAAGTTAGAAGAGGATTCTGTTTATAGGATGTACTATGACTTTACTGAAAGGGTAGAAGACATACTTCCACATAGGACCCTGGCCATAAACAGGGGAGAAAAAGAAGGCTTTTTGACTGTTAAGGTTTTGCTTGATGACCAGCAGATGATAGACAAGATTATTGCTTCATACAAGAGTCCTCAGAATGTGGGTAATGAAGCAATTTTGGAAGAGGCTGCCCAGGATGCCTATAAGAGGTTGATTTTTCCCAGCAATAGAGAGAGAAGTTAGAAACCATTTGACAGACCTAGCCCAGGAAAGGGCCATCAAGGTGTTTGGTAAAAATCTCCAAGGCCTACTTTTGCAGCCACCGATCAAAAATGCAGTAGTAATGGGCTTTGACCCAGCCTATAGGACTGGCTGTAAGATAGCAGTGGTTGATAAAAATGGGAAGCTATTGGACTTTACAACAGTATATCCAACCAAGCCACAAAAATAAGGTGGAGGAAGCAAAGTCAATCCTTAAGAGATTAATTGAAAAAAACATAAGGTTGATATAGTATCTATAGGTAATGGTACAGCTTCAAGGGAATCTGAACAATTTGTAGCTGAAATGATAGGTGAAATTGATAGACCTATTTCCTATCTTATAGTCAATGAGGCAGGGGCTTCAGTCTACTCAGCTTCCAAGCTGGCCAATGAGGAGCACCCAGATATAAATGTATCTATAAGAGGGGCCATATCAATAGCAAGAAGGCTACAAGACCCAATGGCTGAGCTGGTAAAGATAGAACCTAAGAGTATAGGTGTAGGCCAGTACCAGCATGATGTAAATGAAAAGAGACTAACTGAGGTCTTGGATGGGGTAGTAGAAGACTCTGTTAACCAGATTGGTGTAGATGCAAATACAGCATCATATTCCCTACTAGAGCATGTTGCAGGTATATCTTCCAGTCTTGCCAAGAATATAGTTGCCTATAGGGATGAAAATGGTGACTTTAAAGACATCAATGACCTAAAAAATGTAAAAAGGCTAGGACCAGCTGCCTTCAAGCAGGCTGCAGGATTTATTAGACTTCCAAATGCCAAGAACCCACTTGACAATACAGGGGTCCACCCAGAGTCATATAAGGCTTGCTTAGCAATGCTAGACCTACTGGGCTATAGTCTAGATGATGTGGCCGAATCAAGATTAGACCAATTAAATAAAAGGGTTAAGGATTATGGACTAGACAAGCTTAGTTCAGATATTGGTGTAGGTAAGGCGACCCTAAAAGACATACTTGAAGAAATCAAAAAGCCTGGTAGGGATATCAGGGAGAGTGGAGTAAAGCCTATCCTTAGAAAGGATGTAATGCAGCTAGAGGACTTAGAAGAGGGCATGGTCTTGAATGGTACGGTTAGGAATGTAGTAGACTTTGGAGCCTTTATCGATATAGGTATAAAAAATGATGGACTAGTCCATATATCAAAGATATCAAACAAGAGGGTAAAAAATGCATCAGACCTACTTACAGTTGGAGACATAGTCAAGGTAAAGGTTATAGGAATAGACAAGGACAAGGGTAGGGGTGTCTCTCCATGAGGGATGTTAGCCAGGACAAGTAGGGATTAAAATCTTAATGAAAAAGATTGACATTTAGTCAGGCATCTTATATAATGAACTTGTAAATAAATATAATTAATCTTCGGGGTGGGTGAAATTCCCTACTAAGCGGTATAGCTCGCGAGCGCAAGCTGATTTGGTGAAATTCCAAAAGCCGACAGTAAAGTCTGGATGAGAGAAGTATTTTTATAACAATGTATATTGTGATGAAGTTGTTATTCCTGGGGATATTTTCTCCAGGAATTTTATTGTATGACGGGCATGCCATCAGTCTGTGGTGAAAGTCCACGTAGGGCGTAGTTGCCGACGAACCTCATAGCAACTTGCAAGGTTATCACCGTGAGGTGATGGCGAGAAGAAGCAATAGCAAAATCGTAGCCTGACGCACAGAAACCCTAATATCAAGGCTTACATAAAGGATGAGTGGGCACAAGTCACAAAGTCCAAAAGGCAAACGTAACTTATGTAAGTAAATTAGGCAGGTAGACGAGGAAAGACTGACGACTTATCCCGTGAGGTCTCACAGAGGGAAAACCTAGTAACAACGAACTGTGAGAAGTCAGCAGAAGCCATAGTAGTGGAGAAGTTTCTGTAATGGAAATGGAGCGAAGGGCTGAACAATTCTAAAAGTCAAAGTGACTTAATCAAACTGAGTATATAAGCCCGACGAGAAATATAGTAGCAAAGACGTAACGGAGTGAAACATTTTCATAGGAGTTAGGGCAAATATGTACAAAAAGAAAATTAGGAAAGTGAGACAATCTATGGGACAACTAATGAATCAGATATTATCCAGAGAAAATATGAAAATGGCATACAAAAGGTAAAAAGCTAATAAAGGGTGCTTGGAGGCATAGATGGTATAAGCATAGAAGATGTTAACAAATACCTCAAAGAAAACTGGATAGATATCAAAACTAAAATCCTGAAAAGGAAATATAAACCACAACCAGTACTCAGAGTAGAAATACCAAAACCAAACGGTGGAGTACGAAATCTTGAATTCCAACAGTAGTAGACAGAATCATAGAACAAGCAATTGCCCAAGTTCTAACACCAATGTTCGAGCCACAATTTAGTGAACATAGTTATGGCTTTTGAGACCAGGTGAGAAGAGCGACAACAAGCAATAGTAGAGCTACTAGAATATCTAAATGATGGATACACATACATAGTGGATATTGACCTAGAAAAGTTCTTTGATAATGTACCACAGGACAAGCTAATGTATCTAGTAGGCAAAACGGTGAAAGACCCAGATGTAATATCTCTTGTAACTAAGTACCCTAAGAGTCGGAAAGTTATGGTAAAAAGGGAAATATGAAGAAACCACTATAGGAACTCCGCAAGGAGGTAACTTATCCCCTTTGCTTAGTAACATAATGCTCAATGAATTAGACAAAGAGTTAGAAGCACGAGGCTTGCACTTCGTTAGATATGCAGACGACTGTATAATAACCGTTGCAAGTAGTGCAGCTGCAAATAGAGTGATGCATTCGGTCACATCGTGGATAGAGAGGAAGCTAAGCCTTAAGGTAAATGCTACTAAATCCAAAGTCACAAAACCAACAAGGCTCAAGTACCTAGGATTTGGCTTTGTGAAAATGAATGGAAAATGGGAAGCCAGACCACATAAGGACTCAATAAACAGATTCAAGAGAAAGCTCAAGAAACTAACATATCGTTCGTGGTCAGTGTCTATGGACTACAGGATACTGAAACTAAATCAGGTGATAAGAGGATGGATAAACTATTTTAGGATAGGTAAGATGAAACAAAATATGACTAAAATAGACAAACATCTTCGTAATCGTATGAGGATAGTTATATGGAAACAATGGAAAACTAACAAGAAAAGGATGTGGGGACTAAGGAAGCTAGGAGTACCAGAATGGATGGCGAGACAATCCGTAGGATTTACAGACCATTATCAGGCGGTAGCCAAAACAGCGGGACTTCGCAAGATAACAAAGAAATCCTCGCAAAGCGAGGACTCATTAGTTGTTTAGATTATTATTTGAATTGAACCGCGGAGTGCCGAACGGCACGCTCCGTGGTGTGAGAGGGAGGAAAATTCCTCCCTACTCGATTTTCCCTCGAAAAATAGGAGGATAAAATGGAAAAGGTTAATTCAGTAAGTTTAAAGAAGAGAAGAGTGTCTACAATTAATATGGTTAAGGTAGCCCTATTGGCTGGGATAGCGTATGCATTGATGTTTTTAGAAATGCCGATACCACTGTTCCCTGGTTTTTTGAAGCTTGACCTATCAGATATGCCAGCAATAGTGGCAGGCTTGGCCCTGGGACCAGTGGCAGGCTTTGCAGTTGAAGCAGTGAAGAACTTCTTCACCTAATCACAGCAAACTAGCACAGGAGGTGTTGGTGAAATCGCCAATATCGTAGTAGGATCTTCATTTGTAGTTGTTGCATCTTTTGTTTATAAGAAGGACAAGAGCATAAAGACTTTGGTAAAGGGGCTTGCCTTTGGAACAATAGCAATGGTTATTATAGGTACATCTATGAATTACTTTGTGATGCTACCTTTTTTATGGTCAGTTCATGGGACTAGATGCTATAATCGGCATGGGTACAGCTATCAATCCAAACGTAAAGGACCTATTATCATTCGTTCTTTGGTTTATAGCACCATTTAACCTAATTAAGGGTATATTATTGTCAATAATCACTATACCACTTTATAAAAAAAGATAGAAAAAAATTGATAAAAATAATTTAGCTTAAGCCATAAGTAGTAACTTAATTAAAAAGTTTACAGAGGCCCTATTTTTCAATAATATTATTGAAAGTGGGGTCTTTTATATGATATAATTGACGAGGAGATGGGTTTAAAAATAATCCTTGATATTGTTTTTAATTATCAATGATTAACGATTGCAGAGAATTAAATTTCGCATAAAATGTTAAGAAATAAATTTATATTTTGAAAAATGGGTATTAAATAAATTGTTAAAATCTATCGACGATATTTAATCTAAACAAATTATATAGGAGTACAGGAGGCGTTTTAAAATGAGCAGTGTATACACAATGGGTATTGACATTGGATCAACATCATCAAAGTGTGTGATAATGAAGGATGGTAAGGAAGTTGTAGGTGAAGGTGTAGTTAGCCCTAGGTGCTGGTACTAAGGGAGCTGACCCTAGTTATAGAAGAGGTACTTGGTAAGGCAGGAAAGGCTTTTGATGAAATAGACCTAATCGTATCAACTGGATATGGTAGAAATAGTTATGAAAATGCTGCTAAGACTGTTAGTGAGCTTAGTTGTCATGCCAAGGGTGGTGGATTTATCTTCGGTGGAGTTGGAACTATCATAGACATTGGTGGACAGGATATAAAGATACTTAAGCTAAATGACAAGGGTGGTCTTGTAAACTTTCTGATGAATGATAAGTGTGCGGCTGGTACAGGTAGATTCCTAGAAGTTATGGCTGGCGTATTGGATGTGAAGCTAGATGAACTAGGTGAGTTAGATGCCAAGTCTACAGAAGTAACACCAATCAGTTCTACATGTACAGTTTTTGCTGAGTCAGAGGTTATATCATGTATGGCTAAGAAGATTCCACTAGAGAATATTATAAGAGGTATACATGCTTCTGTTGCTACTAGAGTTGCTAGTTTGGCAAGGAGAGGTGGATTAAAGACTCCTGTTGCCATGACAGGTGGTGTTAGTAAGAACAAGGGTATAGTAAGGGCCCTTAATGAAGAATTAGAATGTGATATACTTATATCCCCTGATTCTCAGATGGCTGGCGCTATAGGTGCTGCCCTATATGCTTATGAAGAATACCAGAAGCAAAAACGCTGAATAATATATAAAATTTAGAGTTTATTATAAATAGACTTTTTTGGGTCCTCGTAAGGGTATCTATAAACAAAAAAAGACAGTATGCATAGAGGTGGAGAAACTAATATGCCTACTGTCTTATATTATATATAATTATAATTCTATACCTTCAACATCCTTATCCATCATAGTCTTGCAAGTGAAGCTAGCATCCTCTAGAGTATATATTTCAAAGATTCCATCACCTACTGCGTATCCCATTTTAGCAAGGGCTGGCATAACCTCAAAGGCAGCCTTTTTGTGCTTCTTCTGATGTTATAAACTTAGCCTTGGCTACGATAAGTAGTGTGTTGAATTCTGAGTCTAGGGCACATATTAAATATGGCAGACTGGGGTAAGAGGAATATGGTTCAAAAAGGAATGCATCTTTTTGTAAAAAGTGTCAGTCTATAGATTAGAGCTTTTATTATACTTGATGATATATATTTTAATAAGTAAAACAATAGAAAAAGTTTATAAATATAAACAAAATGTTAAAAACACAAAAATTTACAAAAATTCAAGAAAACGTTACTATTGTTCTATAAATATGTTAAAATATATATAACGAGTGGTTTTTTGAATGACCTACAATAATAAGAATTATGTTATAGGAGTGTATAGAATGATAAATCAGGATTATTTTTATTAATTTAGCTAAGGAAAAACTGGCAATGCAATTCAGACAGTAGCAGTTGCGGCCTCACGACTTAGCCACATTAGAATCTTTTAAGAAATGCGGTTGATTTAGGATTTACAAAAGGCGATCCTAGTTGGTGATGAAAATATCATCACAGATGTTGCCAAGGAAGGTAACTTAGATATATCCGATATGGAATTGGTACATGCAGATAACTTGGCAGATGCTGCCCAGAAGTCTGTTGACCAGGTTACTGCTGGTAAGGCTAGCTTAATAATGAAGGGTCTGATAGATACTTCTGTAATTCTTAAGGCAGTAGTAAAGAAGGAGAACAACCTTAGAACTGGTAAGACTCTAAGCTATGTTGGTATCCTATTCAATGAAAACAGGGATAAGTACTACCTATCTTCTGACGGTGCCATGCTTATATCACCAGATATTGAACAGAAGAAGGGTATCATAGAAAATGCTGTAGATGTTGCCCATGCCCTAGGAAATGAACTACCAAAGGTGGCAATGATCTGTGCTAAGGAAAAGTACTATGAAAAGATGCCAGCTACAGTAGATGCAGTTGCCCTACAGAGAATGAACCATGAGGGTGAAATAAAGGGCTGTGTAGTAAGTGGACCATTACAGATAGACAATGCTGTTGACCTACATGCTGTTGAAGTAAAGGGTATAGATGACCCAGTTGCAGGTCATGCAGACATACTAATAGTTCCAGCAATAGAAGCAGGTAACGTATTATTAAAGACAGCTAAGTACCCTAGGCGGATGGACATTCGGTGGTATTGTTGTTGGTGCAAAGGTGCCAATCGTTGTATGCTCTAGGGTCTGATGGAGAGTCTGCTAAGCTAGTTTCTATAGCTGTTGCTTGCATGCTATCAGCAAGAAATGCGAGTAAGTAGGATAATTATAGCTCTACTAGTCCAGGTATGAGTCATCAGCACTCATCTGGACCATAAGATTGATAAACATATATTGATTATAATATTTATAAATGAGACACTACCCGAGTCTAGGGCTTCCAAATTTTAATGAGTTTGGAGGCGTATAGACTTGGGTAGTGTCTTTTGAGCATATTTATTTGTGAGATAGAGTCTATTAGTGGTATAATAATATTATTTGATATATAAGGAGGCTATATGAAGAGTATTTATCTAGAAAATGAAAAAGCTACTTCCAGTCTAGGGAAAAGATAGGGAAGTTTTTATTTCCAGGGGCTATCTTGTGCCTTAATCGGTGACTTGGGTGCAGGTAAGACTGCCCTTACTAAGTCTATTGCCCTTGGTCTGAGGCATAAGAGAAGATATAACTAGCCCCTACCTTTACTATAGTCAATGAATACGAGGATGGTAGGTTAAAGCTAAACCACTTTTGATGTATATAGGATCGGTTCAGAGTGATGAGATGTACGATATAGGCTTTGAGGAATATATTGCTTCTGAAGGGGTCTGTATTATTGAGTGGTCTCAGATAATAGAGGATATATTACCTGATGAGAGGTTGGATATAAATATAAAGTATGAAGATGAGGGAAGGCGCCTAGAATTTTCGCCCAGGGGCCAGGCCTATAAGAGTCTAGTAGAGGAGGTTGCTAGAGGATGATTATTTTGGGTTTAGATACTTCAACTAGGGCTGCTAGCGTAGCCCTATGGTCAGATGGGGACTTGTTGGGAGAACTTGTGATAAATGACAAGAGGACCCACTCACAAAAGCTAATGCCCATGTTGGAAAATTTGTTCCAACTGGCCAATATAAGTATAGACGATGTAGACCTTCTGGCAGTATGTATAGGGTCCAGGATCTTTACGGGTATAAGGATAGCAGTGGCTACTGTTAAGGCCCTTGGTCATGTAAGAAATCTCCCAATAGTAGGGGTGAATTCTCTTGAAAGCTTGGCCTATAACCTATCTGATGGTAAGGCTAGACTAGTGCCAATCTTGGATGCCCAGGGTAGCCAGGTGTATTCGGCTATATACGAAAGCTCTGGACAAGCCCCCAGAAATTCTTAGGGATATAAGGGTAGTAGATATAGATAACCTAATAGAGGAAGTAAGAGGCCTTGATGGAAAAATTATTCTCCTAGGTGAAGGCATAAATAAGTATAGGGACAGGTTAAAAGACTTGGGACCAAACATAAACTTAGCGTCTAGTAATACCAATGTATCTAGGGCAGCCAGTGTGTGTGCCTGCGCCTCGCATAAGTATAAGAAGGGTCAAGACATCCATACCTGCTATGATATACTGCCTATGTATATTAGGGAAGTCACAGGCAGAGGTTCAATATGAAGAAAAGCAGAGGGCTATGAAGAATGATTTATAGGAGGATGACTACAGATGATATAGATGGTGTTTATGAGGTAGAGCTTTCTGCCTTTGAGGACCCTTGGTCCTATAGTGCCCTTAGGGGAGAGCTAAAAAACAAGCTATCTAGATATATTGTGGCAGAGGATGATGATGGAAGGATAGTGGGCTACGTTGGAGCCTGGTATATATTAGATGAAGCCCATATTACAAATGTGGCAGTTCACAAGGAATTTAGGGGGAAAAAGATTGGTAATGGTCTTATAGAAGCCTTTAATTGCCATGTGTGACAAGGATAAAATTGCATCCATAACCCTAGAGGTAAGGGCTGGTAATTTTTGTAGCTCAAGGCCTATACAAGAAGTATGGATTCTTGGCAGGTGGTGTTAGGAAGGAATACTATTCAAACAATAGGGAAGATGCAATAATAATGTGGAAACAGCTCAGGGAGGTGTTTTAATAGGTGAGTGATATTATAACTTTAGCTATAGAGAGTAGCTGTGATGAGACAGCCTGTGCCATTACCAGAAATGGTAGGGAGGTACTTGCCAACATCATATCTACCCAGATAGATATACATAAAAAGTTCGGAGGGGTAGTGCCAGAAGTGGCGTCTAGGAAGCATATAGAAAATATAGACCCAGTGGTCCAGGAAGCTCTTGATACAGCAGGTTTAAGTCTTACTGATATCGATCATGTAGCAGTTACATATGGGCCTGGCCTAGTGGGGGCTCTACTAGTTGGTCTATCTTACGCCAAGGCCCTGGCCTTTGGACTAGGTAAGCCACTTGTTGGAGTAAACCATATAGAGGGCCATCTTTCAGCTAATTATATCGAGCACAAGGACCTAAGGCCACCATTTATTACCTTGATAGTCTCAGGAGGTCATACCCACCTAGTCGAGGTAAGGGACTATGGCAAGTATGAAATATTGGGCAAAACTAAGGATGATGCTTCAGGAGAGGCCTTCGATAAGGTTGCAAGGGCTATGAATCTAGGTTACCCAGGTGGACCTATAGTGGATAGGTTAGCCAAAAGGGGCAATCCAAAGGCAATTGATTTTCCAAGGGCCTGTATCCATGAAGAGGGATATGACTTTAGCTTTTAGTGGTCTCAAGTCTTCTGTATTGAATTACTTAAACTCAATGAAAAATGAAGAATATAGAAATAGTCCCAGAGGATGTATGTGCATCCTTCCAGGCAGCAGTAGTCGATGTTTTGACCGACAAGGCTATAAAGGCCTGCAAAGATAAGGGCTATAAGACTATTACCCTATCAGGTGGAGTTGCAGCAAACTCTGGGTTAAGAGACCAGATGGCAGACCTATGCGCCAAGGAGGGGATAGACTTGAGGTATCCACCACTTGTACTTTGTACAGATAATGCTGCCATGATAGCCTGTGCAGGCTACTATAGGTATATGGCAGGTAGGAGGGATGGCATGTCCCTAAATGCCATTCCTAACCTAAAGATAGACCAGGGTTAGGATGGAGGTGGACCCTATGATAATGTTATCGTGTAATAATGTATCCAAGAGCTTTGGAGTAGAGACTATACTGGAGGATATTTCTTTCTCGGTAAATGAGGGGGATAAGATAGGTATAGTAGGGGTAAATGGTACGGGGAAAAAAACTACCCTATTTAAGGTAATAACAGGTATATTTCCCCACGATAAGGGGGATATATTTACCTCTAAAAAAACTGTAGGCTTGGCTACCTAGAGCAGAATACAAATTTCTATTCTGAAAAACCATATATGATGAAGTGGTTTCAGTGTTCTCAGACCTGATAGAGGCAGAGGAGGAACTAAGAAGCTTGGAACACCAGATAGCTAGCCTATCTGCTAAGGAGTCTTCATCAGGAGACCAGCTAAAAGGCCATGGATACCTATGGAAAAAATACGAGGAATTCGAAAAGAAAAAAATGGTTATGCCTATAAGAGTGAAGTAAGGGGAACCCTAAAAGGACTAGGATTTAGTGACGAGGAAATGAACAAGCCTGTAAATGTCCTATCCGGAGGGGAAAAACCAGGGTACTACTAGCAAAAACTCCTTCTTAGTAAGCCATCCCTACTGCTACTAGATGAGCCTACCAACCACCTAGATGCCGATGCCATAGAATGGTTGGAAGCATTTTTAAGGTCTTATGAGGAAACAATAATGATAATTTCCCATGACAGGTACTTCCTAGACCAGTCCGTAAATAGAATTTTTCGAAATGGAAAACAAACGTCTTACCAGCTATAATGGTAATTACACAGACTACCAGAAGCAGGCTAAGATCAATAGGGAAATAAGACTTAGGCAGTATGAAAACCAACAAAGAGATATAAAAAAACAGGAAGAATCAATCGAAAGACTCAAGGCCTATGGTAGGGAAAAAGCACCTAAAGAGGGCCAGGTCTAAAGAAAAATGCTAGATAAGGTAGACAGGCTAGATAAGCCTCAGGAACTGAGAAAAAAAAGGCTAGATTCAACTTTTGTTCTTAGACACCACAGTGGAAATGATGTACTAAAGGCCCAGGGTCTAGGCAAGTCCTTTGGTGATGAAAGCTTTTTTGAAGGTGTAGACTTTGACCTCTATAGGGGGAGAAGGTGGCTTAATAGGACCAAACGGAGTGGGTAAGTCAACTCTTTTTAAGATAATAATGGGGGATGAAAGTCAGGACCAGGGTGAATATAAGCTTGGTCAGGGTGTAGATATAGCCTACTTCCACCAGGAACAAAAAGTCTCTAAATCTAGAAAATTCAATAATAGACGAGGTTTGGGATGATAATCCTCACATGACTCAGACGGAGGTCAGAAATTTACTGGGAGCCTTTCTGTTTGAGGGCGAGGATGTATTTAAGAGCATAAGGAGCCTAAGCGGTGGAGAAAGGGCCAGGGTAGCGATTCTAAAGTTGATCCTTTCTAAATCTAACCTTCTATTGCTGGACGAGCCAACCAACCACCTAGATATTGATTCAAAAGAAGTTCTAGAGGATGCCCTTAAGGAATATGAGGGAACTCTTCTAACTATATCGCATGATAGATATTTCCTTAACACAGTTGTTGATAGAATACTGGTACTTAAGCCGAATGGAATAGAAGAATATTTGGGTAACTACGAATATTATCAAAATAAGAAGAAAGAGGAGTCTGAAAAAGTCATTTGGCAGAGATGGAAGACCTGCCAAGCAAGACAAAAGACTCAAATTAAGGAAGAAAGAAGACGAGAAAAAGAGCTTAAGAAAAACGAAAATAAGGCCAAAAAAAGCTAATAAAAAGATATAGAAGTTGAGATAGAATTACTAGAAAAAGCAAATTGGCGGTCTAGACTATATGCTTTGTCAGGAAGAGGTATATACTAGTCCAGAGCGTACTAGGGAGGTCAACCAGGAAAAAAAGTGATCTAGAGAAGCGTTTGTCCAAATTATACGAAAAATGGGAGCAAATTGTAGAATAAAAAGTGTTTTAAATTTATCGAATATGAGGTATAATATATATTATAATTGTGTAAAATGCTAGAGTTGGCTCTTTTTAACAAGGATTAACTTTTAAGGTTATAAAATATAGGATACTAGGAGGACGATAATGGGGAATAAAAATATTTCTATGGCCGTAATTAGAAGATTACCTAAGTATTATAGATATTTAGCAGACCTACTGTCAAAGGATGTACAGAGGATATCTTCAAAAGAATTAAGCGAAATAATAGGCTTTTACGGCTTCTCAGATTAGACAAGACCTTAATAACTTTGGTGGCTTTGGTCAGCAGGGATATGGATATAATGTAGAGGCCCTTCATAGGGAAATAGGAAAGATACTTGGGCTAGATAGGAAATACCGTGCAATCTTAATTGGTGCTGGTAACCTAGGCCAGGCCTTGACTAACTATACAGGTTTTAGGCTAGCTGGATTTGAAACTATTGCAGTATTTGATGCAAATCCAAAGATGATTGGTCTAAAGATAAGAGACTTTGAAATAATGGATTCAGATAATGTAGAGGAATTTGTCAGGGAAAAATAATGTAGATATAGCTATAGTATGTATACCAAAAATGGGTCGCTCAGCTTGTTGCAGACAAGCTTGTTAGGGACAGGCATAAAGGGTATTTTGGAACTTTGCCCCAATAGACCTTGAAGTGCCAAGCAATATTATAGTAGAGAATGTAAACCTAACAGAGAGCCTATTCACTCTTTCTTACCTAATGAAGGAAAATGTAGAAGACTAGGCTATAATTGGATTTTTATAAGTAGATAATATAGATATAGGATGGAAGCACGACTTTTGTCCTATATGTCATTTATAAATTAATGATAACAAGAGGGTTAATTGATAATGAAAATAAATAATTATAGATATATAATTCTCAATTAAGATAAAAAAATTAAAAATTACTAAAAAAATTAGAAATAAAAAGCCTGTAATATCAATAAACTAAAGCTGAAATAAAATTTTTATTTTTTCAAAAATCAATTGCAAAAAGAGGGGAGTTTGTTATAATAAGGCTATCGATAAAATATAATTAATTAGGAGGAAATGAAAATGGCATACGTAATTAAGGATTCTTGTATAGCTTGTGGTGCTTGTGCAGCTGAATGTCCAGTATCTTGTATAACTGATGGAGATATCTATGTTATAGATGGTTCAGCTTGTATAGATTGTGGATCATGTGCTGGTGTTTTGTCCAGTTGATGCTCCTCAACCAGAATAATAACAAGAGCAAATTTAGAATTTAAGGGTCAGTAGGACCTATGACTACCGAATGTGGAAACACATTCTGGTATTTTTACTCTTTACCTGTTTAAATTTTATTACTTGCTATTTATAAAAAAACATACTTTCTAGACCCAAGAATCCTTTAAAAGTATACCTAAAATAGGGTCAGTTGAGATGGATTTTTATTAAAAAGTATAAAGAAAAAGAAGCTAATAATAAGCTATGAAATTACTAAAATAAGAGACTTAGCTTAGCAAGTGAAACTTTATTTATCTGAATTAAAAATATTGTTAAAATATAAATTATTATACACTATTTAACTTACATGTGTTATAATTCTATTAGGGCAGGAAAAATGTTTCTTTAGCAGAGGAAAGGGATTTTCGAATCACTTTTTGTGCTTAAAAATATGTTTTTCTGGAATAAATAAAATTTAGAGTATCTTAAATTTAAGGAGGCTTACAAATGGCAAATGTATTTGAAATGGCACAGGCTCAGGTTAAGAATGCTTGTGACAAGTTAGGAATGGAACCACAGGTTTATGAACTATTAAAGGAACCAAGAAGAGTTATCGAAGTTAACATCCCAGTTAAGATGGATGACGGTTCTATAAAGGTGTTCAAGGGATATGAGATCTCAGCACTGTGATGCAGTTGGACCAACTAAGGGTGGTATCAGATTCCATCCAAACGTATCTCTAGAAGAAGTTAAGGCGCTTTCATATGGATGACATTCAAGTCTGCCAGTAACTGGTATTCCTTACGGTGGTGGTAAGGGTGGTATCATAGTTGACCCATCTGAACTATCTGAAGGTGAATTAGAAAGATTATCTAGAGGATACATCGATGGTATCTATAAGTTAATCGGTGAAAAGGTTGACGTTCCAGCTCCAGACGTAAATACAAACGGTAAGATAATGTCTTGGATGGTTGACGAATATAACAAGCTAGTTGGTGTTTCTTCTATCGGTGTATTAACTGGTAAGCCAGTTGAATTCGGTGGATCTCTTGGTAGAAACGAAGCTACTGGATACGGTGTTGCTGTTACAGTAAGAGAAGCTGCTAAGAAGATGGGTATGGACATGACTCATGCTAAGATAGCTGTTCAGGGATTCGGTAACGTTGGTGCTTACACAGTTAAGAACATCCAGAAGTTAGGGCGGAACAGTTGTTGCTGTGGCTGAATGGGCTAAGGAAGTTGGACCATATGCTATATACAAGGAAGATGGACTGAGACTTCCAGGCTATGTGGGATTACAGAGCTGAAAAAGGGTAACCTAGTTGACTTCCCAGGTTCTAAGATGATATCTATGGACGAATTCTGGTCTGCACAGGTAGACGTTGTAGTTCCAGCTGCTCTTGAAAACTCTATAGACGCTGCTGTAGCTGAAAAGATCCAGGCTAAGCTTGTTTTGTGAAGCTGCTAATGGTCCCTACTACTCCAGAAGGTGACGAAGTTCTTAACAGAAAGGGTATCATACTTACTCCAGACATCTTAACTAATGCTGGTGGTGTTACAGTTTCTTACTTCGAATGGGTACAGAACCTATACGGATACTACTGGTCAGAAGCTGAAGTAGAAGCTAAGGAAGACGAAGCTATGGTTAAGGCTTTCAGCTCTATGGGCTATAAAGGAAGAATACGGAGTAACTGTGAGAGAAGCTGCTTACATGCATTCTGTAAAGAGAGTTGCTACTGCTATGAAGCTTAGAGGATGGTACTAAAATATAAATAATATTTAGTATATTGTAAAATTTCTAAATACATATAAGGGCTAAAGATATAGTCGTTAAACAGTATATGAATTACAACTGAATAATCAAGAGTCACTGGTTTTACTGGTGACTCTTTTTATCTCTAGGAAGATATAATCATCGTAGTGTGGTATAATAAAACTGTGGAGGGAAGCTATGAAGAAGATAATAAAGATATTGATAGGGTTGACAGTTTTATTTGCCTTGTTGATGCTGACGGTAACCTATTTTTAAAGCCTAGTGACAGACTTAAAAAATGATGATAGACTTTGGAATGTATCAGACAATGTTGATATAGACTCATATAATAGAGAGGTTTTGGGTAATATCAGTCTGGACAAGGGCAAGCTAGTATCTGAAATAAAAATTGATGATTATAATTTCAAGAAGCTACTTAAATATGCCTTGGCCCACAATGGGAATGCAGAAATGCAGGAGGCTAGCTACACTCTAAAGGGTAAGAAAATCTTGATAAAGTACCCTTTAAAGCTAGGTCTTTGGAATACTCAGGTAGACATAGGTGCTAACCTGTCAAATACAAGTAAAGAGCTGGTTTTTATAGTAGAGGAAGCCAAGCTGGGTAAGATCAGTCTATCAAAAAAATATGATAAATAAGGTTCTAGATAGACTGAAGGAAACAGGCTATGGAAATATGAAAATAAAGGGCAATAGGATATATGTTCAGGTGAATGCGCCCAATATTAGCATAAGGAAGGCTAGTATAGACAAGGACATGATGAAGCTACAGGTACTGGTTAAGGCCCAGGGAATAATAAATATAGAGAGAGAAATAATAGAGACACTGGTTCAATAGAACCAATGTCTCTTTTAAAAGCATATATAGTTATATAGCCACTAATTATATACGATATATTGATTTATTAAACAATATAATAAACTACAATACAATAAATGATAATGAAAGCAAAAATAATACTAGGATTAAAAGATTGATAATAGTATTGATTGAAGTATTAGTGTGACTCACTTCTTCAAGAGATAAAAACTATCATAACTTATTGACATATGCTACTGAATGTTTTTATACTAGGATTTAGAAATAAAGGTTTTTAAGTCTTTTTTTCATAAGCAATTCAACGCTTTTTAATTACAGTTTTGGGAGGAGGAACTACTATGAATTTATCCATAGCACCAATGGGAGTAGCACTGAAAATTTTTAAAAATTAAAAATCGAAGGAGACCAGAAAAAGCTATTAGCTAATATGGGGTTTGTTGTCGATGCCAATGTTACTGTTGTAGCTGAAAATGCAGGTAACCTTATAATTAATATTAAGGATAGTAGGGTTGCAATTGGGCCAGATTTGGCTAAAAAGATAATGGTAAGTCCTGTATAAATGTAGTTAAAAGCATAATGAGCGATACGGTAGGACTGTATGGTTCATTTTTATGCTATATTGACGATATATATTATCAATATCAATGAAAGAATATAAAGGTAGGAGGAGTATTATGACAACGCTGAGAGAAGCAACAGTAGGTAGTAGCTATGTGATCAAGAAGATACATGGCACAGGTCCTTTAAAGAGAAGGATTATGGATATGGGGTTATCTAAAAAAATACCGAAATTTATGTTAGGAAGGTAGCGCCACTTGGAGATCCAGTTCAGATCAGAGTAAGAGGATATGAACTATCATTAAGAAGAGAAGATGCAGAATGTGTCGAAGTCGAAGAAATCGAAAAATAATATTTTAAGAATGGAAAGGGGAATGAAATGAGCATAACAATTGCCTTAGCGGGAAATCCCAATTGTGGTAAATCAACTTTATTCAATGCCTTGACTGGATCTAATCAGTATGTTGGTAACTGGCCAGGTGTAACGGTTGAAAAAAGAGTGGTGTATATAAGAAGGACAAGGAAGTTAATATAACTGACTTGCCAGGTATCTATTCTTTATCACCATATACTTTAGAGGAAGTAGTAAGTAGAGAGTACTTAATTAATGAAAAGCCAGATGTAATCGTTGATGTTATGGATGCATCTAATATAGAGAGAAATCTTTTATTTGGCAACTCAGCTATCAGAAATAGGTATACCAATGGTCTTGGCCCCTAAACATGATGGATGTAGTTGAAAAGAATGGTGACAAGATTGACACTGACAAGCTAAGCCAAGAGTTTGGTTATCCTGTTGTTGAAATATCTGCCCTTAGAGGTAAGAATATAGACAAGGTAGTCGAGGGCTGCTAAGCAGGTTGCTGGAAGAAAAGCACAAAGAAGTTAATGTCTATGATGAAAAGCTTGAAAAGGTCCTATCAGACATAGAGGCTAGTGCAGGATGTCTAGCAAATTCTGAATACAAGAGATGGTATTCTGTTAAGCTATTTGAAAAGGACACAAAGGCTACAGAAAAATTGGAATTATCTTCTGTTGAAAGAAATAATATCGACGAAATTATAGCAAAGGCTGAGGAAGACTTTGATGATGATGGTGAAGGTATCATAACAGATGCACGTTATACATATATAACAGATGTAGTTGCAAGAACAGTAAGCAAGGGAAGAGCTGGTCTTACTACAAGTGATAAGATAGACAAGTATGTAACTAGTAGACTATTGGCTATACCAATCTTTGCTGCCATGATGTTCTTGATATACTATGTGGCAGTAACCGTTGTTGGTGGTCCAGTTACAGACTGGGTAAATGATGTATTCTTTGGTGAAATAATTGGTGGTAATGTAGGTAATATGCTAGAGAGTGCAGGAGTAGCACCTTGGGTAAAGAGCCTAGTTGTAGACGGTATCATAGGCGGTGTTGGTGGAGTACTTGGATTCCTGCCAATAATCACAACACTTTACCTATTTATGGCTATCCTAGAGGATATAGGCTACATGTCAAGAATAGCATTTATACTTGATAGGATCTTCCGTAAGTTTGGTCTATCTGGTGAAGTCTTTCATACCTATCCTTATAGGTACAGGTTGTTCAGTACCAGGTATCATGGCTACTAGAACAATAGAAAATGACAATGATAGAAGGATGACTATAATGGTTGCAGCTTTCATGCCATGTGGTGCTAAGACAGACATAATTGCCCCTATTTGCAGCCTCAATATTTGCAGGTAGCAAGGGCTGGTGGTTCGCCCCAGTTTGCTACTTCTCAGGTATATTAGCTGTAGTAATCTCAGGCTTGATGCTAAAGAAGACTAAGCGCTTCGCAGGAGATCCAGCACCATTCGTAATGGAGCTACCAGAATACCATATGCCTCTTGCTTCAAATGTTCTAAGAACAGTATGGGATAGGGTTAAGGCCTTCATAGTAAAAGAGCTGGGTACTGTAATCCTAGTTGCAACAGTAGTAATCTGGTTCTTAAAGAATATATCTACTAGCTTTGAATTTGTTGAGTTCTCTGACAATAGTCATTCACCCTTGAAGCTATAGGTAAAACTCTAGCACCAGTCTTTAGCCCTCTAGGCTTTTGGTAACTGGGCAGCTACAGTTGCAACAGTTTCAGGTCTAATAGCCAAGGAAGTAGTAGTAGGTACATTGGGTGTTGTCGCTGGTGTAGGTGAAGTTGGCGCTGATAATGCAGGAGTAATAAACTATGCAGCTACTTTATTTACAAGTGTAACTGCCCTAAGCTTCATGCTATTCAACCAGCTATGCATACCTTGTTTCGCAGCAGTTGGTGCTCTAAGGGAAGAAATGAACAGTGCTAAGTGGACTTGGTTCGCTGTAGCTCACCAGTTGTGCTTTGCATATGCAATAGCCCTAATGGTATATCAGTTTGGTAATGTACTAGTAATGGGTGCAGCTCCAACAGTATGGACAGGTGTAGCAGTAGTGATTTTAGTTGCTATGATCTATGCAATGTTTAGAAAACCCTAAGTTTGATAAGGTTGAAGCTAAGAGAGCCGTACCAGAAAATAACTAGTAAGGTATTTTTGAAAGGAAGTGTAGACATGGGAAATACTTCAATGGTGTCAACACTAATAGTATTGGCAGTAATAGCGGTAGCAGTTGGTTTTTGCTATCAAGAGAATGAGGAAGAAGGGAGCTTGTGGCTGTGGTCATGAAGATGGCTGTGGAGGTTGCTGTAGTAGCTCTTGTGGTCCTAAGGACAAGGAAAATTAAATTGTCAATATAAGGGGTCTAGAGTACCACTTATAAAAATGGAAAAAGATAGTGCAAGGGATTATCCTCTAGCACTATCTTTTCTATTTTGACTCTATGTCAAATAACGTTGGTGATAATTTAAATCAATAAAATCTATTAAATTATGCGGCAGCATCCATAGCAAACTTATAGCTATGGATGTTGCTCTTTGTATCTTATACCTTTCCATAAGCATTATCCTTGCCTTAAAATTTCTAAAAACTCCTATATCCGTAGGATACTTTTAATTACCTTTATCTTATTATTCTTACCCTCCACCATAGCATTCGTATAGTCATATTTGAGTGAATTTACCACATATTTTCTAAGCTTTTTAAGGGTTTTTATACTCTTTCTAAAAACACATCGGTACTTTATCAGTCCTAGTATTTAGAATGTCTTCAAGCATAGCCACATCATTATTAGATATACTTAATAGGAAGTTTTGATAAAAATCATGAGGCTTCTTTTAAGTTGGGAAATTTTTCCTAACATGTAGTCTAATATGTCAACTGAACTAGTCATATTTTTTAAAGTGTATGTTCTTGTAAAAAAATATACTGTTTAATTCCCAGTTCTTTGTAAGTGGTATTTTCCAGTATCTCTTCAGTATTTTATACTCTCTAGACCTGGTATTAAGCTTCTTCATCTCGTTTATTCTTAGCTTGTTTAACTCCCTTGTCAAGAGCTGTACTATGTGGAATTTATCAACTACGATATTGGCATTTGGAAAGACCTTCTTGGCAAGATCAATATATGGCCTATACATGTCTGTAGTCACATATTCTACCCTTTTTCTCACCTTCAAGGGATATGAATTAAAATACTCAAAGAGGTATCTTTGTCTCCTATCTGCCAGGATATCAAAAATATGACCGCCTTCTAAATCGGTTAAATTCACACTCATAGACGCATCAACTGTATTTACTGACTTGAATTCGTCTATTGATAGAATCCTAGGAAGATAATTTTTTCTTCTCCTATCTTCAGTTAAACGAAGTATTCTGGCAACACTAGTAGGAGATACACAGTGTTCTCTTGCAATTAAGTCCATTGACTTAGTCTCACATAGGTTTAAAACTATAGACCTCTTAACATCATTCGATATGAAGCACCCCTTATCTGCGATAGGTGTTTTGGCCATAAATGTTGATTCGCAATGCTTACAGAAAAACCTCTGCTTTTTAACCATCAATATCAAAGGGTTTGTATTGACCCTATTAAAAAGTATTTTTACGGTCTGACTTCCATTTTTTTATTATGTTATAATTTTTCATTGACTATGCCACATTTAGGGCAGCAAGCTGGCCTATATGAAAGCTTTTCCCCTTAAGACTGTATATTCTATACCCTTAATATTTTCTTTTTCGTTACCTAAAATTACTAAATTTTTTTATCGTTAATTCCTAAGATTTCTGTTATACTAGCATTAGAACACATATCATTTCTCCTTGTTTTTTTATTTTGTGCGATTTAAATTATACACGAGATTTGATGTGTGTTCCTATTTTTCATTTAGCGTTGGGAGAGAATTTTTTTCTCTCACCAACGCTAAATATATATACAACCTCTATTTTTTTGCACAGATTTCTATTTACTTCTAACTGATTGCATTCTATTTGCTACTAGTTGATTTCACCATTCATATAATAGTCGAATAGCTTGTCAAATATTCCTATAGGATAGGGACCAGTTTCCTCTACAGTTTTGCCGATCTGAGGGTCCTTCTTATAGATAGTAAGAGAGTAGACACCTAATTTTTTGTAGATTGATTTTGACCTATATTAATCATTTCTATCTGGCTGATAGGTATAAGGATGGTCTTTGTTGATAAGATACCCTTCTTTATAATCAGGTCAGTTTCTGTCAGTAACATCCTTCCACCGAATATCATATATAGGCTTGCAAGTATGGCTAGTGGCAGGCCTAGGAGACCAGTCCAATATTTTCCTAAGGGTAGGCCAACTAAGACAGCTACAAGAACGAAAATAAGGCTAAAAAGAGGAAGATAGTACTTTATTAGGAAGGTAGGCTTTCTAATAAAGTCACCTCCCTAGCTGGTCCAGGCTAAATTCTGGTATAATCCTGTCCATGAAATCTCCCACGGACTCGTCCTTCATATAAAGTGAAAGGAGCCTGCTTTCGTTCTCTTCATTACCATAGCCAATAGCATCAAGTGTTAGGTACCTATAACCCAAAATACTTCCGATAAAGGACTTTTGGTAACCGACAGAGCTTATATTTTCTATTGGTATAGTAAAGTCCCTTGCCTTAAATAGGCCATAGTTAATATGGATATGGTCTGGGTACCTCTTAACAGTGAAGTCATAAAGTCCATCCATCTTGCTCAAGAAACACTTGATTATACCTATATTAATTAGGGCGAAGATGGCAACGACCTTGCTAATAAGGGCCACTATAGCACCTATAAATAGGACAATATGGAATAGATTAATATCCATGAAAAAGTGGCTTATTGCCTGACTAGACCTAAACCTATAGCTAGAAAGATCTTGACTAGGAACCTTATCGTCAATCTCTATATCGTCTCTATCAGTCTTACTGGCCATGACCCAGTCTTTTATTATTTGAGCATTCTTCCTAGACAGGTACATCTTGTAGTCCAAGTCATTGGCTGTGGCAGAAGAATTTATATCTATGGTCAAAACACAAAGACCTAATACACCATATACAATCCCAGTCCTGATGTTTACATTTGCTATATTGGTAAAGTTGACCTCCTTGTGGACCTTGCTAAATAATCCCTGCCTAGTATAAAAAATTGAATGATCACCTAGGTTGATATAAGAATTTTTCCACTCAAAAAAGGTCTTTACCAGTGAAGCTACTAGTATGACGACTAGGCCTAGAAATATTAGGGAGGGTATCTTTTGGTCAAAAATATAGGCCAAAAAATCTCCCTTAATATGACCAGATAGACCAGTCCAAAGGTCCTTGGGTCTAAGGTCTCCCTCAACCAACCTTTCTAATGTTGAAAATACAATCCAGGCTATAAAGGCGATAATGACCAAGAAGGGCCTTGCTATCATTATGGGATGATTTCTAAATTTCATGTCTAAACCACCCTTTCATTAATTTTATTCTTTAAGTTATCCACTAGCATCTCTGCCTGGTCCAGGGGAATGAAGTCTATGCTTGCAACACCACCCCCAGTAGTAATACTGATATTGGCCAGCTTAAAGAATTTGTTAATAGGTCCCATGCTGATATCTACCTGCTGCATCCTGCGTATAGGTATTACTGTGCGCCTATAAAAATATTCCCTTAATAATATCGATACCTCATCATTAATCCTATACTGGTGCCTCTTGTAACCAAGGCTTGGTTCTAGGACCAGGAGGAGGATTATATTGGCTATAACCAGGCCTCCAATGCACTTATACCAGAAAAATACCGGTTTTGGTATCGGGAAGATATGGAGGATCTTCCAAACTGATATTAGGATGGCAAGGGGCTATAGCGAGACTCAACAAATTTCCTATTATCATGCTGTAGCGAGCCTTTGCTGGCAGGCTGTTATAGTCACTTCTATTTATCATAAAAACTCTCCTTATTATTTAAAAATTATTACCCCTAATTATTGGCAGGTCTAGCTTGAAGCGGGCGGCCAAAAACCTTATAAGAAATACGACTGATGTACCTGCTAGCATGGCTATATTCTCACCACTTATATCCCAAAGGTAGATGCACACTATTGCACCTAGGATAGAAGCCGAGGCATAGATATGCTTGACGAAGATATAGGGTTTGTCACCTGCCATAATATCTCTTACTAGGCCACCTCCTACACCTGTTACTACCCCAACCAATATTAGGAGGAAGAAACCAGGTGAATTCAAGCGATGGTAGGCTGCATTTATACCCACGACTGTAAAAAGTCCTAGGCCTATAGAGTCTGATACCAATAAAAGATTGTTGTAGACTAGCTTGAAGCTATATTTAATAGGCCTATCACGGTATATATAGGCTATCAAGAAGACCAAAAGCGATGTCGCTATGGAAATCTTAGCGTAGATGGTATGCTGGACACTAGAGGGCGGTATGGCACCAATTATGACGTCCCCTGATGACACCGCCACCTATAGAGGTAGTTAGACCCTAATACTATGACCCCAAGTAGGTCCATTTGCTTTTTATTGCCAGAGCCGAACCTGATACGGCAAAGGCTATAGTTCCAAGTATTTCAATTGCAAAAATTAACAAGTTATTTCCCCTATACTTATTTTTAAAAATTTAAAAAGTTTATTATATATTATAAGGCCTTGTCCTAGCTAGATATCCAATAAAAGATACTTATTAGCTAACGCAAGGCCCTTATTTACTATATTTATAGACTAATTATTGTATGACCAAAAAGTCCTATTATATCAAGCCCATATACCTAAGTATAAATATCCAGAAGGTAAAGGTAACCGACGAAAATAGAGGGTGGTCATGACCACTATATTGGACATTAGGACATAGTCATTGTCCATGGCCTTAGACATAATATAGCCAGATACTGCTGACGGGGCACCCAGCATTACGAGTATTGCTATCAAGGCTGATTCTCTAAATCCCATATAGATGGCTATTGGAAGGACCACAAGGGGTAGGAATACTAGCTTGATACTAGATGCCACTACAGACGGCTTAAATTTGGCAGTGAGATCGCTCATCCCTAAAGTCTGCCCCTATTGATATAAGCATAAGGGGAACTGCCATTGCCCCTATTGAGGTCAAGCTCTTGTCCAAGATAGGTGGTACCCTAATTCCTAATATGCAGAAGGGAAAGCCTATCAGGATACCCCTGATAAGGGGGTTTTTAAAAATAGACTTAATGATTTCCATGTACTGGATCCTAGTCTTAGACCCCGCCAAGAACTTTTTCGATGATATGGTAAGGATAATCACCGAATAGGCATTAAATAGGGGTACAGCAGCAAGTATCATAAGGGTATCATGCCCTGCATCACCATATATATTTGTGACGAAGGGGATACCTAAGATGGCGGCACTGCCCTTGCAGCGCCCTGGGCAAAAAGACCCTACCATGAGTCTTATCCTTAAGAAAATCCTCGTAAGTATATAACAAAAAGAACATGACCGTTGTGGATACCATACAGAAGATTATAAAGGTCATATCCATATCCTTGTGGATATCCATCTTGGCTATATCGAGAAAGAGGACTACAGGCAGGGCGTACTTAAAGGCCATCCTGTCAGAAATCCTTGTCCACTCCTCATTTATTATACCCTACCCTCATAAAAACTTGCCTACTAGGATGACTAGAAAGACAGGTAGGGTAGAGTTTAATGCAAAAATAAAACTAGACAAAGTAAACATCTCCTTTACATACTAAGTATACAAAAAGGATGTGTAAATTACAACTACTTTAATGTGATATTTGACTACAGTCTTTAATAAAACTAATCAGAATAGTAAATATAAAAATAATTTTAATATTCACTATTTTTTTAGATTTTGTATTATAATAATATAAAGAAGGTGATTTTTATGAAACTAAACACAAAAACTTTTGTTACATATAAAGCTTTATTAATAATAATAATATCTATACCTACTAGATTATGGTTTTTAAATCAAGAAAAGACAAGTATCTTCTATAGCAAAGACTTTTATATCTAATTCATACAATTCTCATTTTTAGTGATCATGATACTAGACTAATTGATAAGGAATCAAAGGTCTTCATATATTATTTTTGAAAAGAGAAATTCAATTAGGAAGCGTCTAGGTATGCAGGCTACACACCTAGTAATCTAAAGGAAAGAACCAAAAAGAATTTAATTTTAACCTTGTTAGCACTAAATATGGATACAGCTTATATCAGACTATATGAAGAGTACTATGTTTTATGATATGACTCGTTCAGATTTTGACCGACCAGGTACAGCTTCTGTGGACTATGAAGTAGTTCTACATAAAAGAAATAATAAATGGTATATTTGGTCATGCACATCACATGATCCAATGATAAACGATCTTGATAGAGAAATAAATGCCTTTTAATAGCTGGCTGGCCATCTGACACCTTAAAAAAATGAGAGAGAGGCTAGCTATTTATCGTGAGTATGATATATATAAATATGATAGATGAGATTTATAATAAGAAGATAAAAACTATAAAATATATAAAAAGATTATAAGTGAATATTATATAAAAAGAATAGATATGAAGGGGTATAAGATATATTTTTAGGCTGTGTAATATATAGTGTCAAGGGTAATTAAAAAGTTCTCAAAGTTATAAAGCTATGAGAAAAGATTACCCTTGATGCTATATATTTTAGTGGATAATTTGTTAACTGTATAGAAAAACATCCTAATTTCATTGTATAATAATGCTTGAAATCTTATATAATAGCTCAAGATATGGTATAATTAAGGCTTGAAAAGGAGTTGATTTTATGGAGGTATACCTGAGACAACAGCGCAACTACAAAACCCTATGCCCAAGTAGTAGAGGAAATGTGCAGGGCCTTGACCGAGGACTTTGCCAACCCATCATCTGCCTACAGGAAGGGATTTTTGGTTGAAAAAAAGATAAAGAAGATAAGAGAAAATATAGCAAAAGACTATAGGTGTTGAAGATAAATCGATAATTTTTACCTCAGGGGGACAGAAGGTAACAATGCAATCATACGTAGCGTGGTAAGCCTTAATAAGAGGAGAAGGAACCATATCATCACCTCATGTATAGAGCATCCAGCAGTTTTGAACACTGTAAAGTCTCTAGAAGAGGAAGGCTTTGATATAACCATCCTAGGAGTAGATGAAACAGGCCAGGTGAATGTGGATGAATTGGAAGAGGCCATTACTGATAGGACCTGCCTGGTAAGTATAATGTATGTCAATAATGAGCTGGGGTCTATACAGCCAGTCCAGCAGATTGGTGAGATAGTATCTAGGCATGACCAGGTTTTTTTCCATGTAGATGCTGTCCAGGCCTATGGTAAGATTAACTTTAAGATCAAGGATATAGGGGCTGATTTTATGACTGTCAGTGGTCACAAAATTCATGGACCTAAGGGGATAGGCTTTATGTATGTAAAGGACCTAAACAGGTTCAAGCCCTTATTAAGAGGTGGTGGACAAGAGTTTGATCTAAGGTCTGGAACTGAAAATGTGCCGGGTATATACGGTCTAGGCAGAAGGCGATAGAAATCCTCTTTGAAGACCTTGATGCTAATATAGAAAAATAAGGGACAACAAGGATTACCTATATATGAGGATTTCCCAAAAGATAGATGGTATAAGGCTTAACTCTGACCTCCTAAGAGGGGTTTGCCATGTATTGAATGTAAGCTTTGACCAAGTAAAGGGGGAAGTCTTGCTCCACTACTTGGATGATGAGGGTATATCTGTTTCTACAGGTTCAGCCTGTTCAGCCAAGAAGAAGGGTAGCCATGTCCTAAATGCTATGAGCTTGAGTCCTGAACAGGTTGATGGAACGATAAGGTTTAGTTTATCAGAGGATAATACTAAGGAAGAAATAGACTATGTTGTAGAAAAATTACAAAAGCACATAGAAATGATTAGGTTTTTGCTAAGAAAAATAAGAGATAGGTCTTGTTATTTACTTGAGACTAGAGTATAGACTAGTCTATAAGTAGGGCTAGACTTGGTCAAGGCCAAGGAAAATGAAGGAGAAAGCAAAATGTATAATATATTGATAGCCAAATATGGTGAAATAGGAGTAAAGGGTAAAAATAGGTATATATTTGAAAATAAGCTAATAAGAAATATAAGGAATATGTTGAAGCCAATGGGCAAATTCAACGTATACAAGGAATACGGAAGAATATATATAGATGTAGATGACACTAATTATGAAGCGGTTATAGAGGAAGTAAGGAAGGTCTTTGGTGTAGTTGGTGTTTGTCCAGCTATAAAGAGGGACCAGGACTATGACCTATTGAAGGAAACTGCCCTATATATGCTTAAAGAAAAGGTAGCCCAGGGTGCCAAGACTTTCAAGATAGCATCAAAGAGGGGGGACAAGTCCTTTAGGCTGACTTCTCAGGAAATGAGTATAGATATTGGGGGCTATGTATTGAGCAAGCTCAATGATCCTAATATAAAGGTTGATGTTAGAAACCCTGAGTTGACAATTACATGTGAGTATAGGAAGGAGCATATCCTAGTGTATACAGATGCAGTTGCTGGATATGGTGGACTACCACTTGGAACTAATGGCAAGGCCATTACTCTTTTGTCTGGTGGTATAGACAGTCCAGTTGCATCTTGGTTAGTAGCTAAGAGGGGGGTAGACATAGAGACAGTTCACTTCCATTCATATCCCTTTACTAATGAAAGGTCCCAGGAAAAGGTAAGAGACCTAGCTAGAATTCTATCAAAGTATTGTGGGCCAATAAAGCTACACATGGTAAATATACTGGATATACAAAAGGCCATAGCTGAAAAGTGTAATGAAGAAGAAACTACTATCCCGTCTAGGAGATTTATGATGAGGATAGCAGAGGAAATAGGGAAGGTCAAGGTCATTGTGATGCCTTGATAACAGGTGAAAGCATAGGCCAGGTTGCATCCCAGACCATGCAGGGTATAGTGTGTACTAATGCTGCTGTATCTCTACCTATATTCAGGCCTTTGATTGCCATGGACAAGGTAGAAATTATAAAGTTGGCTGAAGAGATAGGTACCTATGATACTCAATCATACCAGAAACAGATTGCTGCTGCCTATTTTCACCAAAGAAGCCAGTGACTAAGCCTAGGTTAGAGCGTGTATAGAAAAGTCAGAGTCCAAGCTGGATGTAGAGGATCTAATCAAGGCGGCAGTCGAGGCTTCAGTAATGGAGGTAATAGACTATGGAGACCAAGAATAATATAAATGATATAAAGACAAATGTAGAAAAATAGCCCTAATTTTTGAGGGTGGAGGAATGAGGGCTGCATTTTCTTGCGGTATCTCTAACACCCTACTTGAAAATGGCATATATTTTGACTATGTAGCAGGTATATCTGCTGGTTCAAGCATGACGGTCAACTATATTGCTAGAGACAAGGTAAGGACCAAGAGGTCTTTTGTTGAGCTGGCAGCAGACCCAAACTTCGGTGGCTGGAAGACCTTCCTAAGAGGTAAGGGGTTTTTTCAATTCAGAGTACATATATGAGCATACTTCCATGCCAGGTCAGGCCCTACCCTTGGACTTTGACTTTTTTATGGCCAACCCAACCAAGTTCAGGATAATTGCCTATGACCTTGAGGCAAATAGGCCAAGAGTCTTCGCTAATGGAGATATAAAAGAATTATCAGACCTGATGAAGATAGTAAGGTCATCATCATCTTTGCCAATTATTATGCCACCAACCCACTACGAGGGGAAAATCTACTATGATGGTGGTGTCCTAGGTGGAATACCCTTAGATATTGCCATAGAAGAGGGTTATGATAAATTTCTTATAGTCAGGACCCAGGAAAGGTCCCTACAGGAAGAAACCGGTCAAGCATCCAGGCCTGATAAGCTGGTACTTTAGAAAGTATCCAGGCCTTATAGACAGGATACTTAAAAGACCCCAGGTATATAATGATACCTGTGACCTAATAGACAGGCTGGAGGCCCAGGGTAAGGCCTATGTAGTATATCCAGATGATATGAAGGTTACCAATAGGGAGAAGAATGTAGAGGTTCTAGAAGGCCTCTATAGGCAGGGTCTAGACATAGGGAAAAAGAGACCTAGAAAAGTGGAAAAATTTATTAATGATTAGATATAATTAAGGGGAACCCCAGAGACTAGAATAAAGTCTTTGGGGGTTCATTTTTACTAATCAAAAAAATTTTTATATACAAAATACTTAGAATATGAGAATAGTTTAAAATAAATAAACAAAATCTATCGCAATATATATTGATAATAGTTAACGAATATGTTAAAAATGATATGACAGTTTAGCCTAAAAGAGGCTTTGAAAGATTTTTAATAGGAGGAATTTGGTATGAAAATTAAACAGACAAAGTCCATTGGTATAGCATTAGCAATGGCAGTAGTAGTCGGTGGTGTCACGCCAGGCGTGTATGCAGATACGGCAACTAAGAAAATTGAAGTTGAAAGAATTGGGGAGCGGATAGGGACAGAAACTTCCCTAAAAGTTTTTGGAAAAATTAGGTGGAGTAAAGAAGACTTACTTGGTAAATGGATACCAGTTTTCAGATGCTCTTTTCTATAGCCCCAGTAGCAGCAGCCAATAATGAAGGTATTGTATTAGCGACTAGGGGAAGTGTAGAGGCAGGCCTTACAAAGCAGGGTATAAATGAGATTACCCTAGTTGGAGGTGAAAACTCTATAGGTTCAGGTGTAGAAAAGAGTCTAGGATCTAAGTTTAAGACTAAGAGAATTGCTGGAACAGATAGGGTACAAGACTTCTGAAATGATAGTAGAATCAACAGGTAGAAGTCGGTGTTGCGACAGGTAAGGACTTCCCAGATGCCCTAGCTTCAGGAGCATTTCTTGCTAAGAAGAACCTACCTCTTCTATTAGTAAATGGAAAGACTCAGACTAGCCTACCTCAGGGACTAAAGGGCCTATACACTTTTGGTGGTAAGTCAAGTGTTGCAAATGACTTTGGTAAGAGAATTGCAGGCACAAATAGGTATGAAACTTCTGAAAAGATAGCAGAAGAATTCGGAAAGAGCGATGTTGTAGTATTGGCATCAGGAACAAACTTTGCCGATGCCTTGGCAGCAGCTCCTCTAGCTAAGAAGATGAATGCCCCAATAGTTCTAGTAAAGAAGGATTCACTTAGTGAAAAATGCAAAGAAACTTGTTAAAGACGCTAATAAGGTATATGTAATTGGTGGAGAAAATACAATTTTCAAATAAACTAGTTGATGAAATCAAGGGTAAAAAGGTGAATGAAAACTCAAACTCTAATTCTTCTAATAGCAATTCTAACAGTGGTTCTAATAGTAGTCAAAAACCAACTGTATCAGAACCAGTTGTAGATAGTGTAAATGTAAGTTTTTCAAATCCAGAAAAACGGTGGCTATAAATCAGGAGATACTGTGACAGCTACTACGGCTATAGTAGGTAAAGACCTAACTAAGGCCCTTGCAGATACATTAAACCTAACAATTACACCAGGAGATAAGGTGGAATTAAAGGACAAGACTGTAGATGTGACAGCAAATAAAATAACTATTAGCCAGAAGTTTGTAATAAAGGATCTTAGTGCAGCTACTGAAATCAATGCATCTTTAACAGCTAAGGCTAAGTCTGATACAAAGAAGATTACAGCCCAGCCTAAGATAGTAGTTAAAGAGGTTAAAATATTAGGTGAAGGTGTAACAGGAGCAAATGGTGTTTATGAAGCCAAGCTTGAGGCTGGCAAGAAACTAAGCCTAACTAGTGAAGTACTAGACTCTAATTCAAACAAGCTAACAGGACTAGACGAAGAAGTTACTGTAGATGTTGATCCTTATGATCCAGCTATTGAGATTGACACAATTTCAAGCCCAATGACAATAGAAGCAGATGCTGATGTTGCTAGTGGGACAAAGGTTAAGATGACAGTGAAGTCTAAAAAGACCAATCTATAAAGGCTGATTTAACAGTTACTGTATACAGCTTAAAGACACCAGTGGTTGATATTGGATTCGATGGATACCCAAAAACAGCTGATAATGACTGGTTTAAAGCTGTTAAAAATGGTCAGGCAACAGTTACATATACAAATAGTGCTGGAACTAGGAATTCTAACACTGGATCAGAATGCAGAGGCCTATGGTAGAAGAAATTATGTATACTACACAACTGAAGGATATGTAAAAGAATGTTAAGTTTGCTGTAGAAAGACCAGCCTCAGGAGATATTTATAGGATAAAGGTAGATGGTTATAAGACTGTAAAAGCTAATAAGTAAGTCTAGTTACACTCCTAGATTCAATAAGATTGAAATAGAATAAATATTAATAAAGATTAGATAGAAGAGGTATGTATGAAAAAGATTATTTCAATATTAATGTCACTTGCTTTTAATCTTTTTCAGCAGTAGGACTTACAAGGACTTCAGCTGATGAAAAAGACATCATTAGACGTAAGAATAGTTACTGTAGCAGATACAGTATCATACTTAGTAGTGGATTCATCAAAGTATGAATCAGGTGTGAGAGAAGTATACCTTGATGGAGTGAAGAAGGACTTCTCAAAGGTAGATAATGGACAGAAGATAGTTAAGAGAGAATTTGATGGTTCTCACTCAAAAATAAAGGTAGTTTTGAACAATAATATGGTTCTTGAAGAAAATATCTCTGGCATATATAAGAAGTTCCCTTACAAGTATACAGGTTCAGGTGAAAATTCTAGTCCAGAAGTTGTAATTGGACATGCTGTAATGGCTGTTTGGGACTACCATAGTATTGCCAAGGATGCAAATGGAAAGGATATAACTACCCAACAAGAACTACTTTTGACGTGGACTATGCTACAAAAAGGCTGTAGATGCTGTGACTACCCCTACTCCAAAGGATTCGCAGGGGTCAAATAGCTCAAACAACCAGGCTGCAAGTAGCCTACCCTTCTTTAAGTATGGTGAAGGTGTAGTATTTGAATACGACTATTTAAATAAGGACCAGATGGTCAAGTTTAACTCTTCAAGAAAGATATACCTTTCTGAAAATGGAGTCAATAAGAAGCTTAATGTAACAAAATCGCTAAGTGGAAGCAAGGGTAAGCTTGAAATACCAGCCCAGGTAGCAACTTCAAAATCTTAAAAAGGGTGAAAATGAACTAGTAATCGAGTTTAAGGATAAGTCAACTGAAAAAGATTAAAATTTTCTATGATGACAAGAGGCCATCAGCTTCATCTAACACTTCAGGAAATACTAGCCAGCCAGCTAAGGGATGTAAATCCAAATCCAAGTGAAAAGGCTGACCCTAGAGTTTTTGATGACAAGAGAGATTTAGTATTCAAGTACAACCTAAACAATAACGAAGAAAAGAGTAAGTATGAACATCTAACTAAGATTAGCAAACTTTATACACAGCCAAGTTCGGAGGCAGAGCTTAGGGTAAGAAAGTCTACATCTAATGGTTTTGGACTTGTGACTATTTCATATAATTCTTCAAGACCAATACAGAGGAATGGAAAGCACCTGCTGAAGTTCTACTATGATAATAGGGATGCTGAGACTGAGACTATATATATCAAGGATAAGGCCCCAGAGGTTATCTTAACAGGTGATTCAGGTGAATATGTAACAGGTAAATCTACCCTATTCAACCTTAAGGGCTTCTCGTATATATTCCAGCAGGATACAGGTATCCAGGCTGTATATTTAAATGGACAAAAGCTTACTAGAAAAAGAGTAATAAATCCAGATGAAAACTACGAATACCTAAGGGCCAAGGGTGAAGACGTTGCTGAGAATGAAGCGGAGAACCCATGGCATGTGGTAGGGGAGTCATTTAGAATAAAGAATGATGGTGATGAGTACCTTAAGAGGGGCGTAAACTACCTAACTCTTCAGTATGATGGATACCATGACAGTAACTTCAAGTTTGTTTTAATGCAAATCCAAATGAGAAGAAGCCAGAAGATACACCTAGAACTAGGACAACTAGGGCAGCTAGGGCGGACGTAGTTACATCTGCTACAGGAGGAGGAGTATCTAAGCCTTCAGTTGGAGGAGATGGTGGCGGAAGTGTTAATATGCCAGCCAAAATAGCCTTCAAATTTGATATGGTTGCCAATGCCTTCATATTAGAAAAGTTGTCATATGATGTAGCTAGTGCCAAGAAGCTTGGTGATGCATGGGAAGGTACATCTAAGGAAGTAGCTCTAATGAATGGAAGCATAAACAAGAGGGTTGTTTGGGACAGGTACCCAACATATGTTCACAACAACAAGCTAAATAATGGGGTCTACAAGACTTTTGCTGAATACTACAACAACAAGGATGTATACTATCTCAGAATGGATACAATACAGTCAAGTATGCTTGGAAAATGGATTTGGTGCCTAATATACAATATGAATGTATATGAAGGCTCAAATGAAACTTCAAATCCAGAAAAGTCTACAAATGTAAATGTAGATGTAAGATTTAGGGCTGAAGGCTATACTGATAGAGTGATGAGGGTAAATGACGAAGCCAAGTTCGATATCCAGGGCCTAGGTGGACCAGAAGTTACTAGTGTAGATATAGTAAAGCCAAACAAGGAAAGGCTAGCACTTAATAGCAAGGACTACAGTTACTTAAAGGGGCTGGGGATGCTATCTATAAAGGCTCAGTATTTTACTGAAGCAGGTGAATATACAGCGATATTCCACTTTGATGGAGCCATTGATACTGAAATTGTATTTACTGTAGAAGAGTAGAAGACTGAATACAGATATAAGATAACAGCTATTTGTAATAGACCATAGAAAAATATATATTTCCCCCTTTGGTGATGTCATCAAGATTTTAGTACAAAAAGCCTTGAAAAATAGGCCTCTAAGATGGGTGAAATATTTTAAATATAAATAAAATTTTATAGGATTTAGGGGACCTTTTTATACAGAAATGATTGATCTCATTAGATGTATATAACAAGAATGTGTGCAATGTATGTAAAAGGAAAAGGAAAATATATGGAAATATCAAAAATTCAGTGAATTACAAATAAGTGAAGAAATAAAAAGAGCTATAGAGATCTAGGCTATGAGGAACCATCTCCAATCCAGGCCCAGGCCATACCTAGTATGATAGAAGGTCATGACGTAATAGGTCAGGCCCAGACTGGAACAGGAAAGACAGCATCCTTCAGTATACCGATCCTAGAAAATATTGATAAAGATAATAGAAAACTACAGGCAATTGTATTGTGTCCAACTAGAGAATTGGCTATACAGGTGTCTGAAGAGGTCAGAAGCTTTGCTAAATATATGCAGGGTATACGTACCCTACCTATATATGGTGGACAGCCTATAGACAGGCAAATAAAGGCCCTAAAGGGTGGTGTACAGGTAGTAATAGGTACACCTGGTCGTGTAATCGACCACATTAATAGAAAGACACTAAAGCTAGACCAGGTAAAGATGGTTGTCTTGGACGAAGCAGATGAAATGCTAGACATGGGCTTTAGGAGGATATAGAAACTATCCTATCAAATGTGCCAGAAGAAAGACAGACAGCCCTATTTTCAGCTACTATGCCTAGGCCTATCTTGGAGCTTACTAAGAAGTACCAAAAGGACCCTGTCCATATTAAGGTTGTGAGAAAGACCCTTACAGTTTCAAATATCAAGCAGTACTATATAGAAACAAGAAAGTCTAACAAGCTTGAGGTTTTAACTAGGCTATTAGATGTATACAACCCAAAAGCTAACGGTAGTATTTACCAATACTAAGAAGGGTGCAGATGAGCTAGTATCAAGCCTACAGGCAAGAGGATACGGGGCTGACTCCCTACATGGCGACCTAAAGCAGGTTCAGAGAGATATAGTTATGGACAAGTTCAGGGCTGGTACAATAGATATACTTGTGGCGACAGATGTGGCCGCCAGGGGTATAGATATTGATGACGTAGAGTGTGTGATCAACTACGAGCTACCTCAGGATGACGAGTACTATGTTCACAGAATAGGTAGGACAGGTAGGGCAGGTAGAGAGGGTATAGCCTTTTCTTTCGCCTTTGGTAGGGAAATGAGAAAGCTAAAGGATATAGAGAGATATACTAAATCAAAAATTGTGAAACACGATATACCATCAGTAAATGATGTAGAGCAAAGAAGGTTAGCCAGTTCTTTGAAGGTGTAAAGAAAACTTTAGAAGAAGGAAATATAGCCAAGCATGTCCAGTGGATAGAGGACTTCTGTAACGAAGAGGACTATTCTATGATAGATATATGTGCTGCCATCCTAAAAAATAGCATGGGCGATGAAGAAATGCAGGAAATCGTAGAAGAGGCACCAAGGTCTAGGAATAAACATAGCCTTAACCCATCAGATGTAACTAGATTATTTCTTAATGTGGGTGAGAACCAGAGAATACTAGCCAAGGATATACTAGGAGCTATAGCTGGTGAAACAGGTGTAAGAAGTAAGTTCATAGGGAATATAGACGTATATGACAAGTATACATTTGTAGATGTAGACAAGAACAAGGCAAGAGAAATAATAGAAAAAAATGAAAAACAGGAAAAATAAAGGGCAACAAGCTAAATATTGAAAGGGCCAACAGGTCTAGCCGTTCAAGAAGAAAGAAGTAGGCCTGGCCCAAGTAAAATAAGTTTAAACAACAGATACACTCGAAAAGGAAGTCACATACTGTGGCTTCCTTTTTCGAGTGTATCTTGTTCTTATTCTATAAAAATAGCATTGGGAGAGAATTTTTTCTCTCGCCAATGCTAAATATTATACTGCTTTAAATTTTTAACCTACTCTACTGAGCTCCCTGACCAGAGGCCTGTTGCTGCCTATTATATGCACCTTGTTGCTGCTGTCTAGTATAGGCGCCTGTTGTTGCCTATTATATGCACCCTGAGCCCCCTGCTGAGCACCTGGGTTAGCAACCTGGCCATTCGCACCCTGTGTACCCTGCTGACCAGTTTGAGTCTGAGTCTTCTTCTTAGTAGTCTGGGTAGCAATATAGCTGTACCTGTCAGGCGCTGTACCGTCTATAAAAGGCCGCCAATACACCGTATGATGTACGACCACCATCTATAGGATTTATAGTAGTCATATACACATTGTCAGGCTTTGTAAATGTCTTGTACTCTAGGTTCTGGTGAATCCTATTCATAATCTTTGCCCACAGCCTAGATGATGTCATTGCCGCACCACCCTCGATACGACGTCTCTGCATGATTGTTCCATCCTCATTCTTGACACTAAGCGTCATCTCCTATGTAAGTTGAGCCTACATAGTATGGAGTATAGCCGACAAACCAAGTATCCAGATAGTTGTTGGTAGAACCAGTCTTACCTGCTACCGGTATGCCAGAGCTTAGGGCTGCATTGTTACCAATACCCTCCTTGACAACGGCCGTTAGCATGTCTGTAATAACATAGGCTACATCAGGATCTACAACCTTATGCGTCTTAGGCGTATTCTTGATAATTAGCTCACCATTGTAAGTAGTTATTGTAGTGAATATTTCTGGCTCTATATAGACACCATTGTTGGCAAGTGTGCCAAAGGCTGCTGCCATCTGTAATGGAGATATACCTCTAGTCAAACCACCTAATACCAAGGAGTTGAAGTGACGGTCACTACGCTGCATTCCGGCTTTTTTCTCTTCCTTGAAGTCAAGTATAGAGGTAATACCGAAGTTTCTCAAGTAGTCCATCATTACATCTATAGCATCATCATAGGTTGGTCCCAGTAATTCACCTGTCTTGTAGGCGATTGTATTTGAAGATAGGGCCAAGGCATGTCTCAAGCTCATTGAACCATAACCATTGGTAGTAGTCTCTGGATTGTCTGCCCTATTTTCCTTAAACCTATAGCCACCCCTTGTATCTGACATTAGAGTAGACTGGGTAACCTTCTGAGTGTCTATAGCCGGTGTATAAACTGATAGAGGCTTGATAGTAGAACCTGGCTGGTAAGGAGTGATTGCCCTGTTAAGAGTCTTCCTTGCCTTGATATTTCTACCACCTATTAGACCCTTGATATTACCTGTCTTATAGTCTATAACTCACACTTGCTGACTGAGGTTCGCTTAGTCCATTAGCTGCTACAGTATATCGTTAGGGAAGTTTGAATTAACTGCATATTCAGCCTCGATCGCCTTCTGTATCTTAGGATCTATAGTTGAATTTACTATCAAACCGCCATTGTAGTACATATTTCTGGCTTCTTCTTTGTCTTACCCTGTTCCATTAGGGCGTCGAGTTACATCATATTCTATTAAAACTCTCACAGAGTTTGCTATTTGTTCATTTGAATCAGGGAACTGGATGTTGATCTTTTCGTTAACTGCTGCAACGTACTGCTTTTCAGTTATTACTCCTAGCTCCTTCATCTTGCCAAGTACAGTTTCCTGTCTAGTCTTAGCATCTGGGTTAGTTTATTGCCTTTCTGACAAGAAGGTCACCACTCTTCAACTGTTTGTAGGGTATCCTGGTCTACTAGGTCCCACTCATAAAGCTTTTTCGTACATAGACTTTTCTGTTGAATTTGCCCCCTCTAGTCCTTCTGTTGGAAGGAAGAAGATAAGCTTGTGGTCTAGGTCAGACTTAGACTCGTCACCAGTTATTCTTGCTGATGTATAAGGAGCATACTTAGATGGGTTCCTAGTTACACCTTACTAGCATGGCTGCCTCTCCCAAAGTAAGGTCCTTTGAGTGCTTGTTAAAATAGCCCAAGGCACCCAGCTTCAGCACCAGACAAACTCTTACCAACGAAGTAGTTATTTAGGTATGTTTCCAAAATCTTGTCGTCCTTGCTGACTGACTTACTCATTTCAAGCGCATAGTAGATATCTTTGATTTTACGGCTCATTGTCTGGTCACTACTAGTTAATAGTATTTTTGATACCTGCATAGGTATTGTACTACCACCCTGTTTTTACCTATAAGAGTCTTAACCACGGAACGTCCCAGACCCCAATAGTTCTACACCATTATGAGAGTAGAAACGCTCATCCTCTATGGATATTATGGCCTTCCTAAGGTAAGGTGACATATCACTTAGAGGGATAGGTGTCTTCTTGTACTGGGAAGGGGCTGTAGACATAGTCTCACCATTTGCATACTTGATAGTAGTGGTCTGGTGGGTCAACTTGTCAAGCAGGGGCCTCATTTACAGGCTTTACATCCTTTAGGGATGCGAATACAGAGCCAAGTACAAGGGCAGATGCGATTATGAAGAAGGCAATTACGCCACCTATAATCTTTTTCTTTCTCCCTTGACCCTCATCTTTCTCTTAAGTGTTTTTGAGTTCTTACTCTTAGATATATTCTTTCTATTATTTTTCACTTGTATTTTGCAGAGTTTTTATTGCTATTTCTGTTTCTAGTACTAGACTTGGAACTCGGACTAACAGCCCTAGTTTTTGTCTGAGGATTACTAGAGGTAGAAGACCTTTTGAATTTGTTGAACTAGTTCTTGTCTTTCTTCTATCAGAACTGCCATCTGTCTTTTGAACGTTCTGACGGCAATGTTAAATCAGAATTGCTCGAAGATGGTCTGCGAGTAGAAGACTTGCTAGACGGACTAGCCTTTTTCTTCTTATCTTGTTATCTTCAGGATTTTCTTTTTCATGTATTATTACCCCTTACTATCTAATAATTATACTTTAAATATGTGCATTTTACAACATTTTTGCTTGAATAAATCACGAATTAATAATATTATATAGTAGTGAATCATGATATAATAGCTAATAATAAAACCATATTAAAGTGATAAAAATTTACAATAAAATTAGAAAGATTAGGAGGAGTAGATGTTAGTTGTAGAAAATGTTAGTCACGGCTTTGGTGCCAGGACTATTTTAGAAGATGTATCCTTTAGGATCAGAAAGGGAGAGCATATAGCCCTAGTAGGTCCAAATGGAGAAGGAAAGTCTAGCTTTTTAAATATAATCACAATGAGGCAGATGCCAGATGCTGGAGACATAAAATGGTCAAACAGGGTTACAGTTGGCTATCTAGACCAGCATACTGTGTTAGAAAAGGGTAAGACTATCAGGGAAATCCTTAGAGATGCCTTTAAGCATATGTTTGACCTAGAAAAGGAAATGCTAGAGATATATGACAAGATGGGCGAGGCCAGTGATGAGGAAATGAGCAAGTACCTTGAGGATACAGCTGAAATCCAGACTATGCTAGAGCACAGTGGCTTTTATACTATAGATGCTAAGATACAGGAGGTTGCAAACGGCCTAGGCTTGGGTGAGTTAGGCCTAGACAAGGATGTTACAGACCTGTCTGGAGGGCAGAGGACTAAGGTTCTTTTGACTAAGCTCTTGCTTGAAAATCCAACTATTCTAGTCTTGGACGAGCCTACTAACTTCCTAGATGAAGAACACATAATCTGGCTTACAAGGTACCTACAGGAGTATGAAAATGCCTTTGTATTGGTATCCCATGATATAGAATTTATCAACAATACATGTAATGTTATCTACCACCTAGAAAACGGAGAACTAAACAGGTACAAGGGTAATTACGATGAGTTTGAGAGACTAAATGAAATAAAGAAGCGTCAGGAAGAACAGGCCTATGAAAAGCAGATCGAAGAGAGGAAGAAGCTTGAGGACTTCATAGCCAGGAACAAGGCTAGGGTTGCTACTAGGGGTATGGCAAATTCTAGGCAGAAGCAGCTAGATAAGATGGAAATCCTAGAGAGACCAAAGGAAAAAGATTAAGCCTAGCTTTGCCTTTTAGAAAATGCCCTGTACCTCAGGTAAGCTGGTATTTGAAACAAGTGACCTGGTATTGGGTTATGATGAACCGCTGACTAAACCCTTAATTTCAGGCTTGAGAGGGGTAAGAAGATAGCCCTAAAGGGCATGAACGGTATTGGTAAAGTCGACTCTACTAAAGACCCTGTTAGGAATAGTCAAGCCTTATGGAGGAGACCTGAGACTAGGTGACTACCTTGAGGTAGGATACTTCGAACAGGAATCTTCTCATGAAAAATACAAATACAGCCATGGATGAAATATGGAATGAATATCCTGGTATGGATAATATAGATGTTAGGCGTGCCCTGGCTAAGTGTGGTCTTACAAATGACCATATAACAAGTCAGATGAGGGTCCTATCTGGAGGAGAGGCAGCCAAGGTTAGACTGTGCAAGATTATGCTCAAGGATATCAACTTCCTAGTCTTGGATGAGCCTACTAACCACTTAGATGTAGATGCTAAAGATGAGCTAAAGAAGGCTGTAAAGGAATTTAAGGGACCAGTGCTATTGGTAAAGCCATGAGCCTGAATTCTATAATGACCTAGTAGATGAGGTCTGGAATATAGAAGACTTTACGACAAAATTAGTATAGGCAGACCTAGCCTATGAGAGAAGGATATAAAGCCTTTACTCTTATATGGGTACAAGAAAAATATATCAAGTAATAAAGTTTTTATAGAAAATAAGGCTGGTGTGATTATCTACACACCAGCCTTTTATTTTTATTCGCCTATCTTATTTAACTCTTTAATATAATTATTCAAGATCTAGTTCCCCACTCGTCAAACCAAGATTCATCTAGCTTAGATAGCATTTCAGCATACTTACTTTCGTTAGCAACCTGCCTTTCTGCCTTTTTCTTGTAGTTGTTACTGTTGCAGTACTCTTTGTTAACTGGCTGGATTGTACCTGTACCAGCAACACAACCACCAGGGCAGGCCATGCCTTCTAGTAAGTAGCCATTTCTCTTACCAGCCTTAGCTAGCATTAGCATGTTTCTACACCCTTAAGTCCATCTGCCTGATCGATTGGAACCTCTCTGTCTGGATCAATCTTCTTGATTACATCTACAACCGCACTAGCAACACCACCTGATACAGCAAAGCCTCTACCAGCTCCTGTACCAGAAAGTTAATGTTCTTAGCTGGCTCCATATCCTCAAGGACTATACCCTTAGCTTCGAACATACCCATTACCTCTTCGAAAGTAAGTACGTAATCGACATGACTCTTTACAGACTTTCTAGTTGCTTCTAGCTTCTTAGAAACACATGGTCCAATAAATACAACCTTAGAATCCTTGTATCTCTGCTTGATGAAACGAGCAGTGAATACCATTGGAGTCATGGCCATTGATATATTGTCTGCAAACTCTGGGAATAGCTTCTTGGCCATAACAGACCACGATGGACAACATGATGTAGCCATAAAGTCTAGCTTTTCAGGTACATTCTTCATGTAGTCTTCAGCTTCTTCTATAGTACAAAGGTCAGCACCTATAGCAACTTCAACAACATCGAAGAAGCCTAATTCCAGTAGGGCAGCCTTTAATTTTTCTGCTGTAACCTTAGGTCCAAACTGACCGGCAAAGGCAGGTGCTATTTCAGCTATAACTCTAGAACCTGACTTGATTTCGTTGATTAGCTGGAAGATCTGAGACTTGTCAGCTATGGCACCGAATGGACATGATGAAATACATACACCACAAGATACACACTTATCGTAGTCTATAGAGGCACGACCATACTTGTCTCGATGAAATAGCATCCATACCACAAAGCCCTAGCACAAGGTCTTTCTAGCTTGGCTATTGCATCATATGGACAGACAGCCTTACATCTACCACACTTGATACATAGGTCCTGATCAATGAAGGACTTGCTGTTTACCATTGATACGGCCTTTTTGGACATACTTCAACGCAAGGTCTTGCCAAGCAACCCCTGCAGATATCAGTAGTCTTATACACATTGTCCGGACATGAATTACATGCGAACTTGATTATGTTAACAAACGGTGGCTTGTAAAATAGTGTTTGTAACTGACTTTTCATCTATACCAGCTGGTATTGGAGCGTCTCAGAAATACGTCTAAGAGGAAGACCCATTGCCAAACGAACTCTTTTCACCAACGATAGCCCTTTCCAAGAAAATACTACTCTATGCGAAGCGATTTCACCCAGGTACTATCTTGTAGGAATTTCTTCTAATGTGTTGTAATCTGGACTATCTTCATAGGCAAATCTAGCCACTTCTGTGAAGACGTCACGACGAACTTTTGCAATAGCAGTAAAAGATACCTTTTAAGCTCATTGTATACCTCCATATAAATATAAACTAATAATAAATTCTCTAAAATTCTTGTATTCGTATAAAGTATAACACAGAAAGACCACTAAATAAACAAGAATATTAATATATTTAAACAAATTATAAAAAAATAACTAACTTTTCAACATATTATATAAAAACAAAAAGCATAAAAAGTTAATTTTTAGAGAAAAGACCCCTAAAATAAAGGTTTAAGTTTTTTTAAAAATTAGTAAATGGGGCAAAAATTGCGAAAAATTGCAAAAAAGTATTTGTTATCGATTTAAATTTTTTAAAACTAAAATGAGAAAGAAGACCTAAAAAGGGGCTTTTAAGAGAGATAAAAATAAGAATTGTCTAAATATTCTTAGAAAAATCAAGTATCACGTAAGACTTATTTTTTATAAAAACCTTCTAAATTTTCTTGAAAAATGGTCTGATTTGCATATATAATCTACTTATTATACAGAGAAGTAAAGATTTATGCCTTGAAGAAGAGGAGTAGGCAGGCCTATTTTTACAGAGAAAAATCATTGGTGGAAGATTTTTAAAGATGGTGTGTTGAAGGTAGCTTCTGAGCATATTGCGTGAAGCCTGATATAAAATTAGGTGTTAGTGCAGTACGGTTGACCCCTGTTATAGGTTTTGAGTGCTTGCTATTGGTCGGAATTAAGGTGGTAACGCGAGCTTTCGTCCTTTGTGGATGGGAGCTTTTTGTTAGAAAATAAGAAGGAGGTTAAAGAATGGATAAAAAAATTTAGCTAAAAATTACAATCCAAAAGGATTTTCGAAGACAGAATATATAAAGAGTGGCAGGACAAGGGACTTTTCAAGTCAAAGATCGACAAGACGAAAAAGTCCTTCTCATAGTAATGCCACCACCAAACATAACTGGTCAGCTACATATGGGTCATGCCCTTGATGATACCCTCACAGGATATCCTGACTAGGTGGAAGAGGATGGATGGTTACGAGGCCCCTATGGATACTGGGTACTGACCACGCATCTATAGCTACTGAGGTAAAGGTAGTGGATAAGATAAATAAGGAAACTGGCAAGTCTAAGTATGAGATAGGAAGGGAAGAATTCCTTAAGTATGCCTGGGCTTGGAAGGAAGAATTTGGTGGCAAGATAGTAAACCAGGTAAAGAAGCTAGGGGCATCATGTGATTGGGACCCTAGAGAGATTTACCATGGATGAAGGCTGTAACAAGGCAGTTACAAAGTTCTTCGTAAAGCTATACGAAGAAGGTCATATCTACAGGGGCAACAGGATTATTAACTGGTGTCCAGACTGTAAGACTACCCTATCTGATGCAGAGGTAGAGCATGAGGACCAAGAGGGTAACTTCTGGCATATCAAGTACCCTATCAAGGATAGTGAGGAGTATTTGGAAATAGCAACGACAAGACCTGAGACCCTACTAGGAGACTCTGGTATTGCAGTACATCCTGAGGATGAAAGATATATCCACCTAGTTGGTAAGACAGCTGTCCTACCATTGGTTGGAAGAGAACTGCCTATAGTTGCAGATGAGTATGTAGACAAGGAGTTTGGAACAGGTGCCGTTAAGATGACACCAGCCCATGACCCTAACGACTTTGAGGTTGGTAAGAGACACCAGCTTGAAGAAATAAATGTAATGAATGATGATGCTACAATGAATGAACTAGCAGGCAAGTATGCAGGTATGGATAGGTACGAATGCAGGAAGGCCTTTAGTTGCCGACTTAGATGAAGCTCACTACCTAATCAAGGTAAAGAAGCATGACCATGCTGTGGTACTTGCTATAGATGTCATACAACTGTAGAGCCAAGATTGTCATTACAGTGGTTTGTTAAGATGGATGAATTGGCCAAGCCAGCCATAGATATATTAAAGAAGGGCGAATTAAAGTTTGTTCCTGATAAGTTTGACAAGACTTACCTACAGTGGCTAGAAAATATTAGAGACTGGTGTGTGTCTAGGCAGCTATGGTGGGGTCACCAGATACCAGCCTACTATTGCCAGGATTGTGGTGAAATAATAGTTGCTGAAGAAGCTCCACATGAATGTACAAAGTGTAAGTCAAGCAATATCAAGCAGGATGAAGATGTACTAGACACTTGGTTCTCATCAGGTCTATGGCCTTTTGAAACTATGGGATGGCCAGAAAAAACTGATATGCTGGACTACTACTATCCGACTAGCGTATTGGTTACAGGCTACGATATAATCTTCTTCTGGGTAGTTAGGATGGCATTTTCAGCCATGTTCTGTATGAATGAAAAGCCGTTCGAACATGTATTGATACACGGATTGGTTAGGGATTCAGAGGGTAGAAAGATGTCTAAGTCCCTAGGTAATGGTATAGACCCGCTAGAAATAATAGACCAGTATGGTGCAGACGCCTTGAGATTTACCCTTGCAACAGGTAACTCACCAGGTAACGATATGAGATTCTATATGGAAAGGGTTGAATTTGCTCGTAACTTCAACAACAAGCTATGGAATGCGTCAAGGTTTGTATTTATGAACCTAGAGGATGAAAGCCTATTAGAAGGCTTGACTCGTGAGTCAGTTAAGGCCAACTTGACACTAGCCGACAAGTGGATCATTTCCAGGGCCAACAGGGTAGTAAAGGAAGTGAACTACAATATGGATCAGTTTGACCTAGGTATAGGCCTACAGAAGGCCTATGACTTTACATGGTCAGAATACTGCGACTGGTATATAGAAATAGTTAAGCCAAGATTATATGGTGATGATAGAGAGGCCAAGAGGGCAGCCCTATACACATTGACATATGTACTAGAAAAGATATTAAAGCTATTACATCCATTTATACCATTTATAACAGAGGAAATATATTCATACCTACCAACAGTAGAAGGATATATTATCACTGCTGAATATCCTCATTACGAGGAAGCGGATGATATGCTAGTTGAAGAAGAAAAATGAACCTGATCATGGATGGTATCAGGAATGTTAGAAATGTAAGGGCAGAGATGAATGTACCACCTTCAAAGAAGGCCAAGATAATTATTGTACCTACAGATGACAAGAGACCTAGCCATGGAAGATGGCAAGGAATACTTCAAGTCTTTGGCATCAGCATCAGAGGTAGAAATCCAGAACAGCAAGGATGGCATACCAGAGGATGCAGTATCTGTAGTAATAGACGGGGTAGAGCTATTTATACCACTAGATGAATTGGTAGACTTTGAAAAGGAAAAAGAGAGACTGAATAAGGAAAGAGACAAGGCCCTAGCTGAAATAAAGAGGGTAGAAGGCAAGCTGAATAACCCTGGCTTTGTTAATAAGGCGCCTGCAAAATTGGTTGAAGAAGAAAAAGGCTAAAAAGAAAAGTTTGAAGAAATACTTCATACTATAGAAGAGAGATTGGCTAAGTTCTAATCAACTAGTATTCTAAGTCCTAATTGGATGATTTATAGAAAAATCTAATAATATAATATAATAATATAAGGAAGCATCTACAAGGCTGTATACATTGGTATTAGCTGAGTAGGTGCTTTTTATTGTTATCGGTAGCAAAAAGATTTTTATTGCAAAAAAATTATATTGAACATGCACTTATAAGTAGTCATAAGTGATTTTCCTGCCAGGGACTTAAGAGAAGGTCCCTGGCATATTTTTATATGAAATTATATTAAATTCAGATAAAACTAACCCAACATAATCTTTTCAAGCTTTAGTGGTTCGATATACTCATCACCCTTGTAAGCTCTCATGTTTCCACCTGATATTTCATCTATTAAGGCAACCTTACCGTCAATCATACCGAATTCGAACTTGATATCGTATAATTCAAGGTCCTTCTTAGCTAACTCAGCCTTTACAACCTCACCTATTTCTAGGGCAAGCTTTGCTAGTTCTTCATATTCAGCCTCTGACATAATCTTTAGAAGGGCAAGAGCGTCCTTAGTGATTAGTGGATCGTTTCTATCGTCATCCTTTAGAGTTACTTCAACGTATGGAGGAATTACAGTACCAGATGCTATATAGTCACCATATCTTCTGATGAATGATCCTACTGCTCTGTAACGAACAATTACTTCCACACCCTTACCAAATACCTTAGCCTTCTTAACCACAGCTTCATTCTTGTCAACATCTGCAGATACGAAGTGAGTGTTAAGTCCCATAGCATTTAGCTTTTCATAGAAGAACTTAGTCATAGCAACAGCTGAACGACCAGCACCCTCTATCTGTAGGCTCTACCTGGTTTTCACCTGGATCAAAAACGCCGTCTTTTTCCAGTTACATCGTCCTTAAACTTCAACAGAACGTTCTTTATCGTCAATTTCAAATACATCCTTTGTCTTACCAGTATAAATCTTATTCATTTTAAACCTCCTATGAATAGTACCATAAAAAAATAATATAGTAAATGCACAATATACGCACATTCTTACAAGTTTTATAAAAATAGTTCGCTTTTTCTATGGACTTATTATCTCACATCGAGACCCAATAGTCAATAGAAATTTTTTTCAAAAACTGAACTTTTTTTAATATGTATACAAAAGGTTTGAAAAATAAAAAGACTGAGATAGGGAGAGGCTCTTTATATACGGCTTAAGAGCCTCTTTCTCTCGTCTCAGTCTTAATATATTATTCTCTTTTAAAAGACTACTTTTAATGCAGCAAGTAGCTTTTTAGTGTATTCCCAAACTCTTTCAACAGAAGATATATACATATGCTCCTTAGGAGTATGGGCATCAAAGATACTTGGTCCGTAACTAATCATGTCAGTGTTTGGAAGTATACCCTTTAATAGTCCACATTCTAGACCTGCATGGATAGATGTGATGTTAGGTTCCTTTCCATACATTTCTACATAAATCTTCTCAGCTATATCCCTAAGTGGTGAAACGGCTTCATACTGCCATGCTGGGTATGAAGAGTATTCTCTTGCAACTGCACCCATTCTGTTAGCTATAATAGTAACTCTGTTTAGGATTTCTCTTAGAGAGCTAGATGATGCAGAACGAACAGATGTAGTAAGAACTAGCTTACCATCATTTTCAAGGATTACTGAATTATTTAGGGAAGTCTGGACTAGACCCTCTATATCCTTACTCATATACTGAACACCATCTGGTAGGGCCATGATCATGTCAATTACTGAATCACTTAGGTCCTTAGTATATACCTGGTCAGCAGTAACTTCTGTAAAGCTAATTGTTAGACCTGGATCCTCAACCCTGTATTCTTCCTTTAGGTCAGCTACTAGGCATCTAGACCTTCCTTTAATGAATCAAACTTATCTGTAGCAAATACTACCTCAGCATTTGCTGGAACAGCATTATGCTTGATACCACCGACAAATGATGCAAGTCTTACATCTGCTTTTACAAGGTAAAGAAGTCTAGCAGCAAGCTTGATAGCATTGGCTCTCTGCTTGTCTATTTCAACACCAGAGTGGCCACCCTTTAGGCCAGATATAGATAGCTTGTAGGCCTTGCTTGAATTTGCTTCTCTCTCTATATCAAAGCTAAGGTCGATATTTGATCCACCTGAACAGCTAACTAAGAAGTCACCTTCTACCTCTGTATCAAGGTTTAATAGACGAGTACCTGATAGGTGGTCAGCCTTTAGCTCCATAGCACCATCCATACCAGTTTCTTCGTTTGTAGTTACCAATAGCTCTAGTGGAGGATGAGGGATATCATCTGCATCCAAGATAGCTAGTCCATAGGCAACAGCTATACCATCGTCTCCACCAAGTGTAGTATTGTTGGCTCTAAGCACATCACCTTCAACTATCATTTCTATAGGATCAGTATCAAAGTTGTGGTTAGAATCATCAGTCTTTACACATACCATGTCCATATGTCCCTGGATAATTAGGGTACTCAGAGTTCTCGTAGCCTGGAGTACCTGGCTTCTTTATTATTACGTTAAGGATTTCATCCTGGTAAACTTCAAGGTTTCTATCCTTGGCAAACTGTACTAGAAAATCACTTACTTCTTTTTCATTACCAGAACTTCTAGGGTGCTGGTTGATTTCGTAAAACCATCTAAATACTTCTTTTTGGTTCTATGTTGCTTAAGTTATTCATACATTTAACCTCCTAAATTGTATACAATTTTAAAAATTTCCTATAATTATAATAACTCATTTGCTAGGATTTATCAAGAAAATGTAAATTAATTAAGGCTAAAAATGGCTTTCGAGACGACAGATAATGAGGCTAGTATGGGGCTTTGTGGAGGACTTGAGGATAGGGTGTTTTATATAAATAAAAATTATGAGGTAAAAATTATAAGATATATAGAAAAACCAGGGAAATATAGTATTGTGTATATAGGATTAATGAAAGCTACATATAATTAAGTTTGAAAGGAGAGCTTGACCTAGATTTTTAGGTCAACAATTTATAGATGAACTACAGTGAAGCATTAGAATTTATTCATGGTGTGGAAAAAGTTTGGTATGATCCTAGGCTTGGACTCTATCAGAAGCCTCCTAGATAGGCTGGATAGACCACAGGATAGGTTGAAATTGTATACATATATCAGGAACTAATGGCAAGGGGTCAACTGCAACCTTTATATCAAATATATTGATTGAAGCAGGTTATAATGTTGGCCTATACACATCACCATTCTTGGAGGTATTTAATGAAAGAATCAGGCTAAATGGTCAAAATATAGGAGACCAAGACCTGGCAGATAGTGTTGAATTGGTACAGGCGGCCTGCCAAAGGATGGTGGCGGATGGTCTGGCTCATCCAACTGAATTTGAATTAGTGACTGCAACTGCCTTTGTCTACTATGCAAACAAGGAGGTAGACTACGTAGTTTTAGAAGTTGGTCTAGGGGGCAGGTATGATGCGACAAATGTCATCGACCAGTCTCTTGTAAGTGCAATAGCCTCAATAAGCCTTGACCATACTATGGTCCTAGGGGATACAGTAGACAAGGTGGCCTATGAAAAGGCTGAGTATAATCAAGAAAAATGGCCAGGTAATTATGTATGAACAGGGTCCTGAGGCAACTGGAGTTGTAGAGGAGGTTTGCCAGGAAGAGGGTGCAGGTCTCATTATATCTAAGAACTCAAGTATAGACATTAAAAAGTCTAACCTAAATAACCAGGTATTTGACGCAGTTGACTATCTAGGAAATAAGTATGAAGATCTTAAAATAAGAATGATAGGTAGACACCAGACAAAAAATGCCCTTTTGGCCTTGAATATAGCAGTATATCTTAAGGAAGCTATGTTGGCAGACAGGATCAGCGAGGAAGCTATTTATTCGGGTCTCTTAAAGTCTAAGTGGCCGGGTAGGATGGAAATTCTTAAGGATAGCCCCCTATTTATGATAGATGGGGCCCACAATCTAGACGGGGCCCAGTCCCTAGTAGGGGAAATAGACAGGCTCCTAGGAGATGAATGGGATAAGACCCTGATTTTGGGATTACTTGCTGACAAGGATGTAGATGGTATAGTTAAACTCTTGGTACCTAGGTTTGATAGGGTAATAGTTACCCTACCTAATAACCCAAGGGCCATGCCTGTTGAAGAACTGGCCTACAGGGTTGGAATGTATTGTCAAGATATTATCTGTATAGAGAATATAGACCAGGCTATAGACTATTCTTTTGACCTAGTTGATAGGTTGACTAGGGATGAAAAGGCCAGAATGCATGAATCAGAAAAATGTCTAAGAAATCCAAGTCAAGGCAAAAAGAAAGTCACTAATGAGAAGCCTAAGAAAAAGGCCATTATTGGGGCTGGATCCCTATTTTTGGTTGGGGATATAAGGAGTCATGTTAATAGATCTACTTCAGGCCGGTAATAAGGTTAAACAAGTAAGACAAGATATTTTTAAAAAAATATTAGAAAACCTATTGACTATGACATCAGGTAATAGTTTATACTCTTCATTGTTAGGAGGTGCGAAAATGTATTTAATCAAGAAAGTTAGTGAGATTAGTGGTGTATCGGCGCGACTTTACATCATTATGACAAAAATCGGCTTGCTGTCTCCAAAAAGAATAAAAAAATGGATACAGATATTATTCTGAAGATGATATATCCTTTTTACAAATGATATTATACTATAAGTATTTGGGATTTTCTCTAGGACAGATAAAAAGAACTGATAAGACAAGAAGATGAAGAGATATTATATCATCTAAGAAAACAACTAACTTTAATGCAAAATGAAAAGCAAAAGACTCCTGACACTAATAGACACATTAGAAAAAGACTATTGAGTCTAAGGAAAGGAGAGTCACTATGTCAGTGAAAGAAAAATTCAAGGGATTTACATACCAGGATAATGAAAAGTATAAACAGGCAGCTGTGGATACATATGGAAAAGAAGTTATTGAGCAGGCTATCGAAAAGCAAAAAGGAAAAAGAAAAAAAGAAATTGCCGATGGTTTTAATGAAATATTCTTTGCCTTTTCAGAAAACCTATCAAACGAACTAAGTCCTACATCCAAAGAAAATATAGGTTTGGCAGAAAAACTGCATAAACATCTTTGCGAATATGCTTTTGATTGTAAGATAAGTGTATTTTTCAAGTATTGGTTATGGATATGTTCAAAATATAGAATTTAAAAATAATCTAGATAAATTTGGAGATGGAATGGCACAGTATGTATGTGATGCGATTCAAGAGTATGTAAAAAGAAAACAAAAGTGAAAATAAAAAGGGATAGTATTAATGCTTGTGGTTCAAATATAAAAAAATCTTATGAGCATAACATAGTAATAAAAAAATAAATAAAAATATTTTTCATCTGTTGCATCTGCAACAGATTTTTTGACTCGATACTATAATGAGTACATAAGTTAAATAAAAAGTGAAACATAAAAACACAAAAACACAAAATAATAAGACCCCAATATCCTAGAGGGCAAAAATCAAAAAGGGTATGTTAAAAATCAAAAAAATATTGTTAGAAGTAAAGGAGAACTAAGATGAAAGAAATAAACATGTTTTGTTATCAATGTCAGGAAACAGCAGGATGTACAGGATGTACAGTAAAGGGTGTATGTGGAAAGACACCAGAAGTTGCTAGAATTCAGGACCTACTAGTATATGTAACTAAGGGTATATCAGAAGTAACTACAAAGCTAAGAGCAGAGGGTAAGACTATCAGCAAGGAAGACAACCACTTGATCACTCTTAACCTATTCACAACTATCACAAATGCCAACTTTGACTTCGATGTATTCGTACAGAGAATCTACAATACACTAGATGCAAAGAAGAGATTAATATCTCAGCTAGATGATGCATCAAGCCTAAGTCCAGTAGCTCTTTGGGATGAAAGAGATGTAAATGTAATGGATGAAAAGGCAAAGACAGTAGGTGTTTTAGCTACTGAAAATGAAGATATTAGATCTTTAAGAGAGCTTACAATTTATGGTCTAAAGGGACTATCAGCATATTCTAAGCATGCCAACATGCTAGACTATGATAGTGAAGAAGTTGATGCCTTCCTACAGGAAGCATTATACAAGACTACTCAGGCCCTAAGTGTAGATGAACTAATCGCACTAGTATTGGCAACAGGTGAAGCTGGTGTTAAGGGTATGGCCCTTCTAGATGCAGCCAACACTGATACATTTGGTAACCCAGAAATCACAGAGGTTAACCTAGGAGTTAGAAATAACCCAGCTATCTTAATCTCAGGTCACGACCTATCAGACCTAAAGGAATTACTAGAGCAGACAAAGGGTACTGGCGTAGACGTTTATACACACTCAGAAATGCTACCAGCTAATTACTATCCAGAACTAAAGAAGTATGACAACCTAGTAGGTAACTACGGTAATGCATGGTGGAAGCAGAAGGAAGAGTTCGAAAGCTTTAACGGACCAATCCTAATGACAACTAACTGTATAGTACCACCAAAGGATTCATACAAGGATAGAGTATATACAACAGGTTCAGCAGGATTCCCAGGATGTAAGCATATACCAGGTGAAGCAGGTTCGACTAAGGACTTCTCTGCAATAATCGAACACGCTAAGAAGTGTGCTAGCCCAACTCAGATAGAAGAGGGTACAATAGTTGGTGGATTCGCCCACAACCAGGTTCTTGCATTAGCTGACCAGATTGTTGAAGCAGTAAACACTGGAGCAATCAAGAAGTTCGTAGTAATGGCTGGTTGTGACGGTAGACAGAAGGGTAGAAACTACTATACTGACTTCGCAAAGGCCCTTCCAAAGGAAGCAGTAATCCTTACAGCAGGATGTGCTAAGTACAAGTACAACAAGTTAAATCTTGGAGATATAAATGGTATACCAAGAGTACTAGATGCAGGTCAGTGTAACGACTCTTACTCACTAGCAGTAATAGCTATGAAGCTACAGGAAGTATTTGGTCTAGAAGACATCAACGATCTTCCACTAGTATTCAACATAGCTTGGTATGAGCAGAAGGCAGTAATAGTTCTATTATCACTATTATACCTAGGAGTAAAGAATATCCACCTAGGACCAACTCTACCAGCCTTCCTATCACCAAATGTAGCTAAGGTATTGGTTGAAAACTTTGGTATAGCTGGTATAGGAACAGTAGAAGATGATATAGAATTATTCTTCAACTAAGAAAAAGTAATATGAGGATATACTATAGATAGTAAAAACAAATAGTAAAATTATTGGTCAGTCAGGCTACAGCCTGGCTGGCCTTTTATATAGGGTAAAAGTAGATAAGCAGATATTAGTTTAAAGGACAGGCAAGTCGATTGAGTTATGGATTTTATTGATATAATCTATCAATTATGTTAAATTTATAGCTAATTTCTATAGAAAAAGTAAAATAAGTTTGCTACTTGTTTTAACAGATTTTTATCTAATAGAATTATTGAAAATATTAAAAGTAGATTATAAAAATAAATATAAATAATAATAAACTTAAATAAATAAGTATATTTTTGTCTAAAATAAAGGATTTTTATACAAGAAACTTAATAGGTAAAATAATATTATATTTAAGAATTTTTGTAAAATTTCCTATAAATTTTTCAAAAAGTATATGAAAAAAATTTATCAAATGCGTTATAATATAGTCAAGTTATTTAAGTAGCTTTTATTTTTTTGCAGGTAAAAAGTAAAATATGAAGTGACAAGAAAAATATAGGGAATTTGGTGAGGATTATGACAGATAGTAGAGAATTTTTCAAAAGAGTATACACGAAAATGTTACAGCAGGAGAAGTTCGTCCAGGAGATAATAAGACTTTCAGAGGATGAGGGTTTAGACCTAGACTTGGCTAGACAGCTTGACGAAAGATATGGTTGTCTAGAAATAGGTGACATAGACGATATGGCTAACAAATATGCTGGTGATGACAAGTGGATTGACAACAACCTTAGTACAATAGAAAACAGGTTTGCCCTATGCTATAAAGGCAGTAGTTGATTATGATGAGGGCCAGATAATAAACTTAAGGGAAAGATTTTATGGTCTAGGCCAGGAATACATACCTGATTACGAAGGGTTACCAATCAGACATATATATGACCTAATTAGGGACCTTTTATTAGATGGAGGAAGGTCTGAAGAGCTAAATGAGGGTTATTAGTGAGGACTTTTGATGAAATCATATGGAAGAGGACTAGACCATCAACTTGTAAGTATTGGGCCTATTTAGATGTAGATTTCAACAAGTACTACCTACCACTAAGACAAGAGTTTATAGATGGTTTAACAGAAAAGACTGACGTAGAATTCAAGAGGTTAGATGATTCAGTATGTGTATTGGCTAGAAGGATGTAGTAGCCAAAAATAAAAATGCAACCAATAGTAATAAGATAAGTATAATAAAAAAACGGAGATGGCACTTCAAATTGAGTAGCCTACCTCCGTTTTTTTATTTATGTAATATCAAATTAATTATTTGAAAAAAATAAGGTCTAAATTATCCTAAATAAAAATATCTTGGACCATTACTAAAGTCTAAAACCTGATCAAAGATAGTGCCAATTATAGTACATAGGCTGATAAGGGAACTTTTCAAAAGAAGTTCATCTTGCTTAGGGGCTTACTCGTACTGATATCAAAGGATGCAACCTGGTTGCCCTTGTCATCTGTGTATATAAGATTGGCTAGTGGCTGGTCTCCGTCAGCAAGTATATCAACTGAATTGTACTTTATAGTCTTTTTCAGTTTTTCGGAATCCTTCTGTATTAGGTAAAGGTCCTTGTTTGAAACTAGGTTCACCTTCGCAAAAAGGAATACCGTTTAAGGCAGGCCTATCTATTACTTGATTCTTCTTGTATAGGTACTTAGTCTTATAGTGACTACTGATATATACAAGCGTATTGTAGGATGCTAGCTTACGATTTTTCCTTACTTGAAGCTCCTAGGCTGACTCAACTAGTCTATTAGGGCTGTCATTACCATTGCCCTTGTCTATCTTCATAGAGTAGGCCAGACAGTAGCCTGCTGCACCTGTAAAGCCTGTCTTTAGTCCGTCTACATTAGCAATTAGGGGTAAAAGGGGGTTTGTATTCTCCTCGTTTATAGCCTTGCCTGGATTAACATAGGAAGACATATTTGTTATAGCAGTCAGCTGGTTGCCATATGTGGAATAAAGGTACTTGGATAGGACTAGGACATCCCTAGCTGTTGTCTTATTCTCAACACCCACGACATTACCACCTACATTAACACTGGTAGGTAAACCATTAGGGTTGTAGAAGACAGTATTTTCCATGCCTATTTCCTTGGCCTTGTTATTCATATTTTCCACAAACTGACCATATGTGGTTCCTACATGGTGGCTGATAGCTAGGGCTGCATCATTGGCTGATACTATCATCATGCCCTTCATCAATTCCTCAAGGCTGATTTGATCGCCTGCATTTAGTTTTATATTTGTGCCGACCCTGTTGACATCTGATGGTAGGATAGTAACTATATCCTTGTAGTCCACCTTCTTTTTGGGCTATGGCATCAAATGTTAGCAGTAGGGTCATCATCTTTGTTAGGCTGGCCATAGGTACTACCTGGCTAGCATTTTTCATATACGATCCTATTTGTATCCATGTCACTGACTATGGCAGAACGTGAATAGGGATCGCTAAACCTTGTCTCAGCGCCAGCCCTTGCTTGCATCAAAAGAGGCAGGCAAAGCCCTACTGCTAAGATTTTTACATGCTTTTTCTATAACTTATCATTTAAAAATAACTCCTATATCTATGGTAAAAGACCCTATATACAAGGATCCTTTTTAATCAAAACAAGTTAATTATAGCTACAGTTTTTGGACAAAAATACGGACATTTTCTATATTTATTTATAAATGGTTGATTATATAATCAATTTGTACAACTGAATAAAAATGATTCATTGCGAATCCTGTGTTAAAATATAAGTCGCTAAACAAATTCTACAGGAGGATCACAATGAATCAACTTAATTTTAACACAGAAAAGAGAAACTTTAAACACCTAAGTGAGAGTATGAAAGGAGGAAATTTGTGCCATGATCAAATTAGGTTGCTCACATATCTTCTATTGCCAGGCACCTAAAAAGGTCAAGAACCACTATTTACAATGAACTTAAACGCGGTAGCGTAGAACAAAATATGACCGCAAAGGTCATAGTCTATTATCCTGATGCAGGACAAGCCCAGTATGAAGAAACAGGGAAAACTCAAAAAGAAGTTCAAAAGCATTGGAATGTATGGACTTTATCAGATTTGTTGAAGCATCATTTAAGGAAAAGTTTTGGTCCTGGATGAGTGTTATGGTGAGAGCAAGGTTGGAAAAATCTATTTGAAAAACACAGTCTGCACAAAGACACTATACAACTATGTTGAACGTGGATTTTTGAAGATAAAAACAGTGGATCTACCTCAAAAACCAAAAAGAATTCCAAAGTCTACAAAAGTCAGAACAAATAAGAAAAACTTGGAAAATCAATATCTGAAAAGGCGAAAATGTAGATTTTAAAGTAGAATTTGGACATTGGGAGATAGATACCGTACTGGCAAAAACCTGCAGACCAAGATGTTTTGCTGACGATAATAGAACGAAAATCTAGATATTATAAAGCTATAAAAATCGATTCCAAGTCTTCAAAACCAGTAAATGATGCACTTTTAGACCTTATAATGGAAAGTAAAACAAAAAGTTTCAAAAAGTATTCAAGACAATAACAAGTGACAATGGTTCAGAGTTTTCCAGGACTAAGTGACATTGAATCACTCGTATCCATATACTTCTGTCATCCCTTTACCTTCATTTGAAAGAGGTAGCAACGAAAGGCATAATGGTATATTGAGACAATTCATTCCTGAGGAAGGAGTATAAATGACTTTAGTGAAGATGAAATCATGTATTATGTTGACCTAATAAATGCTAAGCCTAGAAAAATTCTTGGACTACAAAACTCCTGAAGAAATCTTCGATGAAGAGATGGATAAGATATACTCTACGAGTGTTGTGGCTTAAAGTAGTAAAAGCCTTCCTGTAAATACCAGTTTACTCGCCCTAAAATACTAGTCAAGACTAAAAATGAATAGGCTAAGCCTAGTCTTGACATATATTTCAGGTCAAGATTCTGATATTTTGGCAGGAAGGACAAAAAAGTCGTACAAATTGATATTGCAATTTTGGATTTATTTTATAAATATATTTGGAGCATTTTTAGTATTATATTTAAAAAGTGTGGTAGAATAGTAGTTATAATTGGAAATTTGAAATAGATACATAGGAGGTAGGTATGTTAGATAATAGTACAGATGATTTAATATTAGAAAAGCTGATAGTTCTATACACACTTAATAGCATGGACGAAGATCTGACAGATTCCCCAGCTGACAGAAATAATTTTGGGAACAGGTGTTATAAACTACTTTGTATTACTGGCACTCTTACCAAAGATGATGGATGCAAAGTTTATAACTACATATGAAAAGAATAATACAAAGCTAAATGCCATTACCCAGAGTGGGCTAGAGGTTTTGGTATACTTCCAAAATAGGATACCAGAATTCTTTTGTAAAGAAGATAGATGACTATATAAGGGACAACAGGGAAGAGCTCCTATCTAGTCAGATAAAAACAAGCCCACTACAGCATGCAGGGTGACTCTTCTTACCTTGTCAACCTGGTAATCATCAAGGGTCGACAGAATGTCTTGAATGTAAATGTCAATGTCGATACAGAGGATGAGGCCAAGGCTATGTGTGACAAGTGGCATAGGGACTACGAGAACAAGTACAGCCAAATAATGGATATAATAAACTCGTAGTTGGGATCAAATTGCCCGATTGATTGAAATGTGTTAAAACAAAAAGCTGAAAAATAAAGCTAGGTGGTTCAAATAAGATGAACAGCCTAGCTTTTTGTGGAATTATTTATTACTGGACCTCAATATAGTCCTTGTACTTGTTGTAGTCTATCTCATCTAGTGATAGGCTTTACACTAATACCTGTATCCAGGTATTCAAAGGATTCAAGGGCATATTTGTCACTAAGGCTACTAAAGATATGGCCCTGGTCATATGGAAGCAGGAGCTTGACATGGTAGGAATCCTTGTCTAGGGCCTTTTTGGATCATGTCCATGAGCTTGTCCATATTTATATTCTTCTTGGCAGACAGGTAGACCAGGTCCTCCTGGTTCCTTGGATATATATCCAGGTCTAGCTTGTCTATCTTGTTGTAGACTGTAATAGTGTACTTGTCATCTGCCTTAAGGTCCTTCAAGACACTTTCTGTAGTAGATTTCTGTATGTCAGAGCTATCATTTGTAGCATCTATGACGTGGAGTATAAGGTCTGCATAGGTTACCTCTTCAAGAGTCGCCTTAAAAGGCGTCTACTAGGTCATGAGGCAGCTTGCTGACAAAACCTACAGTATCGACTACCAGAAATTCCTTCTTATTAGGTAGCAGGGCCTTTCTTAGGGTTACATCAAGGGTAGCAAAAAGCATGTCCTTGACAAAAACCTCCTTGTCCTTTTCATAGTCAGGATGACTTTTGATCAGCTCATTCAGCAGGGTGGACTTACCCGCATTCGTATAGCTGACAAGGGCAACAATTGGCACCCTGTTCTTACTTCTTTGAGTACTCTGGATATCTCTAATCTTTACTACTTCCTTTAGTTCCTTCCTGATATTGGCAGCCCTATTTAGGATATGTCTCTTATCCTTTTCAAGCTTCTGCTCACCAGGCCCCCTAGTACCTATGCCGGCACCAGTCCTAGACATCTGTCCACCCATACCATATAGTCTTGGTAGCCTGTACTTTAGCTGGGCCAGCTCGACCTGGAGCTTACCCTCACGACTAAGAACCGCTGGGCAAAAATATCCAAAATTAGGGTAGTCCTATCAATTATCTTCTTGCCTACTATGTCTTCAATATTTCTGATTTGGGAAGACCTGATAGCTCATCATTAAAAAAACTACCATACTTGCATCTAGACTCTCAGCATAGGCCTTTATTTCCTCGATTTTACCAGAACCCATGTATGTTGCAGCATCTATACTGGACCTATTTTGGATTAGGTCACCAACCACCTCGGCACCGGCAGCCTGGACCAATTCCTTTAGCTCTAGCATAGAGTCCTCAATATCGATATCATCTGGTCTTTTTACAAGGCTGGTCAGGTTAAGACCAACACAAAGGGCCTTTTTCCTTTAAATTAATTAAGTCTTCGTTGTTTATATTTAAATCATTCATAGTTTTCCCTGAGGAAGACACCTCCTTGATCTAGTTTATTTTTCCACATTTTATTCGATTATATCATATTACAAGAATAAAAACATACTAGCAAGTGGACTCTTAATGAATTTATTGAAAAATTCACATTAAATTCATTGCAAAAATACTAATAATTTATCTGTTCACATTAAAACCTAATAATATTTTTATCGGGACAAAAAGCAACCATATGTGAAACTTGTCAGAAAAAAAGACTAAATTTATATAAGAAAAAAATTTTTAAAGTAAGAGGCTAGGAAATCGTTACTATTAAAAGATAATAGCACTTACATTTACAGGTAAAACCTAATAATAGGATGCTATTATAAGGTTTGATAGATTTACTACTATTAAGCGACTTTAAAAAAATAAGATTTTTATATAAATTTCATATGAAAAATATAAAATAATGTAGTAAACAGATGCAATTATTTAAAAAGAAAAATGGGATGGAGGTTGAATAATATGTCTAGTATTTTAGCGATCAACAAGGCCATAGGAGACTTTGTTTGGGGATGGCCTATGTTGATCATGTTACTTGGAAACAGGTTTGTTCCTAGGTTTCAGAACGAGGTTTATAGTAATAAGGAAGTTTGGTTATATACTTAAAAATACTGTAATGAAGATGTTTAGCAAGAATTTTGGGGAGAAGGCGAAATATCAGCATTCCAGGCGGTATCTACAGCTCTTGCAGCTACAGTAGGTACAGGTAATATAGCAGGTGTTGCCCTTGCAATAGCAGTTGGTGGAGCCTGGTGCAGTATTCTGGATGTGGCTATCAGCTATTTTTAGGTATGACTACGAAGTTCTCGAAGTTATCCTAGCGGTGACATATAGAACAAGGGATAAGAAGACAAATGCTTACTCAGGTGGTCCTATGTACTACATAGAAAGAGGTCTAGGACAGAAGTGGTTGGCAAAGCTATTTGCATTATTTGAGTGCTCTTGCAGCATTGGGTACAGGTAACATGACACAGTCAAACTCTATAGCCCAGTCACTAAATACAGCCTTCAATATAGATATGAAGGTTGTTGGGTATAGTACTTACAGTATTGACAGCCATAGTGATACTAGGTGGTATCAAGAGAATTGGCCAGGTAACAGAAAAGTTCGTGCCACTTATGGCAGCCTTCTATATAGTTGGTGCAATAGCAATCCTATGCATTAATGCAGGTCAGATTCCAAACGCATTTGGTCTAATATTTGGTTCAGCCTTCACAGGCCATGCCGCAGCAGGTGGTTTTGCAGGATCAACTCTAATGATGGCCTTGAGAAATGGTGTAGCTAGAGGTGTATTCACTAATGAAGCAGGTCTAGGTAGTCTCCCTATGCCCATGCAGCAGCAACTACAGACCATCCAGTTAGACAGGGTCTATGGGGAGTATTTGAGGTATTTGTCGATACTCTAGTTATATGTACAATGACAGCCCTAGTTATCCTAGTTTCTGGAGAATGGACATCAGGCCTACAGGGTGCAGCCCTTACAACTAAGGCATTCCAGTCAGGCTTTAAGGGTGGCCATTACATAGTATCTATAGGCTTAACGCTATTTGCCTTCTCAACAATTTTGGGTTGGTCATACTATGGAGAAAAAGTGTACAGAGTACCTACTTGGAGAAAAGTTTGTAAAGATATACAGATTAATATACATACCATTGGTATTTGTAGGATCTATTGGTGACTTTACAGGCAATCTGGGCAATCTCAGATACTGTAAATGGTCTAATGGCCCTACCAAACTTAGTGGGACTACTATTCCTATCAGGAGTAATAGTTAGTCTAGTTAAGGACTTCTTCAAGGATCCTGACAGGATTAGACAGAATGAAGAATATATGGAAGCGATACCAGATAAATATAAGCCTAGAGATGTAGAATAAGATAAAATAAATCAAATTTAATAGGTGAGATTATAGTAGGTATAAAAGATGTATTCATGAAAATGGATACATCAAATCGTAGACAAAGTCTCTTAAGTCATTAATGATTTAAGGGACTTTTTCTCTATATAATTGTTAAAAACTAAAGGATAGCCTAAAAAACGAAAAAATTGTCGAAAAGTCACAGTGTTTTTTACTCTTCTTTGTCAGTATTTTTGCTAGTTTTTTCATATTTAGACACGCAAAAGTTAGGCCTATTTTCATGGCCATTTTTTCTTTACCTATCTGCTGTGTATATCGCATACTATGATTTTTCTTTTGCTACTCCAAATACTCTTTCTATTGTTTCTTTTCGTAAATCGTAGATGCTTTTCGTCCCTCTTGTATGTCTAATGTCTTCGCATATATCCATATATTCTTGCCATACATGCCTTGTAACTACCTTCTGATGATTTTTACTTTGGGTGCATTGAGATATATATGGACAACTACTGCAATTTACAGGATTACTTTTATACTCTCTATATCCGTCTCTGTTTGTAGTTGAGTATTTTTAGTATCTTGTTATTTGGGCAAATGTAGCAATCGTAATATTCATCATATACATACTCATATTTTTCTAAAGAATCCTTTTTTTGTCATTGGTGCTTTATACGGAAAAAAATTGGCCTTATACCATCATCAATCAACATTCTAGCTATAGCCGGTGTTTTGTACCCTGCATCAGCAACAATTATTTCAGGTTTGAGTTTCTTTATTTTTTCATAAATTGCAGGGAATGTTTTAGAATCGTGTTCATTGCCTGGATGTACTGTATAACCAAGTAACCAGCCATGCTTATCACATGCAGCTTCTATCGCATATGCAAAGACCTCTTTATGTTCTCCTTTATGAAACCAGCCACTTTCAGGATCTGTTGTGCTGACTTTCTTTTCTTTAAGTTCGCTACAATCTATGCTAGGGGGATCAACATCATCGTCATCCTTATTTTTGTCTTTTAAGGACTTTTTACCATGTTTTTCTCTATCTGAATTTATTTCCTTTGATAACTGATCATCATAAAATCTCGCAGCTTTCTTTGCTACAAGAATTTTTCTTAGCCTTCTTTTCTATTTGCAGCTGCTTTGACATGGGTAGAATCTACAAATACAGTTGAAGTATCAACAAGATTCTTATTCATACACTGCATTAACACATTAGAAAAAAATCTGCTCAAATAGGTCTGTTCCTTCAAATCTTCTTTTGTAGTTCTTCCCAAAAAGTACTGAAATGAGGAACGGGGTCGAAAAATCCAAACCAAGAAACCATCTATATGCTACATTTACTTCTATTTCCCTTATTGTCTGTCGCATACTTTTTATTCCAAACATATATTGAATGATTGGAATCTTGATTAGTATCACTGGATCTATACTTGGTCTGCCAGTATCTGAAGAATATTTATCTTCCACTAAATCATATATGAATGAAAAAAATCAATTGTATCATCAATTTTTCTAAGAATATGGTCTTTGGGAACAAGCTGTTCTAAGGAAACCATCTGTATTTTGCTCTTTATTGGATGTATTTTTCGTAATCATAGCGACCTCTTTTCATATATATTATACCACGAAAAACATTGAAATCTCAATGCTTTCGTGGTATGGATATCATAAAGATGCATTTGTATTGTACTAAAACTAGAAAAAGTCCACACTTTTACATGTGGACTTTGTCTACAGTCTGATGTATTCATGAAAATGGATACATCTTTTGTTTTGAAGAAATAGTTTGTGGATGGACTAGGTAAAGAAGTACCCTTGTGTGATATAATAGATATGTAGAAGACCTACAGAGTTGAAATGATAGGGAGCAGAGAAAGGACTAATAGATGGAGAATTCATATAAATTTTTGCAAACAAGGACTGTAAATACTTTCCCTGCCACAGGGTAGAAAGACTGGATGACTTTAACTGCCTCTTTTGTTATTGTCCACTTTATACACTGGGAGACCAGTGTGGTGGCAATTTCAAATACAGGGAAAATGGAATAAAAAGACTGTACTGATTGTGTTCTACCCCACAGGCCAGAATCGTATGAATATATAATAGGAAAGTATAGTAAGATACTTGAATTAGCCAAGAGGGGTGGACTAGTGGAAAAGAAAAAGACGAAAAAAATAATAGTATTGTGAGGATTGGTGTAGCAGGTATAGCCATTATAATACAGATTATCTGGATTATCTACGAGGTTGATTGGATTAACGATATCTATCCAATAGCAGAGGGAATAACCCACTTCCTGGCCTTCCTTCTAGTAATTAGGATTTATGGCAAGCATACAAATGCTGCTATGAAGATGCCGTGGATGGTACTCTTATTGGTTTTACCAATAACTGGCTTGATACTATATGCCCTATTTGCCAGCCGTATATCCAAGTACACTATAAAAAGGCGATTTAAGCATATCCTAGGCAAGGTATACCACTACCTATATGATGATAGTCATATCTTGGAGGGTATCAAGGAAACAGATCCAGATATATATGGCCAGGCCCACTATATATCTAAAATAGGCAGGTTCCCAGTATATAATGAAGGTCAGGTGACATACTACCCAGATGCCAAACAGGGTATAGAGGCTCAGAAGGAAGCCATGAGAAAGGCTGAGAAGTTTATCTTTATGGAATACCATGCAATTGAGGACTCTGTATCCTTCCAAGAAATAGAGGAAATTCTTGTTGAAAAGGCTAGACAGGGTTTAGATGTAAGGGTTGTATACGATGATGTAGGAAGTCTTGTATTTATAAACAAGTCCTTTAGGAATAGGCTAGAAGAAGAAGGAATAAAGTGTAGGGTATTTAACCAGATAGGTCCGATATTTAATGTCTTTATGAACAATAGGGACCATAGGAAGATAAGCGTAATAGACGGTAAGATAGGCTTCACAGGTGGATATAACCTGGCTGATGAGTACTTTAACCTAGTAAATCCATATGGTCACTGGAAGGATACCGGTATAAGGATAGAGGGCAGGCCAGTAGATAGCTTGACCCTTATGTTCTTGGAAATGTGGCATGCCAGCAAGCATACAAGAAGTATAAATGAGGATATAAGCTTCTTTATCAACCAGTGGCAGACTGATCAGGAGGATGGAGAGCAAATGGACCATTCAGACAAGAAGGAAGACAATATAATCATCCAGCCGTTTGCAGAAAATCCCCTAAAAGAGGAGCTACTGGCCGAAAATGCCTATATGAACCAAATAAAAATGCCAGGGACTATCTTTATATTACTACCCCATATCTCTTGATAGATGACAATATGAGTGAAGAGCTATCGTCAGCAGCCAAGAGGGGGGTAGATGTAAGAATAGTGACTCCAGGTATACCTGACAAGAGGATCGTATATAAGATGACTAGGTCATACTATGGTAGCCTGGCCAGAAATGGTGTAAGGATATATGAATATATGCCTGGCTTTTATCCATGCAAAGCAGCATATATCTGATGACAAGACTGCCATTATAGGTACTATAAACATGGACTACAGGAGTCTTTACCACCACTTTGAAAATGAGTCTTCCTGTATAATGTGGACTGCATAAGAGATATGAGGGCAGACTTTGAAAACCTGTTTGACCAATCCCTATGAGGTTACGGACAAGTATGCTAGCGGGAGGTCGACTTCACTTAGGATTGTCCAGTGTCTGTGGAGGTTTGTAGCTCCCTTGATGTAGAAAAATAGAGGTGGAAATGCAGCTAAAAGACAAAATAAAAATAATAGAAAAAAATACATATGCGACAACTTCGAAGACTGGGACTTAGAGGACCCAATAGCAGAAAGCTACCTAGACGATTGCCAAGAAATCACAGGTACATCAGAAACTGATATAAAAAGCCTTTGAAGAAAAATTTAAAATATCCCTTCCCACGATATAAAAAGACCTCTACAGCTATAAAAATGGAAGTAAGTTTTTTTACTATACTCCCTGTCTAATTGGTCAAAGGGAAATGGCCTTTTTCCTTGATGAGCCTACAAGCTATAGAGAGGTCGAAGGAATACTTCAAAAATAAGGACTCACTTCTAAGTGATTTTTCCAGACTATTTTACTAGTGAAGACATAGAAGCCATGAAGGATTCAAGGATAAAAGCCCTACCTTTTTAATAAGAGCTGGTTTCCTATTGCAGAATACTGTGATACCTGCTACCTAATGCTTGACTTTGATCCAGGCCAAGGTGGCAAGGAGGGTCAAATTATATGTTATATCCACGATCCTGATGAAATTATCTATGTAGCAGAGGGATTACAAACCTTGTAGACATGATTATAGAGATGATAGAAAATGAATAATTGTATGTTAGAATTATAATAAATATATAAAAAGAGACCTTGATGATAGAATTAAGGTCTTTTTTTGAAGAATTAAAGATAATGGAATTGTTATAGAAATAATATAGTTATTAATCTCAAAAACATATTGTATAATTTATGAAATAGGTGTAAAATAGAGTTTATATTTGTTGAAATATTTCGATAAATACAAGCTATTTTTTTAAGTGAATAAATAATACTAAATGGGGAGGTATTTTAATGAAAAGTATTAAGACTTTATTGATTGTAGCAATCTGCTTTGCCTTTTGTGGGCTTACTACACACAAAAAGCACTACTTATGCGGTGACTGACAGGTCAAGTATACATAGCTTTTATGACAATCCGCTAAGCAAGACTCCAGACCAGTCAAGTAACTATAACGGCATAGAATATTATGCAAGGTTTGTTGCCAAGAACAAGAAGACAGGTAACACAGAATATTCTTCAAAAGGACTGGGATATGCTTGCTCCATGGAATCCAAGTCATCCAGACTATGATTATGACTATGCGGCAGTTGAGGCGAGTGCAGATGTCTATGACATGACAAATTCAAGCGACCCTAGCAGTGGTAGGCCAGGTGAAAAATACTACAGGTCAGAGGGTTAATATCAACCTTTTATATGATTTTTAGTAACAAAAAAATAAGAAAAAAATGGTGTGGCTAGGTTTATTGATGATACGAAGGCTGCAGAGATTACAGGAACATATGGTTCAGATGTAAATATACAGCTAAGGTGTGATGGGAATGTCACTTATACATATGCCCAGGCAAGGGCCTTGAGCAACTTTTCTTGGTCATCAGTAAATCAGATTCAGATTACGGAACAATGGACCCTAATGATACTATTAACTTTAATATACCTCTGACTACAAGCCAGGCAACAAAGGGTGACTATATAGAATTACCAGTAACATTTTATGGAAGTCCACGTAAGTCTACTAAGGCTAAGATTAGACTATCAGAGTACCTATATAATGTGGCTGATAGGATAAATGGAGTTTATGTTGGTGCCTATAAGATGCCAGACAATACATACAAGCAGGTCCCAGATAAGATCCAGGCAATTATGCCAAAAAGTACAGAAGAGTGACCTGATTTACAGTATGTCTAAGCTTCTATTTACTACTAATTTAGCTAAGTATGAGGCAGATGGTAGCGATGGCGTTGCCTATGACCATTCATACTACCTAATCAAGCTAGACAGGATATTCAATGCAGTAAAGGATGAGGGCTACAGTGTAAACTATAGTGCAAACAGGGGACTATGGAAGTCTTACCAGTACAATATGAAATCTGGCCTAAAGCTTACAGATAAGAATGGACAGGATGTTGAATTTGGTACTTATGATGCCGATGCAGGTGTCCAGCTATCAAGATACTATGTTGAACTACACAAGGTCCTAGATACTAAGGATATAACTATAAATGTTGGCGATGCTTGGAACAAGTTCGACAACCTAACTTAGCGTAAGGTAATCGGTGGTAGCCGTGATATAACTGATGCAGAGCTAGATGTAACAAATAACGTAGATAAGACAAGACCAGGAACTTACTGGGTTAAGTATTCATATAAGGTTGATACAGACAAGTATGTGACTAAGACTGCCAAGGTAATAGTAAAGGACAACTCTAGTGGAAACAACACAGGTGGAAATAGAAATAATAGGGGCAACCAATCTAAGAGGTATGTAATACTTGCCAGTGGGTACAAGTACACAGATGTACTTACAGCTACAGTTTTAGGTAATGAAAAGAAGTGCCCTATACTTTTAACTAGCCTTGATGAGGTTTCTGGTAATACTATGAAGGAAATCAAGAGACTAGGTGTTGATGAGGGTTATAATATCTGGTGGTCCAGCATCTGTATCAGAAAGGTAGTAAGTCAGCTTAAGAAGGCAGGCTACAATGTTAGAAGAATTGCAGAGTAAGGATAGGTATGAAACTGCTGAAAAATCGGTGACGAGGTTAGACTTACAAGCAATAACAAAAACGAAGTAATCCTGGTAGATGGAACAAACTTCCCAGATGTTATAACACTTTCTACATTGGCAAACCAGAAGAGGGTTCCAATCCTACTTACTCAGCCAAAGGCCCTAAACTCTGTAACTAATAGACTTTTAGGTGCTTGGAGAATAGACAAGGTAACTATTGGTGGAGAAAAGACATCTGTCTCTAAGAATGTTGAGGATACAGTTAAGGCAAAGACTAAGGCTGTTGATAGGATAGGTGGAGCAACTAGGTATGAAACTGCCTACAAGGTTGCTGACCAGGTGAGAAGACTAACTAACAATGAAAAGGACTTGATCCTAGTAGATGGAACAAAATTCCCAGATGGTATCACAATCAGTTCATTGGCAGCCAAGTTCAAGGCTCCAATCCTTCTTACAAAGCCTGACAAGCTTCATCCTGTAACAGAGGCTGCAGTAAGCCAGTGGGGAAATTGAAAACCTACTAATAGGTGGAGGCTATAACTCAGTATCTAAGAATATAGAAGACACTATAAGGATAAAGAACAAGGAAAAGAGTAGCTGGTAGTGATAGGTATAATACAGCTGTAGAAATATCTAAGAGGTATACAGACTCTAGACAGCTAGCCAGATAAATTTAATACTAAATGAAGAGGGGGTCTCAAGGGGGCCTCTTTTTGTGCGAAAAAAACTTTTAAAAATTTTTCCATAAAAATCTATTTCATATATGTTTCATAAAAGTATTATAAGATATATCTGTAAACGATTGAGCTTAAGATTAAAAAGGGGTATATTCCCTTATAACAAGTAAAGATATTTAAGGAGGAATTATTATGAACAAGAATGCACTAAAGGGAGCAGGAGTACTACTGTCTCTATGCCTAGTTTTTGGGGCTGTAGGCTGTCAAAAAAATCAGATGACAAGGCAAAGACTAAGGAAAATCAGGCAGTAAGCTCTGAAGAGGCAGGTATGACTAATGGAAGTGGCAAGGATAACACATTTAAGCCAGCTGACTATACATTGCCAGTCAAGGATGAATATGTATATGAATTTTTTGAGGCTTAAAAGTTCCAGCTTTCAGACCAGCTTAAGAAGGATCTTACAAATAAGTCTATAGTTATGCTAGATGACCAGAGTCCAGTAGACAAGGACCTAAAGTATGGTATTTTGACCTTCAGTAATATTACAGATGAGCAGAAAAACGCTGTAGTAGACAAGATGGGTGACGCATATGACAAGTGGAAGGATAGCCTTGCCAGGGTGGGTACTATAGGTATGTTCGAAAAGAGCTTATCTGAGGACGAAATATCTAAGATTACTAAGTGTGACACTCACAAGAAGCTGGGAACTTCTGCAGATGGCAAGTACAACTACTATATCAGTTCAAAGTCTGGTACTAAGGGTAGCTTCCTAGAAGAGTTTGCCAAGACTAAGGTAGATATAATAGAAAAGAAGGATCGTCCTGATAATGGCTTTGTCCTAGCAGAAAAGAGTGACTTAGAGCAGACTCAGGCCTTTGATGGAGAGACTAGTAAGGATTTAAGTAAGGTAGTTGCCAAGGATATAGACGGTAAGGAATTCTCTAGCAAGGATTTCGCTAAGTATGACCTAACTATGGTAAATGTATTTGCTACTTGGTGTTCACCATGTGTTAAAGAAATACCAGACCTTGCCAAGGTTCACAATGAAATGAAGAGCAAGGGTGTAAATATAGTTGGTATAGTAACTGATACATATGATGGAGCAAATGTAGACCAGACTGCTGTAAAGAAGGCCAAGCTGATCAAGGAAAAGTCAAAGGCAGCCTATCCTTTCCTAATACCTGATAAGACTTTATTCAATGGTAGATTGATAGGAATCCAGGCTGTGCCAGAGACATTCTTCGTAGACAAGAATGGAAAGATAGTTGGTGATACTTATTCTGGTGCAAGAGATGCAGCTACTTGGAAGAAGATTATAGAAAAAGAATTATCAAATGTTAAAAATAAGTAGATATAAGCGGTGGATATATATGAGTAAGAAAATTTTTAAAGAGTAGGGCCTTACCTATGATAATTGTACTTGCTGGTGTGGCCATGATGTACCATGGCTACAAGACTGGAGAGGTCCAGGTTGTACTTGATAAGGCCATCAGAATTTGTATGGAGTGTATTGGAATTGGATAGGGTTAAAAAAAGTTAATAAATTTTTGGAACAAAAAAAGAATAGATATAAGATTATGGATCGTTTTAGACATCTATTTCAATCTATTTGGTTTCTGATTACGAATTCCTACTTTGAAGGATTTAAGACTGGTAAAATCTACGGTGGAGACCTTAAAAAAAGTTTGTGTTCAGGGTATGAATTGTTATTCATGCTAGGGGAGCAAAGGGTCTTGCCCTAATAGGTGCATTGCAGGCTGTAATTGGAAACTCAGATTATAAGTTTAGCTATTATGTGGTTGGATTTTTTTATTCTTCATAGAAAATTTCTGATTGGAAGGTTTGTCTGTGGTTGGCTATGTCCATTTGGCTTGGTCCAGGACCTATTGCACAAGATTCCTTTCTTCAAGAAGGTGGAGACCTTCAAGTTCGACAAGCATTTAAGGAAGTTAAAGTATGTGATCCTCTTGGTATTTGTAATTATACTACCCCCTATTTATCGTGGATATATTGGGTCAGGGGTCACCGTATTTCTGTAAGCTTGTATGCCCTGTGGGTATGCTAGAAGGTGGAATACCACTTGTATTGTTAAATGAAAGTATGAGGGGGCAATTGGCTTCCTGTACTATTGGAAGGGACTAATATTGGTACTGACTATCCTACTTTCTATAGTAGTATACAGACCCTTCTGTAAGTATATCTGCCCACTTGGTGCAATATACTCAGTCTTTAACCCTATTTCTGTCTTTAGGTACAGGTTAGACAAGGATAAGTGTATTGGCTGTGGCAGGTGTAAGAGGGTCTGTCAGATGAATATAGACCCAGTTCAAAAATTGCAACCACCTAGAATGTATCAGGTGTGCTAGGTGTAAGAATGCCTGTCCTGTGGATGCGATTAGCTATGGAATAAAAAAATTAAAAAGGGGGCTAGTGGTAAAATGATTAAAAATGCTATAGCATACGTTACAAGGAAGAAAAAAATAGGACGCTTATAGTATTCGTTATTTTTGGCACTAGTCCTTTCATGCCCTATACTCGTGTCTAAGTGTAATGAAGTCTAGCGATAGACTAGAGGAATCCCTATACAGGTCTTCTAACTCATCCCTGTCTATAAGTAAAAGGGAGATGGATATTTTGACCCTAGACCAGTTTAAGTCTATAAAAGAGTATAGGGGAAATTAAAGATATAGTTCCCATATATGAAGGACTGGCAAGTCCTGTAAATGTAAGGGTAGTAGAGGGAAGCAACAGGTTGAAAGAAGTGACCTGCCTGATGAATTTAAAAACCTCTTAGCACTTGAAGCAACAAGTGATACTAGCAGGAATACCCTATTTACTAGTGGTGTCTTTAGTCTTAGAAAGGGCAAGCATATAGGAAAGAGTGATAGGAACAAGATACTCGTACATGAGGACTTTGCTAAGAGAAACAGTCTGAAATTGAACGATGTCATTGGTCTTGACTTAATCGAGACTGATAAAGGAACGTCAGATATTAAACATAATTTTAGGGTGGCAGGTATTTTTCTCGGTAAAAAGCAGGAAAAAAATACACAGGCTTATCATCCGACTTTAGTGAAAATATGGTTTTTTTGTAGACTATGAATCTAGTCAGAGGTACCCTGAATAGGATCCGTCCAAGGGGCTAGTGAACAAGTTGGGCTTGTTTCCAGACGGTCCCCAGTCAACAGACCTGGCCCTAAAGAAGGTAAAAAAACTAGGTGTAGACTGGTCAAAGTATAGTCTTGAAAAGGATACAAATGCATTTGAAGAGTCCTTGGAGTCCTTAAGTGGCATAAAGCAGATTATAAGGATAATGACATACTCAATAATGTTAGGTGGGATTGTGGTCCTATCTCTTATATTAATCCTTTGGATGAGGGAAAGAGTTTATGAAATAGGAATACTATTGTCAATTGGAATGACTAAGGCTAGGATTGTGGGTCAATTTATTCTTGAACTCCTATTAATATCCATACCGGCAATGCTAGTATCTCTCCTATTTGGAAATATCCTGGTAGGACAAATACTTGGAGGACTTCTGGATTCAGATAGTCCAGCCAACCTGAGTGATAACCTCCTAAGTTCCAGTGGTGGACTAGGGGCTATGACAAGCTTTTTACAGGCTTCTGGTATTTTAGTAGGAATTATTGTGGCGTCAGTCCTTATTGCTAGTCTGATGATTTTTAATAAGAAAGCCCTAAGGACATATTAACAAAGATAGGTTAGGAGAAGCTAATGGATGTACTAGAAATTAAAAATGTGACATATACTTATTCAGGCTCTAGGGAGACGGTTTTGCTGTCTGTAAACCAAAAAAATTTGAGCTTGGAAAATTTTTATGCAATTATAGGTAAGTCAGGGGCAGGTAAGTCAACCCTATTATCCCTATTGGCTGGCCTAGACAAGCCAAATAGCGGTAGGATTTTATTTGAAGATGAAGACATAAGTAAGAAGGGTTATTCTAACCACAGGAGGAATAACATATCCCTGGTATTTCAGAGCTATAACCTGATTGACTACCTATCACCGCTAGAAAATATTAGACTAGTAAATAACAAGGCCTCAGAGGATATACTTTTTGGACCTGGGTCTTGATAAGAGTCAGATAAAGAGAAATGTAATGAAAACTATCTGGTGGCCAGCAGCAGAGGGTTGCCATTGCAAAGTACTCTAGTGTCCGAGGCACCTATAATTTTTAGCTGATGAGCCTACAGGGAAATCTTGATAGTGCTACGGCTGATGAAATAATAGGTATCTTGAAAAAGCTTGCCAAGGAAAGAAACAAGTGTGTTATAGTGGTTACCCACAGCAAGGAGGTTGCAGATGCGGCTGATGTAATCCTAGAGCTTGGTGATATGAAGCTGAAGGCTGTCTAGGAGGTAGGGACTATGATTAGAAACGCATTTGCATATGTAACTAGAAAAAGCTTGAAATCTCTGATTATCCTACTAGTTATCCTAGCCATGTCTACCCTTAGCCTTATAAGTTTGTCTATTAAAAGATGCAACAAATAGGGCTTCAGAAGAGACCTTTGGCAACATAACAAACAGCTTCTCCATGGAGATAAACAGGCAGGTAAATCCTGGTACTCCAAGAGGTGGTGGTAATGTAAAAGGGTCAGGATATAAAGAAAATTTCAGAAACAAAATATATAGATTCCTTTGTTAAGAGGATCAACAGTGTGGCTGACCTTGTTGATCTCAGCATAATTGAAACTGAGGAGACCCTTGCCAACCAATCAGAGGAAAGGGCAAAGAACTTCAAGTCAACTGTAATGCTGACAGGTGTTAATGACTCGTCCAAGGAGACAAAGTTTGTGTCAGGTGCCCTATAAGTTAGTAGAGGGCGACCACCTAAATGATAAGGACCTACACAAGGTTTTAATCCACAAGGACCTAGCTAAGAAGAATAATTTGAAGATAGGTGACAAGCTAAAAGCTTAAGTCTAACCTATTTGATGCCGATAATGAGAAGGGGCAAATGAGACTGTAGAGGTTGAAATAAAAGGGGCTTTTTGATGGCCACAATGAGGGTGGTGTAAGTGCTGCCCAGGAGCTTTACGAAAACACCCTGATTACTGACCTTGATACGGCGGCTAAGGTATATGGAAATACTGAAGATACTGCAGTTTACCAGGATGCTACCTTCTTTGTAAAGGGTAATAAGAAGTTAGACAAGGTTATAGATGATCTTGGTAAGCTTGATATAGACTGGAACCAGTACTATTTGATTAAGAGTCTTCTAACTACCCAGCCCTACAGGCATCTATATCAGGCATCTATTCCATAGCAAATAAGCTATTTGCGGGATCTATGATATTTGCAGGCCTAGTAGTATCACTCCTATTATTCCTATGGATGAATGCTAGAAAAAAAGGAAATCGCAATACTATTGTCAATTGGCTTCTCAAAGACCAGAATTTTTGGCCAGTTTATAGTAGAGCTTGTCCTTGTATCCATACCAGCCTTTATAGGGTCTTACTTCCTGGCGGCCTATACAGGCAAGATACTGGGTAACAGCATCCTAAACAAGGTTACTGGTGATATAGCCAAGCAGATAGAAAGGCAGGCAGCATCTAGCCAGCTAGGTGGTGGCGCTGAAGTGGATGGTTTTAATAAGACCCTTACTAGTCTAAATGTTCAGATCCAGCCAAAATCGATGGTATATGTGGTTGTATTCATGTGTATAGTATTGATAATTTCACTTGCCATTGCATCTTGGGGCAAACTAAAAAAAGAACCCTAAAGAATTATTGGAGGATACAAAATAAGGATAATTTATTCGAATAGACTTTTGCTTAGTATTTGATAGAAGCAAAGACTAGTTGCTATAAATAAGTATTTGCTATGACAGAAAAGATTAGTTGATACATTTAGAATTATCGGTGCAGCCTGCACCGATAATTTTTGTCCTAATGAGGGACAATTTGAGATATAATATAATTATTAAGTTAATAAAACCAAAGGAGGAAGCCATGAGGATATTAGTTGTTGAAGACGACCAAATGATTAGAGAGGGTATAAGCGAGTACTTATCGGAATTCGGCTATACAATCATAGAGGCGGGAGACGGAAAGCAGGCCCTAGAAAAAAATTCAATAAAGATATTAACCTGGTTATCCTGGATATTCAAATTCCTTCATAAATGGATTAGAGGTACTTAAGGAAATCAGGAGGACTAGCAAGCTGCCCATCCTAATATTGACAGCCTTCAGTGATGAGGAGTACAAGATAGAGGCCTTTACAAACCTAGCAGATGGCTATATAGAAAAGCCATTTTCCCTACCTGTTTTAAAGGCTAGGGTGGACTCACTGATAAAGAAGAACTTTGCCAACATAGACAAGTTGGAATACAAGGACCTAGAGGTGAATTTTTACCAGCTATACAGCAAAAATTGCTGGCAGAGATATAGATGTAAATGCTAAGGAGCTAGAAATATTGAAATATCTCTTGGACAATGAGGGGCAGGCCCTTACAAGGATGCAGATAATTGACAACGTCTGGAAGGACACAGAGGAAATTCCCTTTGACCGTGTAATTGATGTATATATAAAGGAGCTTAGGAAGAAGCTAGGCTTGGACTGTATTGTGACTATTAGAAACGTAGGGTTATAAATTGGAGAGAAAATGAAAAACTTAAAGATATTTCCCAAGATGTTTATACAAATATTTTCAGTTCTAGGAATAATAATCCTCTTGATCCACCTCTTGGTCTTCTATATATTTCCAAAGACCTACCTGGAAAATAGGAAGGAAGAAATATGTACAGAGGCCAATAAAATATCTAGAAACCTTGCTGGCAAGGATATTAACTACGTGAATCAGGCCCTGGACTTTTATTCTAAGAATAGTGAAATAAAGGCATTTGTAAAGGGACAAAACAAGAAAAATGAAGTACAAATTAAAAATAATGTAGACATAAATATGGATAGCAATAGCAATTCCCTGATAATTGAAGAGAGGATCATAAGTTTAAATAGTGGTAAGAAGGCATACCTCCAGTTTGTTTCTACGGCCGATATGCAAGAGGATGCCAAGAACCTAAGCTTTAAATTCTTACCCTACTCTCTTCTTATATCCCTCTTGTTCTCGATAGTGGTTTCTCTGATATATGCCAAGTCCATAAAGAATAATATTGAGGAGATTAAAACTGTCACTGACAGGATGATGACGCTGGATAAGGATGCTAGACTTATGGTGGATTCCAGCGATGAAATTGGTCACCCTAAAGGACCAGATAAACGACCTATACTTTACCCTACTCAAATCGATAGATGACCTAGAGTTTAAGAATAGGGAAATCATAAAATTAGAAAGGCTAAAATATGACTTTTTGAAGGGGGCATCCCATGAGCTCAAGACCCCACTTGCTAGCCTGAAAATTATTTTGAAAAATATGAAGTACAATATTGGCAAGTACAAGAACAGGGACCTATATATTAGTGACTGTATTGATATAGTCGATGGCTTGACCCATAATATAAGTCAGATTTTTATCGGTTTCTTCCCTGGACAATTTGAAGGATGACGAAGAGGTCCTATGTATAGGAGATATCTTGGTTCCAGTCTTGGACAAGTATGAGCTTTTGGCTAACCAAAAGAATATAAGGATTGAAAATTTTCTTGGTGATGAGACCATATATATAGGGTAAAAAGGTACTTAGGATTATCCTATCCAATCTTGTCAGCAATGCAGTCAAGTATACGGAAGAGAGTGGCCTGATTAAAATTGGAGTAGAGGATGCCTGGTTCTATATTGAAAACTCCTACACATCCAATAAAACCCCTAGATATGGACAAGGTATTTGATGTTAAGTTTGACCTTAATAAGGAAAATAGCAATGGCTTGGGCTTGTATATTGTGAGTAATCTTTTGAATAACTACAAGATAGGTCATAAGGTCCCTACAAGGCCAGTCTAGCTTTTGTATTTAAGATAGACCTAGCTAATAGGCAGAATATGGAATAAGGTTTGAATATGATAATAAAGACCAGAAAAGGTTAGATAATAAAGATCAGAAAAGATTAGGTAAAAAGTCTAAGCAAAAAAATATCTTAGCAAAAAGATTGGAAAGAATGAACCATAAATAAACTACAAAAAGGAGTGTGAAATTTTTCACACTCCTTTATCTACTTTCTGCATCGCTACTAGGTTAGGTAAGGGCTATGGCTGTTGCACTTGCATAATGTTTAGAATGGGATATTGTAACCATTATCTGGCTGATACCACACTCTCTGCAAATATCCCTTAGCTTACCACTTGTAACAACGTAGGGCTTGTTGACCTCGTCTCTTAAGATTTCTAAGTCTTGAAGCTTAAAGCCCCTCAGTCCTGTTCCCAGTGACTTGACCACAGCCTCCTTGGCAGAGAAGTTTCCTGCAACAGACTCTGGCTTGAAGCCCTTGGACTCAAGCATGTCCTTCTCCCTGCCAGAAAAGAGCTTGTCTATAATTCGAGGGTTTCTTTCCATGGCCTTACTTATGCGGTCTATTTCAATAATGTCATTACCAATTCCATAAATCATATTAGGGCCTCCTAAAATACTTATTACTTATATTACACATTATCGGCCTTCCTATGTCAACTTTATTTTTTTCAATGAAAAAAATTTACAATTATATCTCAAGTAGTAGATATCGCTACACCTAGCTTGGCATATATAGTATAATAGAAAATGTATTGGTGTAACCAATCACAGATTAAGTTAGGTTTAAGTTCATACTAATAGCCTAAGGGGAAAGGAATTATAAAATGATTGATTATAATGACCTAAGTGAAAGGGCAAAAAGAATAAGAAGAAATATAGTAAAAATGATATATAAGGCCCAGTCGGGACACCTGGGAGGGTCCCTATCTTGTGTGGATATTTTGACTGCACTCTACTTTGGTAGAATGAATGTAGACCCAGAGGATCCAAAGAAGTATGACAGGGATAGGTTTGTTATGTGTAAGGGACATTCTTCACCTGCCATATACGCTACTCTGGCTGATAGGGGCTACCTGCTTGAGGAGGAGTTGTATGGCTTTTAGGCAGATAAATGAAGACCTTCAGGGGAGTCCAGACATGCTGAGAGTAAATGGTATAGACATGTCCACAGGGTCACTTGGCCAGGGCTTATCTGCAGCCTGTGGTATGGCCCTAGCATCCAAGCTTGATGATATAGACTATAACGTATATGCCTTACTGGGTGATGGCGAGCTCCAGGAGGGTATGGTATGGGAGGCAGCCATGTTTGCCAACCAATACAAGCTAGACAATCTTCTTGCTATAGTTGATATGAATGGTTTACAAATTGATGGTACAACAGATGAGGTAATGAGCCTTGGCTCTATAGCCAAGAAGTTTACATCCTTTGGTTGGTACGTATTGGAGATAGATGGTCATGACTTTGACCAGATATTTGGAGCCTTTAATACCTTTGAAAAGATTAGCTCTAAGCCAGTTTTGGTAATTGCCAATACTATTAAGGGTAAGGGTGTGTCCTTTATGGAAAATGCCTGTGAATGGCATAGTAATGTACCTAATGAAGCAGAATATAAGCTAGCTATGGAAGAGCTAAGATAGGAGATTTTATGAGTAAGAGTTCAATGAGAGAGGCCTTTGGAAGGGCCTTGGTAGATATAGGAGATGAGAGGGACGACCTTATTGTTGTGGATGCAGACCTTGCTACATCTACAAAAACTCAATATTTCAAGGAAGCCTTCCCATCAAGGTTTGTAGATGTAGGAATAGCTGAGCAGAACTTGATCGGTGTGTCCGCAGGCCTGGCTTCCACAGGTAAGACGGTCTTCGCCTCTTCCTTTGCAGTATTTGAAACTGGAAGGGCCTACGAGATTATAAGGAATACAGTATGTATAGGTAAGCTAAATGTCAAGCTTTGTGCAAGTCATGCAGGCCTGATGACAGGTCCAGATGGGGCAAACCCACCAAAGCTTGGAGGACATAGCAAATATGAGGGTTCTACCAAATATGAAGGTATTAGTTCCAGCAGATTCTAGGGAGGCTGCCAGCATGGTGGAATTTATGGCCTCTGACAAGGGACCTACCTATATGAGAATGGTAAGAGATGATACAGAGGATATAAAATGATCAGGACTATGTATATGAACTTGGCAAGGGCCAGGTCCTAAGAGAGGGCAAGGATATAAGCATACTTGCATGTGGTCCCTATGGTCAAAAAGGCCCTAGATGCAGCTAGCCAGCTAGAGGCTACTGGTGTAGATGCCAGGGTGGTAAATATGTCGACTATAAAGCCACTAGATGCAGAGACTGTATTGGCCTGCGCTAGAGAGACAAGAGGCATAATAACAGTTGAAGACCACAGCATTTATGGGGGCTTGGGTCAGCAGTAGCAGAGCTTGTAGTAGAGAACTATCCAGTCAAGATGAAGCTAATTGGTGTCAATGATAGCTTTGGTATGTCAGGAAGCTGCCAGGACCTATACAGGCATTATGGCTTGACTAGCGAGAGGATTGTCAATGAAGCCCTTGGCATTTTAGATAGGGACTAGTATTTTAGATAGCTAATGAATTATTATGGTAGAGGTAAGTGATAAAATGAAGAATAATAAGGACAGTTTAGAAAGAAGATTTTTAAGGATAATACCAGTGGTCCTTGTGACCGCTATTGTGACAAGCCTAGTACTAGTAAACCTTGGTTTTCTAGGCTTTGTACCACCATCAGAATATAAGAAATATGCCAAGTACAAGCTCTTAGAGCAGAGTATAAAGGCTGAATTCTACAAGAAGCCAGACGAAAAAAAGCTGGAGGAAGCTACCTATAAGGGGCTTTTTTTAGTGGACTTGATGACGTGTATTCATCCTACTATACTGCAGATGAAATGAAGCAGCTCTTAGAGGTGGCAACGGGCAAGTATGTAGGTATAGGCTTCGTGGTCGGGGCTGACAAGGCAACAGGGGCCATCAAGGTTGAATCTGTTATGGATAATAGCCCTGCCAAGCAGGCTGATGTAAGGAAGGGAGACCTAGTAGTAGCTGTAAGTGGAAAGAAGTATTCATATATGGATATGGACATAGCAGTTAAGAATATTAGGGGGCCTGAAAATACAAGTGTAAAGATCACTTTTTTTAAGAGATGGTAAGAAGATAGATAAGGCCATTACTAGGAAGGAAATTAAGATAGTATCCATTGAGAGCAGGATGCTAGAGGATAAGATAGGATACATTAATATAAAGAGCTTTGAAGAGGATACTGCCAAGGACTTTAGGAAGGCCCTAACTAGTCTAGAGGATCAGGGTATGAAGGCCTTGATTATAGACGTAAGAGATGATGGAGGTGGACTATTGACTGTTGTTCAGGACATAAGTGACAGGATCTTGGGTAAGGCAGTCATAGTATATACCAAGGATAGACAGGGTAATAAGAACTACCTAAAGAGCAGTGACAAGGAAAAACTAGATTTACCAATAGTAGTCCTTACAAACGGCAACTCTGCATCTGCATCAGAGATATTGACAGGGGCGGTGCTTGATAATAAGGCAGGTATATCTATTGGTGAAACTACCTATGGTAAGGGGCTAGTCCAAGGTATGTTAAAGCTAAAGGATGGTAGTGGCTACAAGCTTACTACGGCCCAGTATTTTACACCTAATGGCAGCTATATAGACAAGAAGGGTATCAAGCCGACTATAGAGGTCAAGGACAAGGCCCAGCAGTTGCCTAAGGCTATAGAATACCTAAAAGAAAAGATAAAGAAGTAAGGGACGAGCAAGTAGCTAGTAAAATGAGTAAATAGGCAGAAAAGTAAAAAAATACATATATGTATTTATGGAGGAAGTTATGAATCTTTTGGTTAGTATATCTAGTAATATATATCCACTAGATAAAAAGAGTATAGATAAGGCCAGGGCCAGGTGGGAAGACCTAATACATCCACCGAGGTCCATGGGAAGGCTAGAGGATATTACTTGTATGATGGCTGGAGTCTATGGAAATGATGTAATTGAGGACAGACCAAAGAAGTGTATAATAGCCTTTGCTGGAGACCATGGTGTTCATGAGGAGGGTGTGTCAGCCTATCCCCAGGATATTACTAGACTTCAGTTTGAGAATTTTGTAAATGGTAAATGCGGAGTAGCCAACCTAGCCAAGTGCAATGGAGTGGATATGTTTGCAGTTGATATAGGTATGAAGGGTAGGGATTCTATTGTTGGTGTTCTTAACTATAAGATAAAGGAAGCTACTGACAATATGACCCTAGGACCAGCAATGAGCCTTGATGATGCAGTCAAGTCTATAGAAATTGGTATAGAGGTTGCTGAAAGATGCATTGTAGAGGACTACAGGATAATTGGTATAGGAGAGATGGGTATAGCAAATACTACTCCTAGCTACTGCTATCTTGTCAGTCATGTCTGGTAAGGACCCTATGGATATTGTGGTTTCAGAGTCACAAGACCCAAGTAAGGACCTCAAGCACAAGGCGGATGTGATCAGGAAGGCCATAGAGGTAAATAATCCAAATCCAACTGACGGTATAGAGGTCCTAGCCAAGGTTGGAGGCTTTGAGATAGGTGGTATGGTAGGTGTAATTCTAGGCTGTGCTGCCAACAAGATACCTGTAGTTATAGATGGTTTTTATATCCTATGCGGCTGTCCTTATAGCCAACAGGATTAATCCAAAGTGCTTAGACTATCTGATTCCATCCCACCTATCAGGACATGGAGGATCTAGGCTGGCCATGGAAATCTTGAAGCTAGACCCTATTTTTAAATATGAATATGTGCCTGGGTGAAGGTACTGGTGCAGCCCCTAGCCATGCCTATAATAGATTCTGCAATATATGCCTACAACAATATGGCCAAGTTCAGCCAGGAGTCCCTGGGTGAATTTTTTAAGGTCATATGAGTCAGGCCAGGATAAGTAGGTGACGGTATGGCAAGAATTAGTTTGGTTACAGGTGGGGCAAATTCGGGTAAGAGTAAGTTTGCAGAAGACCCTATGCCTAGGCCTGGACCCGAGGATAAATGGCCAGGACAAGGTCCTGTATATAGCCAGTGCCAAAGTACTTGACGACGAGATGGCAGAAAAAAGGCCAAGCATATTGAAAGAAGAATGTCCTATGGCTGGGATACCCTAGAGGCCTATAAGGACTTCGACCAGTATTTTGCCGACAAATCAATATTGGATACAGGCTACAAGTCCATCCTCTTTGATTGTCTGACTATGATGGTGACCAATATAATCTTTGAAGGTCATATGGACTTTGATGCTAGTGACAAGGACCTCAGACGGGAAAAAGAAGACCTTGTCTTTAGAGAGCTAGACAAGCTTTTAGACCTAGTAGCTGACCAAGATCTAGACCTGGTATTTGTAACTAATGAACTGGGCATGGGCCTGGTTGGAGATAGTAGCCTGTCCAGGTACTTTCAGGAGGTGGCTGGCAGGGTCAACAAGTATATAGGTGATAGGAGCCAGACTATGTATTTTTGTGGTATCAGGCCAGCCCATTAGGGTAAAGTAGTCCCTGGATTTATGGGGACAAGATAAGCGAGCTATATATGTAAAGTGTTTATGAAGGCCCTTATTGTAATTATTTGGATAGGGGCAAGAGAGCTAGGAGAGGTGCCGAGTATGAGGTTTATCAGTATACTTCAATTTTTAACCAGGATAAGCATAAAAAGGATATTGGCTATGACCCACACATGGAAAGGGGTATTGTATATTTTCCAGTAGTCGGTGCCATAATAGGCCTGATTTTATTTGTAGGCTTCAGGGTCTTTAATTGGATTTTTTCAGGTATAGACAATATCTACTTATTGGCTACTCTCATACTGATTTTTGGAGCTTATAATAACAGGTGGCCTCCATATGGACGGATTTGGAGATACCTTTTGATGGATTTTTTTCCTATCGGTCCAAAGATAGGATTTTGGAGATAATGAGGGACCCAAGACTGGGGACTAATGAGCTTATTGGCTATAGTGGCCCTTGTAGTCCTGAAGATTGTGGCTATGGCAACCCTTATAGACTATAATATGGCTGTATATTTGATTTTTTTATGCCAATTGTAGGGCGCCTGGCTGGAGTATTTTTGACCTATAAAACTAGGCCTGCCAGGGAAAATGGCATGGGTAATATGTTTATAGGAAAGTGTAGTACTAGTGCACTGGTTTTAGCAAGCCTATTTACCGCCTTATCAGCCATAGCTATAGAGTACCTTATAGGCTTTTAATACCTATATATTTATATACCTAATAGGGTCAATGGTCCTAATTTTTATACTATCAAGGCTTCTTATAAGCCTTAGTTATAGGAGGATTGATGGAATAACGGGAGACCTATTGGGCTGTGTAATAGAAATAAGTGAAGTGGTATTTTTGATATATATTTTTGATAGTGATGAGGTGAGAGAATGAATAAACTTATATTGGTTAGGCATGGTCTGACGGTTGACAACGAGCATAAGAGTTTTTCAGGTTTTAGTGACTGTGACCTAAGTCAGATAGGCAGAAATTTCAGGCCAAGGGGCTATGTGAGTATTTGAAGAGTTGTGACGTTGACAAGATATATACATCAACCCTAAAGAGGACTGTCCAGACCATAGAGGCCTATGCTGACTACAAGGGCCTTGAAATAGATGAGAGGGATGGCTTTAGGGAAATAAATTTCGGACTTTTCGATGGACTTAACTACCAGGAAATAAAGGAGAAATATCCAAAAGAAACCGAAGAAATGATGGTTTTTAAGCAAGAACTACAAGTTTCCGCAGGGCGAAAGTCTAGACGAGATGTACCAGAGAAATGCTAAAGAACTTGATATGGTAATCGAGGAAAATAAGGACAATGATAAGAATATATTGATTTGCTCTCATATGGGGACTATAAGAAATATTCTATCTCATCTTTTGACGAAAAAAATGGAGATATTCACTGGAATTTTAGGTTGCAAAATGCAAGTGTTACAGTGATTGATATGTCCAGTGGTTTTCCAATAATTGAATTGATGGGCTTTATACCTTATAGCCAGGACCTAGTAAGAGAGCCTTACAGGTCATAGACCCTAGAGGAAAGTCATAGCAAGAATGAATAATAGAAGCAAGGACTTATAAAATGATTAGGAAATTTTAAAAAAATATAGTATTGATTAAGCTTAAATGAGCATATATGAAGGGGGTCAGGTGATTTGAATAATATAATGTTTCAGGGGACTGCATCTAATGTAGGCAAGAGCATAATATCTGCAGGTATTTGTAGGGTCTTGTGGCAGGATGGATACAGGGTTGGCCCTTTAAATCACAAAAATATGTCCCCTAAATTCATATATAGACAAGTATGGGGGAAATGGGTAGAAAATTTTCAGGTTTTTTTCAGGCTGAAGCCTGTAATCTACTTCCCAGGGCCTACATGAATCCAATCCTCCTTAAGCCATCTGGCAACCATATGTCACAGCTCATAATGAAGGGTAAATTTATAAAGAACATTTCTTCTAGTGATTACCAGGACCTAAAGCCAGACTTAGTTAGCTGGTTGGACCAGGTCTACCAGAGATACCAAAGAGACTTTGATATAGTAGTCCTAGAAGGGCAGGAAGCCTTAGGGTGGAAATTAATATAAATAAGCTGGATATCTCCAATATGGAGATGGCCAGGATAGCTGATTCACCAGTAGTCTTAGTTGCTGACATAGATAGGGGAGGTGTTTTTGCCTCAATAGTAGGAACCTTGAGTCTTATGTCGGATGAGGAACGTTCCAGGGTTAAGGGTGTAATCATCAATAAATTTAGGGGAAGGAAGGACTACTTTTCTGAGGGCGTAAGGCTTTTAGAGGACATAATTAAAATACCGGTCCTAGGGGTAGTTCCCTATCAAAAAGCTAGGTATAGATGAAGAGGATGGGGTCAGTGAAAAGACCTATAAGGAAGCCAAGCAGGTCTACAGGAAGGACAAGCTAAATGTGGTAGTCCTCAAGCTAGACCATATGTCTAACTATACAGACTTCAATGTATTTGAACATATAGAGGGGCTGGAGCTTTCTTATATAAGTCCAGACCAGGACCTAGAGGCCTCTGATGGCCAGAACGGTAAGGTTGGACCAGATATATTGATTATACCTGGGTCGAAGAATACCCTGGGTGATATGGAAAGGCTAAATAAGTCACCTATGAGAGACCAGATATTGGCCTATTCTAAAAGGGGAGGCCTGATAGTTGGCTTATGTGGTGGCTACCAGATGCTGGGCCAGACTATTAGGGATGACCGTGGTCTAGATGGTAGTCGGGGGTAAGGTTGACGGTCTAGGTCTATTAGAGGTCGATACTGTATTTGGCAGTGATAAAATTACTGGTCAGGTGAGGTGGAACTTTGGACATGAAGAGGGATATTTCTTTGGACTAGAGAATAGTCAGATAGAGGGCTATGAAACCCACCTGGGCAGGACATATCCTGGACCGGATGATAACTACAAAATTAAGAATGGTCATATAATGGGTACCTATTGTCATGGTCTATTTGATTCGGCCGGTTTTTTATCAGGTCTACTCAATAATATAGCCAAGGCGAAGGGGCTAGCTAGGGCCTTTTGAGGTAAAAGATTATAGGGCTATCAAAAAAATAAAGAATACAACAAGCTAGCTGACTTAATTAGGGAAAATATAGATATGGAAAAAGGTCTACAATATAATTTTTTTCTAGGGATATTTAGCTAGGTGAAAATATAGATTAGAGATTTATGAAAATATTATGGTGTTAACGGGGACACAGATTGAAGGTAGGTATGAAGAAGATTATAATTGCAGGAACAGGAAGTGGCGTGGGCAAGACGACTATCAGTATTGGCATAATGAAGGCCCTGATAGATAGGGGCAAGTCAGTCCAAGCCTTTAAGATAGGTCCGGACTATATAGACCCAAGCTTCCATGAATATGTGACGGGTAGGTCATCTAGAAATTTGGATTCCTATATGCTTGACGATGAACAGGTCAAGTATGTCTATAGACAGGCATCCAAGAGGGCTGATATTTCCATAATAGAGGGGTTATGGGCCTATATGATGGACTTGGAACAGATATAAATAAGCATTCGACATCCAAGATGGCAAAAGACCCTAAAGGCTCCTGTTATACTGGTAGTGGATGCCAAGGCTATGGGATCATCAGTTGCAGCCATGGTCTTGGGCTATAAGCAACTGGATAAGGATGTTGAAATAGTGGGGGTAATAGCCAATAATGTAAGGACTAAGAGGCATTTTGATATTGTTAAAACGTCAATCGAAAAGTACTGTGCCCTTGAAGTTTTGGGATATATTCCACCACTTGAAGATATAAGACTAGAGTCAAGGCAGCTGGGACTTGTGCCTAGTGGGGAAACGGAATATATAGAAAGAAAAATAGACATCCTAGGCAAGTTGCTTTGAAGACTATGTCGATATTGATAGGATTATAGAGCTATCTGAAAGTGAGGCAGTGACATCTAACTTTGAACTGAGCATGTTTATAGAGGATCCTGATGTTCAGGACCCGGCCAGGGGAAAAAAAGATGGCTGTTGCCCATGACGAGGCCTTTAACTTCTATTATGATAGCAACCTGGAGTTACTTGAGGATATAGGTGTGGAGTTGGAATTTTTCTCGCCTATAGAGGATGAAACCCTGCCTGAGGCTGACCTTATTTATATAGGTGGAGGCTTCCCAGAGGTTTTTGCAGCCCAACTAGAGGCCAATAAATCTATGAGGGAGAGTATATACAAGGCCTATGAGGCCAACAAGCCAATCTATGCAGAGTGCGGAGGCCTTATGTATCTTGGAGAATATATGATAGACCTAGAAGGTAATAAGCACCAAATGGTTGGGGCAATAAAGGGCTACAGTCAGATGGAAAAAGGTTAAAGAGGGTTGGCTATTGTCAGGCAACTGCTAAGGAGGACAACCTAATAGCCTACAAGGGACAGCAGATATGTGGTCATGAATTCCACTATTCTAGCTTCCATTCAGACCTTGAGGCTGCCTTTGATATAGAGAAGATAGTAAATGATCAGGTAATAGATAGGTGGGAAGGTGGCTATTTCACAAGGAATACCCTAGCCAGCTACCTACATATCCACTTCTACAATAATTTGAGTCTGGTATGCTATCTTTTGAGTAGGGCCTAGCTATGGGTGAAATACTAATAAATATCTGGGTGGAGAACTTTCTGATAGTATTTATACTAGCATTTTTGCCTAGACCTAATAGTTGGTGACCCCTACTGGTTTCCCCACCCGTATCATATTTATAGGTAGGCTAGTAGCCTACCTCGAAAGGGTGGCTAGGAGTCTAGTATCAAGGCTTATAAATAGGACTTCATGTAAGGATAGACCCAAACCAATAGGTGAGGCCAAGGCCTTGAAGATGTCAGGACTTGTCATATGGCTAATAACTGTGGTGCTTAGCTATTTGATTGCCTATACCTGGTCCCATATCTTTGATTTTTAATACCTACCTAGATATGGGCATGACTATATTGGCAATGTGTACCTGTCTTTCTACAAGGTGCCTGGCAACTGAGTCAAAAAAAGGTATATAGAGCCCTGGATAAGGGAGATCTTGATTTGGCTAGAAGGCAGCTTTCCTATATAGTTGGCAGGGATACCAAGGATCTGAAAGAAAAAGATATAATAAGGGCTACGGTTGAAACCGTAGCTGAAAATACTGTAGATGGAAGTCTAGCCCCCATGTTTTACTATATTTTTGGGTGGCCTGCCAATGGCCTTTGCCTACAAGGCAGTAAATACTATGGATTCAATGCTAGGCTACAAGAATGAAAAATATAGGGAATTGGGATATTTTCCCGCTAGACTGGATGATGTATTTAACTACATACCAGCCAGGTTGTCCCTGATATTTTTTGCTTTAGCCAGCCTAGTCTTGACCTATGACTTTAGGGCTTCTATTAGGATTGGGCTTAGGGACAGGAAAAATCACACAAGTCCAAATTGCGCCTATCCAGAGGGGCTGTAGCGGAGTCTCTTGGTATAAGACTGGGTGGCACAAATACATACTTTGGTCAGCTGGTCTATAAGCCGAGCATAGGGGATGAAAAAAAGGACCTAGAGGCAAGTGATATAGTCAAGGCCAATAGACTCCTATACGTCTCTAGCCTGGTAGGACTTGTATTTTTTTGCATTTCCTACTTGCTTGTAAGGGCTTTAGCCCTGTAATTATAAAAAAATATGGAGGTACTACTTGGGACACAGGGGCAGACTTGGATAAGATAAAAAGAGAATATGGCATAAGTGGGCCAATTATTGACTTTTAGCTCAAATATAAATCCTACAATGCCTGATGGACTGGAGGAAATAATACTAGAAAATATAGACTATATAAGGGCCTATCCAGATATAGAATATATGGACCTAAGAAGGTCTATAGGATCTCATGTAGCTGGTATGGGGCCTGAAAATGTATGTGTAGGCAATGGGGCAACAGAGCTAATATTCCTATTTATGAAGCTTGTCAGAGGAAGCCTGGCTATTATAGGGCCGACCTTTTCAGAATATGCCAGGGCAGCCCAAATATGTGGTCTTGATTACAGGTCTATAAATATGGTTGTCAATGATGGGGCCTTTGAATTGCCAGATCTTGATGTCCTAGATAGGATAGAAAACCTTGAGGCTATTGTAGTATGTAACCCCAACAATCCAGACGGGGGCCTAAAAAAAGTCTGGATAGGCTGGTAGACTATTGCCAGTCTAGGTCGGTGAAGCTCCTAGTGGATGAAACCTTTATAGAGTTTTTGTCAGGACTATAAGGCTTATACAGCCTTAAATTACAACTGTAAGGAAGTATTTGTCCCTAAGGGCCATGACCAAGTTTTATGGTATGCCAGGCCTTAGGATGGGATATATTTTAAGCGAAAATAAAGACTTTATTGATAAGCTATATAGTATAAAAAGAGCCTTGGACGGTTAATTTCTTGGCTGAAAAAAATAACTATAGAAGTACTAAAAAGTGAGGAAGAAAGCAAGTATAGGTTCGGTATTGATACCAGGCTAGCCTATAAAGATGAGAGGGACTACCTTCTTGCTAGTCTTGCTAAAATCAAGGGTATGAGGACCTATAAGACAGATTCTGCCTTTATCCTAGTAGAAATAGACAAGGGTTGTGGTCATACAGCTGGTAGCCTAAAGGATGTCCTGGTTAGGGACCATTCAATACTTATAAGGGATGCCAGTGATTTTTGGGGTCTGGATTCTAGCTTTATAAGGCTAGCCATTAAGGATAGGGGGTCAAATGAGGCCTTGATAGAGGCTCTTCTTAGTATATTTGGAAAGGAAAACCTATGAAAAAGGGGTATGGAGCTCTGTCCAGCCACCTGTGGCGAGTTGGTTCAGGGCTATTCAAATAAAATAGAATGTATCAGTTCCTACTGTATAGATGTCTTTTCAAGGGCTGTAATAAGTGAAGGGACTGGTATGTCAAATAGAAATATAAAAAACAAAAGCAAGTCTCTCGAGGCTATAGCATATGTACTAGACCACTTTGATATAGATAGGTCTTGGTTGGACAGGCTATCCCTGTCTATAAGGTCTAGTATACCTACAGGTAAGGGGATGGCTAGTTCGACTGCAGATATAGGGGCCAGTATTATGGCTGTATTAGACTATTTGGACCAGGATATGGATCCAGACCTAATTTCAAAGATTGTGGCCAGGGTTGAGCCAACTGATTCAATATACAACGAGAATATATGTATATTTGACCCAGTCAAGGGCCAGGTAGTAGATGAGCTTGGCAAGCTGAGTGTAAAGAAGGTATTGATACTGGAGCCAGGCTTTAAGATTAATACAATTAAGCTAAGGATGAGGCAGGACTACTACAGGTGCCTAGGTGAAAATAGGGAGCTGACCAGCCAAGCCTTTAAGAAGTTAAAGTACGGTATCGAAAATGATCATATGGAATCTATTAGGCAGGCCTGTGAGACCAGCGCCTGGCCAATGAGAATATAAAGAATACTCCCCCACCTAAGAGACCTAATTGAGTTAGCTAGAGAATGTGACTATGAATTTCTAAATATATCACATACCGGGACAGCTCTTGGTATAGGTCTAGGTGAGAGGACTGATATAGAAAGACTAGAGTATGAGATTAGAAATTCCGAGATTTCTAAAGTATATAAAAGGCAGTATGTAAAGAATATAATCGATGGGGGTTTGAGAAGGAGGTAGACTAGTGGACTATATAAAAATCCAGGTGAAATTGAAGAAAAGAGTTTTGAAATTATCCAGGCTATAATAGATGAGACTAGGCCTGACTACAAATTTTCATCAAAGGCAGAGGAGCTTATAATCAAGAGGGCCATCCATACGACGGCAGACTTTGATTATTTAGATATTTTTAAAAAAATCTCAGAAGGGGCAGTTGAGACCATTGTCCATGCCATAAAAATGGTGCAACCATATATCAGATACGACTATGGGTCTAAGTGGTATAAACAAGAGGATACTTGATAAGCTAGGTGTAGGCTATAGGTGCTTAATAGCAGACCAGGAGACTATTGACCTAGCCAAGGCCAAGGGTATTACAAGATCTATGGCGGCCGTAGAAATAGCAGCCAAGGACAGTGGAGACAAGATATTTATTTTTGAAATGCCCCAACAGCCCTATACAAGGCTATTGAAATGAATGAGGTGGGCCTGTTAAATGCCAGTGCCATAATAGGTGTGCTTAGTTGGTTTTGTAGGAGCAGAAGACTCCAAGGAGGCCCTTATGGAAACCAATATGGAATATATAGTTTCTAGGGGTAGAAAGGGAGGAAGTAACCTAGCTGCGGCCATCATAAATGCCATCCTCTACTATTATTTTAGCTAGGGTGACAAGATGATTGATGAATTTGTATATGTAGAAGGAAAAATACCGTAGGGGATATACAAGTGGATCTTGTGCCTGTGGTGCTAGCAAAGGCTGCCTTGAGGCTGCTTTTTGGAAAATAGACCTATAAATAAGGTAAGGATAGGGACTCCAAAGGGATAGACCCTAGACCTGGTAGTTGAAAATATAAGTTGGGGCCAGGACTGAGTCGAGCGCCTATCAGAAAGGATGGGGGAGACGATATAGATGCTACCCATGGCATGGATATTTTTGCTAGAATAGACCTAGTGGAACCTGACCAGGCGCCTGATTTTTAGGTCAGACCCTAGATTCAGACTACCTTTTTATTACATCCTAGTCAGGGTATAGGCAGGGTGACTAAAAAGGGCCTAGATATAGGTATTGGAAGGCCTGCCATCAACAGGGTCCCCCTGGGTATGATCCTTAAGGAGGTCCAGGAGACTATAGATGAGCTAGGTCTTGATATATATGACTACCTGGCTGGCAGGAGGATTTTGGTGACCATATTTGCACCACAAGGCCAGGAAATTGCCAAGAAGACCTTTAATAGCAAACTTGGAATAGAGGGTGGTATATCCATTATAGGTACGACTGGTATAGTTGAGCCTATGAGTGACGAGGGTTGGAAGAAGGCCCTTTCTGCTGAGCTGGCCATTAAGAGGGCAGAGGGCAGGGAGTCCATAGTCCTAGTACTAGGAAACATAGGTAGGGACATTATGGTCAAGTCCTATGGTATAGATGTAAATGAAATTGTAAAGATGAGTAATTTTATAGGCTATATGCTGATGGAGTCCAAGCGTCTGGGATTTAGTAAGGTTAGCATAGGAGGCCATATAGGTAAGCTGATTAAATTATCTGCTGGTATCACAAATAGCCATAGTAGGTTGGCCGATGCCAGGAGTGAGATAATGGTGGCCAACCTAGCCCTACTAGGGGCTCCACTAGAGCTTTTGAAAGAGGTGGATGCCTGTTTGAGTACCGATGCCATGGTTGATATAATCGTGGATGCAGGTTATAAGCAGGTTTTTAAGGTCCTTGCAGACAAGGCGGCTAGAAGGGCCAAGCAATATATGAGACTAGGTCAGGAAGACCATGTAGACATAGAGGTATACCTATTTTCTATGGATGGTTCTCTCTTGGCCAGGTCGGAAATCTAGACTAGTTTCTAGAAGGAGGTTAGATGGTATATGTAGTTGGAGTTGGCCCAGGTTCAGGTCTTTACCTGACTAGGGCGGCAGAAGAAATCATTGATAAGGCCCAACTCTTGATAGGGGGTACTAGGAATATAGAATTTATAAGGACTAGCCTTGGCCTAAAAGAGGGGCAAGACACCTTTGTTCTAGGCTCAGACTTAGCCAGCATGATGGACCAAATAGAGAAAAATTTGGACAAGGATATAGTGGTGCTGGCATCAGGAGACCCATCTATCTATGGTATAGCTGACTATATAAATAGGACTATGTCTAGGCAGGAGGACCCTACTACTGAAACGAATAGAATTCCTAGTCAGAGGGATAGCATACAAGGTAAAAGAAAAACCTGGTAATAGTTCCAGGTATAAGCTCTATCCAGTATGCCTTTTCGGTATTCAAAATACCTATGAATGACCTCTATATTACAAGTAGTCATGGTAGGCAGCCAGACTATGATTTTATATTTATGCATGACAAGCTAGCCCTAGTGACCGATTCCAAAATAGGGCCAAGGCAAATAGCCCAGGAGGTCAAGGACAGGGTTTAGATTATAGCTTTTATGTTGGCGAAAACCTGTCATACCATAACCAGAGGCTTACGGTTGGAAGTGCAGATGATATTTTGGCTAGGGACAGCTACGGTATGTGCCTAGTGATATTGATAAGGTGGAGAGATAAGGATGAAAAATAGCGAATTTATAGTAGGTAAGGTACCTATTACCAAGGAAGAAGTTAGGGCCATATCCCTGGCCAAGCTAGACCTAACCAGGGTCTCCAATTTCTTGGATATAGGATCGGGGACCTAAGCAGTGTTACAGTAGAAGCAGCTCTTAATAATAGGCATTTAAGGGTGACTTCAATAGAAAAAGACCAGGCAGCCCCTTGATCTTACTAGACTTAACATAGAAAAAAATTTGACCTAAAAAATGTGGTCTTGATTGATGGAACTGCCCTCACTAGACCCAGAAAAATCTGGCTCTAAAACAAGTCCCTACCAGGCCATATTTTTTGGGTGGAAGTGGTGAAAATTTAGGCGATATACTCAACTGGTCCCTACCAACTTTTTGGACCAAGGGGCAGGCTAGTGTCTAATTTTATCCTATTGGAAAAATGCAACTAAGGCCTATAGGATAATGGAAGATATTGGCTTTTAAAAAAATTGAGCTAGTTCAGGTAGGTGTATCTGTATTAGAAGGTCTAGGTGGGGGCCATTACCTTAAACCTAGAAACCCAATTGTAATTATAAGTGGAGAAAAGTAATGGAAAAGATATATTTTGTAGGTGCTGGTCCTGGTGACAAGGAACTGATTACCCTGAAGGGATACAGGATCTTGAGCCAGGCAGATATAGTAATATATGCAGGGTCCTTGGTAAATCCTGACCTTCTAGACTACTGTAAGTCAGGGGCTAGGCTATATGACAGTGCTTAGTATGAACCTTGAAGAGATTATTGACATCATGAGGGAGGGGGCCAAAAAGACCTCCTAGTGGTCAGACTGCAGACTGGAGATATCTCAATTTACGGGTCAATAAGAGAACAGGCTGAGGAATTGAAAAAATTAGATATAGACTATGAATCTATACCAGGAGTCAGCTCATTTTTAGGTGCTGCAGGGGCTCTAGGTATAGAGTATACGGTACCAGAGGTTTCTCAAAGCCTGATTATTACGAGAATAGAGGGAAGGACTCCGGTACCAAAGTTAGAAAGCCTAAGGTCCTTCACTAGTCACCAGACCTCTATGGCAATCTTCCTATCTGTCCAGGATATAGATAGGGTGGTATACCAGCTCCTTGAGGGTGGATATCCAATTGACACACCTGTTGTAGTTGTATATAAGGCAACCTGGCCAGACCAGGAGCTTGTGAGAGGGTCTCTGGAGGATATAGCTGACAAGGTTAAGGCGGCTGGAATTAAAAAGACAGCCCTAATACTTGTTGGTAGGTTCTTGGGAAATGAGTACAGTTACTCTAAGCTATATGATAAGTACTTTAGTCATGAATACAGGGATTCGATATAGGTGTTGGTATGAGGATAAGGTACATATATTTGACTGACCAGTCAAGGCAGCTTGCCCAGAAAATAAAGTCATCCCTTAGCAAGGATTGCTGGTTTGACATTGGTCTTGACTACGAGAAAGGGCTTGAAGCAGAGATAATTTTCATATAGTGAATTTAAGGCTGAGTCAGGGACCTATTTTTAAGGAATCAGACTGCCTGGTATTTATAATGGCTAGTGGTATAGTGGTCAGGTCTATAGCAGGTCACCCTAGTCGATAAGTTCACAGATCCAGCCGTCCTAGTTGTGGATGAATTGGGTATAAATGTTATAAGCCTACTATCTGGTCATATGGGTGGGGCCAATGATTTTTTTGTAGACGGATAGCCTCTAGTATAGGGGCAAACCCTGTAATCACTACGGCTACTGACATTAATAATAAGGGTGCCTTTGACATGCTTGTTAAAAAGATGTGGGCAAATGTGGATAATTTAAGAGACTTGAGCCTGCTTATAAATTCGGACCTTTTAAAGGGTGTGGATATCCAGCTTTATATAGACCCAGATTACAGAGAGTATTTTGAGGAAGATGACCTGAGGGGCTTTTAGTCTAGTAGATCAAGTTAAGAACCCTAACTTCTGTGGGTAGAAATATAGAAAAAAATATAGATGTTAAGATCCAGACTAGGTATGATAAGATAGTAATAAGTGATAAGCTAGACCTTTGTAGGCTGGCTAAAGAAGAGGGCTTGGTCCTAGTGGTTCCAAGAAGAAATGTGCTGGGCATAGGCTGTAGGAAAAAAATACAGACTCAAAAAGTCTTTGAGGAGGAGGTCCTTAGCTACCTTTCACAGGCCAATATTGACGTCAGGTCTATCGGTAGGCTGAACTCTATTGACCTTAAGATGAATGAGATCTGCATAGGTGAGTTTTTCTAGCAAGTACGGTATAAGGTGTGAATTTTTGCACCAGAGGACCTGGCTGCTTATCATGATATATATGAAAAATCAGAGTTTGTAAAGAAGGTTACGGGTGTTTATTCTGTAGCCCAACCAGCCTGTCACATATTGGCTGGAGGAAGGCTCTTGGGGAAATGTACAGAGATAAGGGAATTACTTTGGCCCTAGGGAGAAGATAGACTCGATTTTTCGATTTTTTTGGAAAGGAAGAAGTATGATTTACGTTGTAGGTATAGGGCCTGGTAGTAAGGAGTATATGACTTTGGAAGCCCTAGAAACTATTGAAAAATGTGACATAATAATAGGCTATAAGACCTATATAGGTCTCATAGGAGACCTGCTAGCTGGCAAGACTGTATTAGAAAATGGTATGAGGCAGGAGGTCGACAGGTGTAAGAAGGCCCTAGACCCTATCAGCCCAGGGACATAGGGTTGCCTTAATAAGTGGGGGAGACTCAGGGGTCTATGCCATGGCAGGTCTGGTATATGAGGCTCAACTCAAGGCTTGATATGAAAGAGGATATAAGAGTAGTCCAGGGGGTTACATCGAGTATATCTGCTGCAGCAAGCCTGGGAGCACTCACTTATGCACGATTTCTGCCAGATAAGTCTAAGCGACCTGATGACTGACTGGTCACTTATAGAAAAAAAGGCTTGAGCTGGCATCTATGGCCGACTTTGTAATCTGTATATATAATCCTAAGAGTAAGGGGAGGCCAAACCACTTGAGGAGGGCCTTTGAAATAATGCAGGCCCACGTAAGCAACAACACCTGTTGGTATAGTCAAAAATGCGGGTAGGATTAATGAGGAGAAGTATATAAGAACATTGGAGACCATGGACTTTGAGGTGTGTGATATGTCAACTATGATAATAGTGGGCAACAAGGAAACATATATTGATGGAGATAAGATAATCACTCCAAGGGGGTATGGAATATGATATTGGTTTTGGGTGGAACATCAGATAGCTTAAAGATATGCGACAGGCTAAATGAAATAGGTATAAGCGACTTTGTCCTATCTGTAGCAACCGAATTTGGCAAGGACTTGGCGCTTGAGCATGCAAAAAACATAATCAATGGCAAGATGGATAAAAAGGAAATGATCGAATACATCAAGGACCAGGAAATCAGGCAGGTAATAGATGCTACCCATCCATATGCGGTAGAGGTATCTAGAAATGCAATTGAGGCCTGTGAGCAGACAGATATCAAGTATATAAGGTTTGAAAGAAAGTCACTCTTGGACGAAATTAAATACCAGCAGGAATATGTAGTCGACACCATAGAAGAGGCCTGTGATATGGTTATGAAAAATAAGAACTGGGAAAATGTGCTTATAGCTACAGGAAGCAAAAACCTAGCTACCTATGTCAAGCTGCTAAAGGGCAAAAAGCTGAGTTGCCAGAGTACTTCCAACCAGTGAAGTAATAAGGAGCTGTGAGTCTATGGGCCTAAATGCAGACAATATAATAGCCCTGAAGGGGCCCTTTAGTAAGGATATAAATGTAGCCCTTTTAAAGCACTCCAAGATAGAGGTAGTAATTACCAAGGAAAGTGGCTTTGCAGGAGGCTTTATAGACAAGATTGAAGCCTGTGAAGAGTTGGGTATACCTGTTATAATAATCAGGAGAAGGACTATTGACTATCAGAGGATGATACACAGTGTTGATGAAATAGAAGAAGGATTGATATTTGGATAGGAGGCAGAATGGAGAATATAAAAAGGAAGGCCCTTTTGGTTATCAGCTTTGGGACTTCCCATATGGATACTAGGCAGAAGACTATAGAGGCCTGTGAAAAAAGGTTGAGGGACAGGTTCCCTGACTGTGACTTTTATAGGTCATGGACATCAAAAATGATTATAAAAAAGCTAAAGACTAGGGACAATGAGGAAGTACTTTATCCTAGTCAGGCCCTAGACCTACTTTTGGAAAAGGGCTACAAGGAGGTATATATCCAGTCTCTCCACCTAATTTGTGGTGAAGAGTACAACAAGATGATGAATATAATAGACAACTACAGGCATAAGTTTGACAAGATACTTGTTGGAAGGCCCTTGCTTACCAGTCTAGAAGACTATGACTATGTGACCGACCTAATAAAAGAGGTTAGTCTTGAAGATACTAAGCTTGATTTGAAGAGGTCAGCTAGTGTATGGATGGGTCATGGTACAGAACATCAAGCACATGCCTCATATGCAGCCATAGACTATAGGTTGAGTAGAAATTCTATCAAGGCCTACCTTGCGACTGTAGAGGGCTATCCTGAAATAGAGGACATGATATTCTTCCTCAAAAAGGATGGAATAGAAAAGATCCACCTTAGACCCTTTTTATTGGTAGCTGGAGACCATGCAAAAAAATGATATGGCTGGCCAGGATGAGGAATCTTGGTTGAGTATACTAAGGGCCGAGGGCTTTGAAGTAGAGGTCCATATGGAAGGTATGGGTGAATTTGAGGGCTATCCAGGACAAGTTTGTCGAAAAACCCTAGCTGATGCTATTGAAGAGGATAAGAGGATAGGCGTAGCTTGTCGAGACCAAGATGTGGAAGCTGGAAGGTTCTATGGTATAGGGACAGGACCTGGTGACAGTCAGCTCCCTTACTATAAAGGCGGCCAAGACCCTTGATAAACTAGATATACTATACCTACCACAGGCAAAAATTGGTGGGGAGAGTAGGGTAAGGGAAGATAGTAGACCCTTACCTAAGGCTTGGACCTTGTCCTAAAGGAAAGACACTTCCCTATGTCCTACGATAGCCAGGAAAAGAGGGAATCTTGGGATGCCATATCTAAGGAGATAATAGATGATGTAAGGCATGGCAAGCAAGTAGGCTTTTGTCAGTTTGGGAGACCCAATGCTGTATTCTACCTATGTCTACCTACTAGATAGGCTGATAGACAGGATAGAAATCGAAACAATACCAGGTCTTAGCTCCTTTTCAAATATAGCAGCATCCAATAACTCTCCCTAGCTATGGATACAGACCCAATGCTAGTATATCCGTGTACAGGGTCTATAGAGGAGATAGAAAGGATGGTAGATTTATTTGATTCTATAGTTCTTATGAAGGTCTATAAAAGATGCAGGTCAATAATAGAAATGCTTGAGGCCAAAGGTCTGGCAGACAAGTCTATTATGGTATCGAATTCTGCTATGGAGGAAGAGCTGGTTTATAGGGATATAAGCCAGGCTAAGGACCCTAGACTCTTATTCTTACTTTACTACTATAATTGTAAACAAGAGGACCTACAAGGCTAATATATAGGATTTATAGACCAAAAATTAAAAATAAATACGTTAAGATAATTAATATTTCTATAATAAATCAAATAAATTCGATTAAAATATATAAAAAAATAGCATTGACAGTAAGATGGCCTTTTAGTATCGTTACTTTGAAGGTCATTACCGTCAATGCCAGAATTTATGGAAAATCTAGTTTACCTTGTTATTGCCTATAAAAATAGGCAATAAACGAGTCTAGCCAATAGACTAGTCTATTAGGTCTTCTAGGCTAAAGGAAGACTCTTCAGAATCCCTTATCGGATCTGGACTAGGGGCATCATTTGCCATTTTCTTCCTCTTGCTAGAGGCCTTTTTTTATATCCTTATTTTTTTCTTTTTCATTTTTTTCTTTAACTTTTTCTGAAGCTCAAGCAGGTTAAGCTTTTGAGTATTTTCCATAACCCTCTGCCTATGGACCTCTGGGTCCTCTAATATGCTGATAAAAGCTTGCAAGCAGCATAAAGGCTCCGACTATAAAGCTCAGTACATATTCACCATAGATTATATAAGTAATTATGTCAGATCCCATCTTGTGACCTAGTAGGTATGCCAAGAAAAACTTTTGAAGCATAGGCTACAATTGCTACCGAAACGGCATAACAGGACCAAGTAGGGAAAAATCCGTCAAATAGGTGTAGAATCATATTGATAATAACAAATACCAGGATTGCCTGCAGTCCTATAAACATTAGCCATAGACTATTAGTGGAAACGCCTGATGACAGGCCTATATAGGCAGGTAGTATAATACCCAAAGGTATTGCCAAGAGTGATATAAGAGGTCTAGCCGCTATAGTAGTATCCCTCTTGAAGAACCTAGTTAAAATAGGTATTACCAAGATTATAGAGATAAATATAGTGTAGAAGTAGACCGCTTTTTCCATATATATCCATACCGAAGTCCTTGCAGGTAATGGCCGACATCCCCAGGCCTGCGTAGACCATGAACCAGCTTGGGAAGACATACTTTTATCCTAAAGTTAAAGACGTATTTAATTGTAAATATGATCAAGATTGCCGTTTGAATGACGACACCTGCTACCCAAAAAAATAAAGGTTGGCCTTGTCAAAGAGTTCCTTCATCCATACAGATATCATTATCAATGACATAGGAAAAGGATGAGAAGAGGGATAGGCCTACAGGTGATTTGATGCTAGTGTAAAAGCTAACTGTACTCAAGAATATCTTGGCTATAGTTAGTATTAGTAGTATTAAGGCCACTATCATACACATGTCACTCAAAAAGGAATCAAGCCCTTAAATATGTTTCCTAGAAGTACCCAAGCCAGGGCCAAGGCCGTGATTGGTAGGGGCATTCTAGCTATAAACTTTCTCAAAACCACCTCTTATTAAATAACTATATAATATTTTTATATACCTTAGTAATTATAGCACATTTATATGAATATTACTATAAGTTTGATTATTGGGGTCTAATATAGTAAAATTGGAGTTAGGATTATGCCTAGTAAGAAGGAGGGGTAACTATGAGTAAGAAGATATTTTCAAAGATAGATAAGATACCTAGGGGAAGGGCAAGCAACAAGATTAGCAAGCTATGTCTAGTCCTTGAGGGAGGAGCCTTCAGGGTCTATACAGCGAAGGGGTACTGGATGCCTTAATGCTAGCGGGTATAAATGCAGAGTGTACAATTGGTGTATCTGCAGGGGCCATGAATGGAATGAATTATGTATCTGGCCAGATTGGTCGAGCAGCCAGGATCAACCTTACCTACAGGCATGATAGCAGATATATAGGCCTAAAGGCTATCAAGACCAATAAGGGAGTTGTAGGTTTTGATTTTGTAATGAATCAGATTGATGAGGAAGCCTTTGATGAGGAGGCCTTCTTTGACAGGAGGAAGAGGTTTGTTGTCGTTGCTACTAACTGCCTGACTGGTAAGTAGCAATATTTTGACAGGGACCAGGTAGGAGACAAAATATACGATGCTGTCAGTGCATCTGCCAGTATGCCATTTATTTCAAAAATGGTTGAAATTGAAGGGTTCCCTACCTAGATGGGGGCTGTAGCAACAAGATTCCTTATAGGTGGGCCCTAGACCAAGGATATGAAAAAATTATAGTAGTTAGGACCAGGCCAAGCTCATTCAGGAGAAAGGTAAAGTCTAACCACCTAGTGACAAACAGGGTATACAAGTCCTATCCTGAATTTGTAGAGGTCCTTGCCAGGAGTGACCAGGACTACAATAGGCAGTGTGATGAGCTAACAATCTTAAATTCACAGAAGAGGCTATATGTTATTAGTCCATCTGTATTTATGGACGTAAATAGGTTAGAGAGGAGACCTAGAAAAGTTGGGTCAGCTTTACAAGCTGAGGCTTTTGATGATACAGTAAGACAGATTAAGGATATAATGGCCTACCTATACCTGTAATATATTATATGGGAGCTTACTTTATTTTTAAAAAGATGTTCATTTAGTAATATTTTTTGGTATAATAAAAGGTGATGGGTAAGTTTTTAAAAAGTTTATAAGGAGGAAATTATGGCATTAGTAAATACTAAAGAAATGTTCAAGAAGGCATATGAGGGTGGATATTCTATAGGAGCTTTTAACATCAGTGACTTAGAGCAGTTACAGGGTGTACTAGAGGCTTGTAAGGAAAGAAATTCTGCTGTTATAATCCAGGCTTCAAAGTCTGCTATATCATATGCAGGTATCGACACACTAGTAGAATTAGTAAAGGCTGCTTCTGAAGAAATCGGAGTAGATTGTGCCCTACACCTAGACCATGGTCCAAACTTTGAAATGGCTAAAAAGTGTATCGATGCTGGATTCACTTCAGTTATGATAGATGGTTCTCATCTTGATTACGAAGAAAATGTAGCTATTACTAAGCAGGTTGTTGAATATGCACATCCTAAGAATGTTACAGTTGAAGCTGAACTAGGTGTATTAGCTGGTACAGAGGATGATGTTACATCTGATGTACATAAGTATACTGAGCCAGACCAGGCGGTAGATTTCGTAAATAGAACTGGTGTTGATTCACTAGCTATAGCAATCGGTACTTCTCACGGAGCTTTCAAGTTCAAGGGCGAGGCTAAACTAAGATTTGATATACTAGAAGAAATCCAGTCTAAGCTACCAAACTATCCAATCGCACTTCACGGTGCATCTGCTGTTGACCAGGACGCTGTTGCTACTTGTAACAAGTTCGGTGGAGATATAGCTGGTGCCAAGGGTGTTCCAGTGAAATGCTAAGAAAAGCTTCTGAAATGGCTGTTTGTAAAATCAATATGGATACAGACCCTAAGACTTGCAATGACGGCAGCTATCAGAAAGTTCATGGCAGAAAATCCTAAGGAATTCGACCCAAGAAAGTACCTAGGTGCTGGTAGAGATGCTATAAAGGAAGTTGTTCTTGGTAAGATAGATACTGTATTAGGTTCTAAGGATTCTTTATAGGAATTACTTAGGAGTAGGTATAGTTATTTAAATAAAGCAAAGCATAACCATAACTTATAAATAATAGAAACTTTTAGGGGAGGCTATGCCTCCTCTTTTCAATGAAAAGGACTTATTTTTAGCCCTTGATATCAGCTATAAATTTAGCTAAAAATGGATAAAAATAGGAGAGTCTATAAAAACTCGCCCTCACATCCATTATACAACAAAAAGATATAATTTAAAAGACTTTAATTAGTTATGAATCTCTACTATACTAAAAATAAGAAGTAAATAGGTTGAATTATCAATCTATCCGAAGGGAGTTGTTTTTTTATGAGAATAACAGTATCAGGAAAGAAGATAAAATTAACTGATGGAATTACGGGCTATATCGACAAGAAGTTCAGCAAGTTAGAAAAAGCTGCTTGACCCTGAGGCAGAATTAAGAGTTACGGTAAGTGCAAACAAGAAGGAAAAACAGAAGGTTGAAGTTACCCTGGACAATATTAATGGACATGTCGTAAGAGCTGAAGATGTACAGGACGACCTGTATTCAGCTATAGACCCTAGTGTGTGATAAGTTAAACAGACAGATTGTGAAATACAAGAATAAATTCAAGACTAGACGCAGGAAATTCAACTATCAGGTTTGAGAATTTTGATGAATTAGTAGAAGAAGAAATCGACAGCCTACCAGGTGATACAGAACTAGTATTTGAGAGAAAGAAGAGGTTTAATCTTAGACCTATGTCAGCAGAAGAGGCTGTATTGCAGATGAATCTATTAGGACATGACTTCTTCCTATTCAAGGACCAGGATACCTTCGAGGTTTGTCTAGTTTATAGAAGGGGTGACGGGGGCTACGGCCTAATTGAGCAAGAATGATGAGACTCCTGAGAGGGTTGACATATAGAGATTGTTAATATACGATCTCACCTATTTTTTTAGAGGACAGTATGTAATTACTGTCCTCTATGCTTTTAGCAATATATTTGATATAATAAGTATATACAATGAAAAATAGAGGTGATAACTTGATAATACAAAAGCAATTTTCAGATTTACGAACCTAAATTTGAACATGAATTATTTGGAAATTTTGATGAAAATATAAAAGCTTATAGAAAAAGAACATAAATACAGATATCCTCCCTAAGAGAGGACTATTGTAGTTCTAGGAGAGGAAAAATGTAGAGACTACACTAGAGTCTCTTGGGCCAGTTGCACAGGATGGTTGAGGTAGGCAAGACCCCTGGACAGGCAGGCTATATTATATGCCATCGACCTTATGTTTGGAGGTAGTCAGGACAGGATAAAGGAGCTAGAAGATACTATAGTAATTACCAAAAAAAGGTAATCCCCTAAAAACCAAAGACCCTAGGGCAAAAGGAGTATGTCAACCTGATTGAAAACCATGACATTACCTTTTGAATAGGTCCAGCAGGTACAGGTAAGACTCTACCTTGCAGTTGCCATGGCAGTAAAGGCCTTTAAGGCTGATGAAGTTACAAAAATAATCTTGACTAGGCCAGCAGTAGAAGCGGGAGAAACACTTGGATTTTTACCAGGTGATATGAAGGACAAGGTAGACCCATACTTGAGGCCCCTTTATGACGCCTTATTTGATATGTTTGGACCAGACAAGTTTAACAAGTTCCTTGAAAGAGGAATTATAGAGGTTGCCCCCTAGCCTTTATGAGGGTAGGACCCTAGACAATGCCTTTATTATACTGGATGAAGCCCAAAATACTACGCCAGAGCAGATGAAGATAGTTCCTGACAAGGTTAGGCTTTGGCTCTAAGGCCGTAGTTACAGGTGATATTACCCAGACTGACCTACCCTAGGTCTAGGGCAGAGTGGCCTCAGTCCAGGCGATTAAGATACTTGAGGGAGTAAAGGGCATAGGTTACAAGGAGTTGACTGAAAAAGGACGTTGTTAGACATGAGCTAGTTCAGAGAATTATCAAGGCCTATGCCAAGCATGAAAAGAGGATGGAGTTTAAGGAAAAGTCCATGAAAAGAAAGAAATCTAGAGCTGATAGGTCAGGAGATGGTGACTCAAGAGGAAAGAGTAGGGATAAAAATGGAAATAATTTTTGAAGATAGACAGGATTTTTGCAAGGCTAGACCAGGATATAATGGATAAGGTAAAGGCAGTAATCCTAGGTGTTCTGGCCTATGAGGGCTATGACGATGACTACGAAGTAAGCCTATCCTTTGTATCAAACGATGAGATAAGGGAAATAAATAGGGATTATAGGAAGATAGACAAGGTGACTGATGTTCTATCCTTTCCAATGTATAGGATGGTGAGGAGGTCGATGTAGACTTCGGGGCAATATCCCTAGGAGACATAGTGGTTTCCATAGAAAGGGCATCTGACCAGGCCAAGGACTTTGGTCATAGCCTAGAAAGAGAGGTATGTTTCTTGGTATGTCATAGCATGTTCCACCTGCTTGGCTATGACCATATGGAAGAGGAAGAGGCCAAGGAGATGAGGGCCAAGGAAGAGGCTGTACTTAGCCAGCTAGGAATTACTAGAAACTAAAGCTGATGGGGGATTTGTATGAATAAAGACCTGAGAGATGATAGGAATATAGATGAAAATATAGATGAAAATCTTAATAAAAAGACTAGTAGAGTAGACCTTGAGGACATAGATGAAATGATGATAGGTGAGTCAAGTGGCATGGAGGAAAAGAAGTCCTATAAGCCAGACAAGGAAAGACTCAAGGAAGAAAAGGATAGGGAGAGATACAAGGCCTTTAAGAAGAACAAGGACAAGAAAAATAAAGCAGGGCTTTACCAAGTCTGTAAATGCTGCCATTGATGGTATTCTATATACCTTTAGAAGTGAGAGAAATATGAAGCTCCACTATTTGGCCTGCTTCCTGGTACTTATAGCCAGCCTATTCTTTGACTTTTCAAAGATGGAATTTATAGTTCTTCTAGGAGCTATTACCCTTGTTGTAATCACAGAAATGATAAATACAGCAGTAGAAAAAACCGTAGATATGGTAACCCAGGAGTACAACCCCCTGGCAAAGATAGCCAAGGACGTGGCTGCAGGGGCAGTATTAGTATCTGCCATATACTCAGTTGGTGTGGCCTACATACTATTTTACAAAAAGCTTACCCTACTTACAGGTAACCTGGTTTATAGGATAAGGGAGTCAGAACTCCACATCACCCTTATATGTATAGTGGTAGTCCTTATAGCAGTTGTGGTGGTTAAGGCCATAACATTTACTGGCACGCCCCTAAAGGGTGGAATGCCTAGTGGCCATGCAGCTCTAGCCTTTGCAATAGCAACATCTATCACCCTTATGACAGAGAGGGTTGAGGCATCTTCTCTGCCTATCTGATGGCGCTTTTGGTGGCCCAGAGTAGGATAGAGGAAAGATACACCTTCTGGGAGACAGTAGCTGGAGCCATACTGGGGACCCCTGTGGCCATAGTTATATTCCAGCTTGGCTTGTTTTATTAAAATTTGAAAAATACTACCGTATATGGTATAATTAAAATGTTTTATCAAAATAAAAATAGGCATTTAAGGAGAAATATATGGAATATAAATCGGGTTTCGTCAGTATAGTAGGTAGACCTAATGTAGGTAAGTCTACACTGATGAACAATATGGTAGGTGAGAAAATCGCCATAATGAGCGACAAACCTCAGACTACAAGAAACACCATCCAGGCTGTATATACAGATGACCAGGCTCAGATAGTATTCTTGGATACACCAGGCATACACAAGCCAAAGAACAAGCTAGGACAGATGATGGTAAAGTCAGCCGAAGAATCTTTCAAGAATGTTGACTGTATCTTGTTCGTAGTAGATGACTCAGACAAGATAGGTAAGGGAGATTCTATGATTATAGACAACTTAAGGAAGGCCAAGGTGCCTGTATTTCTTGTAATCAACAAGGTTGACAAGATAGCCAACAAGGAGGATATATTTGACCTGATAAAGATGTATGATCAGGAGGGGGTATTCAAGGAGATAATTCCAGTATCGGCCCTAAAGAGATCAAATATTGACAGCCTTATAAAGGCTATAAAGCAGACCCTAGATGTAGGACCAAAGTACTTTCCTGACTATATGGTTACAGACCAGCCTGAGAGGGTCTTGGTTGCAGAACTAATCAGGGAAAAAGTGCTTCAGTATACTAATGATGAGGTTCCCCATGGCATAGCAATTGAAATTGAAAAGATGAAGGCCAGAAAGGACAAGGACATAGTAGATGTATCAGCAGTTATCTACTGTGAAAGAAACTCCCACAAGGGCATCATTATAGGTAAGAATGGTAGAAAAAGCTAAAGGGAATCGGAAAATCAGCGAGAGAAGAAATAGAATTTTTATTGGATACAAAAGGTCAATCTCCAATTATGGGTTAAGGTTAAGGAAAAATTGGAGAAAACCTGACTAATTTTATTACTGATTTTTGGTTTAAATGAAAAATAGAGATTAAAAAGGTGGTTATGATGGATAAAAACAGGACTCGGCGCGAGAGTTGTACAACGAAGTTAAAGAAATGATTGATAAATCCAAGCTCATTGAGTTAAAAGAGACCTTGGAGGAGTACCATACGGTAGATATATATGATGTATTGATGGAGCTAGATGAGGTAGATAGGGTAAAGCTATTTGAAACACTACCCCCTAGACACTGCTGCATCAATACTAGAGGAATGTGAACTAGACCCTATTTATGGAGTTGATTTCAGAAATGGATGTAGACCATGTTAGAGTATATTCGAGGAGATGTCACTAGGTGACCTTGCAGACATCCTAAGAGACATGGGCGAGGAAGAAAGAGAAAAGATCCTTGATATGGTCAACAAGGAGGATGAGACTGAGCTAAGAGAACTATTGGCTTATGTAGATGAAACCTCTGGTTCAACTATGAAGAAGGGCTATGTAACGGTAAATAAGAACCTAAGTGTCTTGTCTGCTATCAAGCATATAAGGGCAGAGGCAGTTGACGCAGATTCAATCTACTATATTTACGTACTTGACAATGATCAGAAACTAGTAGGTGTACTTTCACTTAGAGAACTATTCTTAGCCAAGGACTCAGAGATAATTGAGGACATAATGATGGAGAATGTCAGGTCCGTAAATGACAATGACGATAGGGAAGAGGCAGTAAAGATAGTTTCAAAGTATAACCTTGTTGCAGTACCAGTCGTTGATGACGATGGTATCCTAAAGGGCATCATAACTATAGATGACATTATTGATGTAATGGAGGAAGAGGCCTCAGAGGACCTTTACAAGATTGCAGGAAGTAGTGAGAGAGAAAGAGATACTGATGAAGATGACAATTCTACCCTAAGTCAGCAGATTATATCTTGCGTGAGGGGTAGGTTAGGATGGTTGGTATTGACAGCAATCATCTCCTTTATAACAGCTATTATATTTATGAATTTTAAGAAGGTTATAGATAAGAATCTTATAGAATTAATCTTCTTGGCACCTTTAGTAGTAGCTTTGGGAGGTAGTGTTAGCAGTCAGTCATCATCTGTAACAGTAATAAATCTAACAGACAAGGACAAGGGCGTAGATGGCGTACTAATACTAAAGAAATCATAAGTAGTTTGATTAATGGTATTGTAGTAGCAATAATTGCGGTTATTTTGCTGGCAGTATTTATAGGCAAGCCTGAAATTACAATGGTCGTAGCCCCTAACTATTTTAATAAATATGGTACTAGGTGCATGTGCAGGTACCCCTATTACCTATTATCCTAGCTAAGATGGATTCGGATCCAACGGCTATATTCTCGCCTATAATGGCAGTATTGATGGATGTAATAGGAATAGGTGTTTACTATGTAATGATAAGCACATTCTTAATGTAGATAATTAGATGATGATATTAGATAGCTAAATTGGAATGAGAATTGCAATTTAGCTATTTTTGTTAATTTATGAGGTAGAAATGATAGTTTTAGATACGCAAGGTATAGTTCTAAGGGCCGTCAAATACAGGGACAAGGACCTGATACTTACTATATTTACTAGGAAATATGGTAAGGTTTCAGCCATAGCCAAGGGTTCTAGGACAAAAAGAGCAGGTTTTTATCTGCATCCCAGCTTTTTCCTACAACAACTACAACCTAAGAAGGCAGAAGGATATGTTTACCCTTTACCAGGCTGACAATATCAAGAGCTTCTATAATATATCCATGGACTTTGAGAGCTTTTTCCTATGCCTCTTTATAATTAAGCTGGTGGAGGCCAATATTGTGGAAGGCCAGCCAAATAATAGGCTCTTTGAACTTCTAGCCCAGACCCTATTTTTGTATTCTGAGAAAATAGACAATAAGAACCTGGTCTTAGATGCTTTTTGCTCAAGTTTGTGGACTATATGGGCTATAGACCCAACTTGGATAGGTGTACAATATGTGGCAATAATAATTTGAAATATGCTGTATTTTTCTGTCGAGGATGGGGGTTTGGTATGCAATAATTGTAATACTAAGGAAAAATTTTTATAAAATTGGATCAAACTACTATATCACTTATGCAATATATACTAAATAATGATATAATAGTATGTAGCAAAGCAAAAGTTGCAGAGGTCTTGGTCAGGTTCTTTTTCTTTATTGAAGATCTACCTGGTCAATTATTTTGAAAATGTCAGTTTCAAATCCCTAGACCTCTTTGAAAAACTTTAAAGTAATATCTATTTTTAGAACTTGAGAAAGGATGAAAAATATGGCACAGATAACAATTGAAATGGTAGATCAGGTATTGGATAGACTTCCATATGCAACATACAAGGAAGCCGAGAAGCCTTAATCAAGACTGATGGTAATGTACTAGACGCAATTATATATATTGAGTCAGGTCAGAAGGATACGGGTTTTGAAAACAAGAAAGAATCTATACGTAGGTTTGGGGAAAAATATCCCAGGAGTCAGAAAGAATAAGGGGCCAGTTAGGTGACCTATTTAAGAAGACTACTGTTGTCAGAATAATTGTAGAAAAAGAGGGCAAGGTGGTGCTAAATATACCTTTGACTTTAGGTGTATTAGGTGTAGCGGCCATGCCAGTCCTATCTTTATTAGGCCTATCAGCTGCAGTTCTTAGTAAGTACTCAGTCCTTATTACGGATGAGGCTAGTGGGGAAAGTGTTGATATGGGTAGCTTGACTCCAGAAAAACTAGAAATCCTAAAGGAGATTATATTTAACTCCTTCGAGGATATAAGGGGAACCTTCAAGAAGTCCAAGGATGTAGAGGAAGATGATTCAAGTGATGATATCATATATGAATTAATCAAGGAAGAAGACCCTAAAAAGGAAGATCCTGAAGAAAATAAGGGCCAAAGATAGGTCCAAGAAAGACTAAAGAGTGAATTATATTCCATAAATAGGTGGATGAAAAAAAGAACCAGGAGGAAATATTTATGAATTTTCAAGAAATGATTTTGACTTTGCAAAAATTTCTGGGCAAAAGCAAGGTTGTATAATGACACAGCCATATGATGTGGAAAAAGGGTGCGGTACTATGAACCCTAATACTTTTCTTAGATCACTTGGGCCTGAGCCATGGAGTGTTTGTTATGTAGAGCCATCAAGGAGACCTGCAGACGGTAGGTATGGAGAAAACCCTAACAGGTTGTACCAGCACCACCAGTTCCAGGTAATCCTTAAGCCATCACCAGATGATATACAGGACTTATACCTAGAATCACTAAGGGCTATAGGTATCAATCCAGATGAACACGATATAAGATTTGTTGAGGACAACTGGGAGGCAGCCACTGTAGGTGCCTGGGGCCTAGGTTGGGAAGTCTGGCTTGACGGTATGGAAATCACTCAGTTCACTTACTTCCAGCAGGTAGGTAATATAGAATGTGAATTAGAGACCGGAGAAATTACTTACGGTCTTGAAAGAATAGGTATGTATATACAGGACGTAGATAGTGTATATGACCTAAAGTGGAATGATGAAATAACTTATGGAGAAGTTTTCAAGAGACAGGAATATGAAAACTCAAGATATGCCTTTGATGAGTGTAATGCTGAAATGCTATTTAAGCTATTTTGATATGTATGAGGCAGAGGCGGTGCGTCTTGCTGAAATAGGCCTAGTAATACCTTGCTATGACTATGTATTAAAGTGTTCTCATACATTTAATACCCTAGAGGCTAGGGGGGCTATCGGTGTTAGCCAGAGGGCTGCCTTTATAGGTAAGATTAGGTCCTTGGCCAAGATAGTAGCAGAATCCTATGTTAAGCAGAGAGAAGAACTGGGATATCCATTATTGAAGGCAGGTGAAAGCAATGAATAATTATCTATTATATGAAATAGGCGTAGAGGAAATGCCGTCAAGATTTGTGGAATCTACTCTGGTCAGCTTAAGAACAACCTTACAAAGGCCTTGACAGAAAAGAGGGTTGGTTTTTCTGAAATAGAAACCTATGCAACACCAAGAAGACTAGTCCTAGTAGTAAAGGGCTTGGCTGATAGACAGGCAGACCTAGAAGAAGAGGTAAAGGGTCCATCTAAGAAGATTGCCCTAGCTGAGGATGGTAGTTTTACTAAGGCAGCCCTTGGATTTATGAAGGCAAGGGCCTTGGTGAAAAATGATGTATACTCAAGGACCTAGACGGAACTGAATATATATATGCAACTATAAAGGAAGCTTATGAAGACACAGAAAAATTCTATGCGATGTTTTTAGGTGAAATAGTAAAAGGCTGTAGTCTTCCCTAAGTCAATGCGTTGGGGTGGAAAGAACATGAGGTTTGTAAGACCTATTAGGTGGCTTTTGGCCTTGATGAATGATAAGGTAGTTCCAGTTAATATGGAGGGTATCATAGCTTCTAATAAAACTGTAGGCCACAGGTTCCTAGGAGCCAAGTCAATAGAGGTTAAAAGCATAGAAGACTACCTAGCCAAGCTAGAAGAAAACTATGTAATACTTTGACCAGGCCAAGAGAAAGGCTATAATAAGAGACCAGATAGACAAGGTTGCTGCCAGTATAAATGGCAGGGTAGATATGGATGAAGACCTACTAGAAGAGGTAACTTATATAGTAGAATATCCAACAGCCTTCTACGGTGAATTCGACAAGGAATACGCCAGCCTTCCAAAGGAGGTAGTAAAGACCCTATGAAGGCTCACCAGAGGTACTTCCCAGTAGTAGATGACAAGGGTGACCTATTGGCCAACTTCATTGCTGTTAGAAATGGAAATGATTACAAGATAGAAAATGTCAAGAAGGGCAATGAAAAGGTACTTGAAGCTAGACTAGCAGATGCCCTATTCTTCTTTAAGGAAGATAGGAAGAAGGCCCTAGTAGACTATAGGCCACAGCTTGATACAGTTGTATTCCAGGAAAAGCTAGGTACCCTATTAGACAAGTCAGAAAGACTTTATAAGCTAGCAGGAAGATTAGCTGATGAGATAGGTAGAGGTGTAAACAAGGACCTACTAGAAAGGGCAGCCTACCTATGCAAGGCAGACCTAGTAACTAGCATGGTATTTGAGTTTGACGAATTACAGGGATACATGGGTATGGAATACTCAAAGCTTGACAAGGAGGATCCTATAGTATCTAAGGCTATATATGAGCACTATTTGCCAAGATTCAGTGGAGATGAAATACCTCAATCTGCAGAGGGTGCTATACTATCAATTATTGATAAGATTGATACCATAGCAGGCTTCTTTGCAATAGGTATCCAACCAACAGGATCTGCTGACCCATTTGCCTTAAGACGTCAGTGTCTAGGAATATTGACTATACTACTTGAAAAGAACATAGAACCTGATATAGCAAGGCTTTGCTGAATTAGCCCTTGACCAGTATTCTGGTGTGGACTTCGACAAGGCAGGTGTGGTTGACCAGATAGTTGCCTTCTTCAATGATAGGACTAGGGTAATGTTCAAAGACTTGGGTATTAGGTATGACGTTGTAGATGCTGTCCTAGCAAGTGATGAAAAGAATATGTCAGACCTATATGCTAGGGGCCAGGCTATAAATGCATGGATAGATAATCCAAGCCTCAAACGATATGCTAGTAGCCTTTAACAGGGTATCAACACTAGCAGAAAAGGCTGAGGATTAGATATAAAGGAAGTGAACCTTGTTGAAGCTGCAGAAAAAGACCTATATGCTAAGTTTGTACTAGTGGATAAGGAAATAGTTAACCTTATGGGACAGAAGAAGTATACAGAATCACTTGATGCCTTTGCTTCATTAAAACCAGCCATAGATGACTTTTTTGAAACGGTTATGGTAATGGACGAAAACCTAGATGTTAGGAACAATAGGCTAGCCCTACTTGCCAATATTTACAAGGCCATGCTAAAGATATGTGACCTATCAAAGATAGTTTACAAGTAAATTATAGAATATGGAACTGTAAAAAGGTTTTGAATTTAATCTGCTAGACCTTGGAGTCTCTTCATGTGAGGAGACTTCAGGGTCTATTTTTATGCTTAAACAAGTAGTTTATAAGATAAAAAGAAATAAAAAGTAGTTATAAAATTATCGAAAATTATTATCAAAAATTATTGACAGAGATTATCAACATTGTTATAATAAAAATAGATATTGGTTGATACAAAAATCAGTATTTATACAAGAAAGGTTGGTATATTTTTATGGCAGACGTAAAGTTTGAAAACATACTTGCATACTACTGCTCACCGGTCTTGACAGGGGCCAAGGTTTCTAACCTGGTATCCATTTCTAAAATGGAGCTACCTGACTATCGTAGACTAGTCCAGTATTATAATAAGAGATTTGAAAAAAATACGATATTAAGATTAATCCAATTTGCGAGTGTGGCCAGAGAATTTTAGTCTTTGTCTATAAACAGTCCCAGCTCTACCAGTACTTGAGGAGGACCGATGTAAATACGATATTGGAGGATTATGGTTACTCTAGCTCCTGGTCACTAAACAGGTACATTGCTACCTTGAAGACTAGGATGAGCAGGGAGACTTCCCTCATGAAATTGGTGCCTTTTTAGGCTATCCTGTATCTGACATATTAGGCTTTATAGAAAATAATGGTAAGAACTACAAGTTCAGTGGCTATTGGAAGGTCTATGGTGATGCCGAAGAGGCCAAGGTCTTATTCGAAAGATATGATAGGTCTAGGTGCATGATGATGGAAAAAGATGAGTTGTGGAGAGTGTTTGGAAAAATATATTAGGCCAATTTAAAAATCAATTATACATAGCATAGGAGGATTTAGAAATGAAGAAAGTTGGAGTTTTTTTATTGAGTGGAACAGGTAATACACAGGCAATGGCAGAAGCTATTGGTGAAGGTCTAGCAAAGGCTGGAGTTGAATATGATGTAATCAATATTTCAAATGATCCTGGTAAGAGTGTAAAGGACTATGAATCTCTAATATTTGGTTGCCCATCAATGGGATCAGAAGTTCTAGAAGAAGCTGAATTTGAACCATTCTTCGAAGAAGCAGAAGGTTCAATAGGCGGTAAGAGAGTTGCTCTATTCGGTTCTTACGGATGGGGAGACGGAGAATGGATGAGAGACTGGCAGTCAAGAGTTGAAGCAGCTGAGTGCTAACCCTATTTGATGATGGACTAATCATTAATGAGACTCCAAATGAAGAAGGTATAGCCCTATGCGTTGAATTAGGAGAAACTTTCATAAAGATAGTTGATACTAGCTATATGAGATACCTCCGCAAGCATATATTAGCCTAAATGCATGCTGGTGAGATCGAGAGATAGTAAGACATTAATTAGCATATTGAGTGATTTGATTTATATAAGTAAATTAAGTCTTTTTGACATACCCAAAAGATAAAATAATCAATGAAAAGAGGCCTGCGCGATGGGTCTCTTTTATTTAGGGTTATAATATTTAGCGTTGGTGAGAAAAAAATTCTCTCCCAACGCTAAATTTTTATGAAAAATAGGACACACATCAAATCTCGTGTATAATTTAAATCGCACAAAATAAAAACAAGGAGAAATGATATGTGTTCTAATGCTAGTATAACAGAAATCTTAGGAATTAACGATAAAAAAATTTAGTAATTTTTAGGTAACGAAAAAGAAAATATTAAGGGTATAGAATATACAGTCTTAAGGGAAAGCTTTCATATGGCCAGCTTGCTGCCCTAAATGTGGCATAGTCAATGAAAATTATAACATAATAAAAAAATGGAAGTCAGACCGTAAAAAAATACTTTTTAATAGGGTCAATACAAACCCTTTGATATTGATGGTTAAAAAGCAGAGGTTTTTCTGTAAGCATTGCGAATCAACATTTATGGCCAAAACACCTATCGCAGATAAAGGGGTGCTTCATATCGAATGATGTTAAGAGGTCTATAGTTTTAAACCTATGTGAGACTAAGTCAATGGACTTAATTGCAAGAGAACACTGTGTATCTCCTACTAGTGTTGCCAGAATACTTCGTTTAACTGAAGATAGGAGAAGAAAAAATTATCTTCCTAGGATTCTATCAATAGACGAATTCAAGTCAGTAAATACAGTTGATGCGTCTATGAGTGTGAATTTAACCGATTTAGAAGGCGGTCATATTTTTTTGATATCCTGGCAGATAGGAGACAAAGATACCTCTTTGAGTATTTTTAATTCATATCCCTTGAAGGTGAGAAAAAAAGGGTAGAATATGTGACTACAGACATGTATAGGCCATATATTGATCTTGCCAAGAAGGTCTTTCCAAATGCCAATATCGTAGTTGATAAATTCCACATAGTACAGCTCTTGACAAGGGAGTTAAACAAGCTAAGAATAAACGAGATGAAGAAGCTTAATACCAGGTCTAGAGAGTATAAAATACTGAAGAGATACTGGAAAATACCACTTACAAAGAACTGGGAATTAAACAGTATATTTTTTTACAAGAACATACACTTTAAAAAAATATGACTAGTTCAGTTGACATATTAGACTACATGTTAGAAAAATTTCCCAACTTAAAAAGAAGCCTATGATTTTTATCAAAACTTCCTATTAAGTATATCTAATAATGATGTGGCTATGCTTGAAGACATTCTAAATACTAGGACTGATAAAAGTACCGATGTGTTTTTAGAAAGAGTATAAAAACCCTTAAAAAGCTTAGAAAATATGTGGTAAATTCACTCAAATATGACTATACGAATGCTATGGTGGAGGGTAAGAATAATAAGATAAAAGGTAATTAAAAGAGTATCCTACGGATATAGGAGTTTTAGAAATTTTTAAGGCAAGGATAATGCTTATGGAAAGGTATAAGATACAAAAGGGCAGACATCCATAGCTATAAGTTTGCTATGGATGCTGCCATAATTTAATAGATTTTTATTGATTTAAATTATCACCAACGTTATTTGACATAGAGCCTTTATTTACTTATATTCAGCCCGCTTGTATAATAGTTAATAAGGGAGTGATATTAATGGATAGAATAGAATGGTATTATGGTAAAAGAAATATATATGCATCAGAATGGCTGAGTTTGAAAATCCTAAAAGGGGTTGTTCAAATAGTCCATGGAATGATAGAACATATAGGCAGGTATGAAACCTTTATAAAGGAATTAAACCAGGAGGGCTATGTAGTTGTGAGGCGAGGACCATATGGGACATGGCAGGACTGCAAGAGATAGGAAGAATTTTGGAGTCTTTACAGGTGGTTGGATGGACCTTGTTGAAGATGTGGCAGACCTACAGAGGCAGACTGCAGCCAAGTATCCAGGCCTAACTTATATAATGCTAGGCCATTCAATGGGGTCCTTTGTGGTGAGAACCTATGCATCCCTATATGGGGATCAAATAGATGGGCTTATTATTATGGGAACTGGCCAAGTGCCACTTTCTTCATCCTACTTTGGCATTGGTGTATCCAATCTTATTAAGGCCTTTAAGGGGGACAAGTATAAGAGTAAGTTTCTCCACAAAACCTCACTAGGATCATATAATGATAAGATAGATAATAATAGGACTGTATCTGACTGGTTGACAAGGGATGAGTCAGTAGTTGATTCCTACCTATCAGACAAGTATTGTAGGTTTATACCATCAGTGAGCATGTATTTGGCAATATTCGAAGGGGTTAACTATGTGGCCAAGAGGAAAAATATAGCTAAGATGCCTAAGGACCTACCAATACTTTTTGATATCAGGCCAGGAAGATCCTGTTGGGGACTATGGAAGGGAGTGGACAAGCTGTATACAATACTTGAAGAGGAAGGCTTTGAGAAAATTACTAAAAAGCTATACCCATCCTGTAGGCATGAGATTTTTGAACGAGATAAATAGGGAAGAAGTAAAGGTTTTTCATTTTTGACTGGATTGATAATATATAGAAAAATATACAGATTATCTTATTTTTGTGGTATAATAGATTTTTAGGTTATAGTATTATTTTTAATTTATATTTTTTTAAAAAGAAAGGGAAAATGTGATAATGAGTGCTAAGAAATTATCAAAAAGAAGCTTACGGTGGCGTAAAGGGTGAAGATTATATACCTTACAATACCGATAAGACTAAAAGAGGTTCGAATACTGTTGTCATGATTATAGGTATAATCCTAGCTATAGTATTTGCAGCTTCAACAGCTTATTCAGGAATGAAGGCTGGTTTAACAGTTGCAGCAGGTATACCAGGATCTATAATTGGATCTGCCTTTATTGCAGCTTTCGCAAGGCAGAAGGGGCTATTAGGTAAGAACCTTGTTCAGGGTATGGCCAGTGGTGGTGAATCAGTTGCCAGTGGTTTAATATTCGTATTACCAGCAGTCCTATTAATAGGAAGCAAGATATCTTTTGTTGAAGGTCTTGTAATTGGTCTAGGAGGTGTCCTATTTGGTCTAGGAGTTGCTTCTCTAGTTCTTGACTACCTAATAATAGAAGAGCATGGTAACCTAATGTACCCAGAATCCATGGCTATATCTGAAACCCTAGTAGCATCTGAGGGTGCTGGAGATTCAGTTAAGTTCATGGGAATAGGATTTGTAATCAGTGGTATTATAACAATTTTAACAGGTTCATTCCTTAACCTATGTAACAATGTTTACAGTAAGTTAGGAGAATCTTTCTACAAGTTCAAGTTTGAAATAGAAGCTAATCCACTACTATTAGGTATAGGATTTATAGTTGGTTTAGAGGTTTCTATATCAATGTTTGCAGGATCTATTCTTTCAAACTTTGGTATACTTCCTTTGATCGGTTACTTCTCTGATATGGCTCACAATGGTCACCACGTATGGAACAATGCTTCAGTAGCCATTGGTCAAATGGATGTAAACACAATCTCAGGTGCCTATGTTAAGTATATCGGTGCAGGTATGATGCTTTGTGGTGGTGTAATCGGTGCTATCAAGCTTATCCCAGTTATAGTTTCATCAATCAAGCAGACAATGGGTGCTAAATCTGCTGGTGCTAACCAGGAAGGTGCAGGCGTTCAGAGATTAATACTATTAGGTGGTATAGTAATAGGCTTCATAGGTGCTGTAATGGTATCTGGAAACATATTAATGGCTATAATAGGTATAGTGATTTCATTCATCCTATCAGCCCTATTCGTAATAGTTGCAGGTAGATTGACAGGTACTATAGGTACTTCAAACCTACCAGTTTCTGGTATGACAATAGCATCTCTAGTTATAGCAACTCTAGTATTCGTTGTTGCAGGTTGGACTGATCCAGCAAGCAACAAGTCTCTATTGATGTTCGCATCATTTATAGTTGTTGCTATCGCTATGGCAGGTGGATATGCCCAGTCTCAGAAGGTTACATTCATAATCGGTGGCAATGAACCAGAAATGCAGAAGCACTATGCTATATCAGGTATCCTAGGTGTTGTTATAGTTGTTGGAGTTATGATCCTACTTGCTGACCAGTTGGCAGTAACAGGAGCTAACCCTCCTTTCGCCCTACCACAGGCTAACTTGATGGCTACACTTACATCAGGTATAATGTCAGGAGACCTACCATGGGTAATGATCATAGTTGGTGTTGTAATGGCCCTATTTATGTTCTTCCTTGACCTACCAATAATGACAGTTGCTATAGGTTTCTACCTACCAATATCTACAAGTTCTATCATCTTGATAGGCGTCTAGTTAGAGTTCTTGTAGAAAAGATGGCTAAGTCTGAAGCTGAAAAAGGCAGCAAGAGTATCAAGAGGTGTCAGTTTATCTTCTGGTCTAGTTGCTTATGGATCTCATAATAGGTCTAATAGGTATCATACTTCAGGTTGCTGGTGTTGTTGGTGGACATACTCCAGAAGGATTTGCTGCTGGCAATGGAATGGCCTAGTATTATTAGCTGCCATGGTAATTGCTACATTTATTGCAATAATGGCTACTAAGGTCAAGCTACACGACGAAGAATAATATATAGGCGTAAATTAAAAAAATAAAGGCTAGGAGGCTTTATATAGGCTTTTCATAGTTAAAAAGACCCAGTTTGAGGACTAATCAGACTGGGTCTTTTTGGTATGACGGGCATGCCGACAGTTAGGACCAGCCTATATCTTAAAATTAGGCTTTGAAAGATATAGTGGTATTTTTTTAAGTGAAAACTCCATAATTATGGTATTTTTGCTTGCTTTTTGACAGATTTTTGGTATTGTTATAAATAAGAAGAAAAAGTGGGTAAAAGCCCTTAATTATATAAGAAAAGGGAGGACTTTATGAGAAAGTTAATTTTTATGTTTTTCATTTCTATTGCTGACATCTATGGTCTTGGTAGCTTGTGGATCGACTAGCCAGAGGAATACCAGTCAGGCCAACCAGTCACAGACTCAGTCTAGTACTAAGGGGTCTGACCAGCAAGGCAGGGATAAGAATCAAGAGGATAAGAATAAGGACAAGACAGGCAAGAGTCATACCGTAGTAATAGATCCAGGCCACCAAGAGGCAGCTATGAATGACTTGGAGCCAATTGGACCAGGGGCTAGCCAATCCAAACCAATGCTTGCATCAGGAACGACAGGGGCCGTAACAGGTGTTCCAGAGTACCAGCTGACTTTAGATGTATCCTTGAAGCTAAGGGACCAACTAAGGGCAAGAGGCTATGAGGTTGTAATGATAAGAGAGGACAACCACTGTCCCATTTCTAATAAGGGAAGGGCAGAAATTGCAAATAGGTACAAGGGGGCTGTGTTTTTGAGGATACATGCCAATGGTGACTTAAATCCAGCTACATCAGGTATCTTAACTATGTGTCCAGCCAGTGATAACCCATATGTACCAGATATTATAGGGGATAGTAAGCGCCTTTCTCAGCTGGTTTTAGACCAGATGCTCAAGTCTACTGGGGCTAAAAGTAAGGGAATAATAGAAACCAACAAGATGAGTGGTATAAATTGGTGCAAGATACCGGTCACTATCATAGAGGTGGGTTTTATGTCTAATCCAGAGGAGGACAGGCTAATGCAGACAGAGGACTACCAGGACAAGCTAGCAGAGGGTATTTCTGATGGTGGACAGGTACTTTGGAATATAAGAAGTGAATAAAAAGAAAACGATAGAAATAAACAATTAATATGAACAAAATAAATAAACAAAAATGAAAAACAGTAGAAATAAACAATTAATATGGAATTAAGGAGATTAAATCAATGCTAACAGAAGAGAGACAGGCCTACATATTAGACAGGATTAACAAGTTTAATACTGTTAAGTTGAAGGACCTAGTAATAGAATTAGGGGCTAGTGAGTCGACGATAAGGAGGGACTTTGACGACCTAGAAGACAAGGGACTCATAAAGAGGGTTCACGGTGGTGCCATGAGTATAGACGGTGCCTTTACCTTTGATAATACAATTATAGAGAGAAGTGAGAGTACCTAAGTGAGAAAAATAGCCATAGGAAGATGCTGTGGTGATCTTGTAAAGGATGGGGATTTTTATATATAGATGCAGGAACTACATGCTACGAAATAATTCCCTTCCTAAGGGGTAAGGATATAGTAGTTGTTACAAATGGAATACATAATATAGATAGGCTGTTGGATAATAACATAAAGACCTATATACTGGGTGGCTATGTAAAACCCATGACTAAGGCCCTGATAGGTGAAGAGGCAATTCTGGAGATGGGCAAGTATAGGTTTACTAAGGCTTTTTATAGGGGCTAATGGAATTAGTGCCAACTCATCAATAACTACACCAGATATCAGTGAGGCGAATATAAAGGCAGAGGCTATCAGGAGGTCAAAGGATGTTTATGTCGTGATAGATTCTAGTAAGTTTGGCAAGGTATCCTTTGCCAAGATTTGCGACTTGGATGAGGTTTCAATAATCACAGATGCAAAGAAGGAAGGAATAGACAAGAGAATAGTTGAAAAATACTAGGATAATTAGTGTAGAATAAAAGTGAAAGAAATTGAAAGAAAATTATAAAATAACGGTTGATTTTAGAAGTATTTTTTTGTTATACTAGGCATATAGTGATAGAAAATAAAAAGAAAATAATATATTATGATAGAAAAGAGGTGTATTTCATGATATATTCGGTAACACTTAATCCATCTATTGACTACATAGTCCAGCTGGAAGAATTTAGCGAAGGAAAGCTAAACAGGTCAGAGGGTGAATATGTAAATGTCGGTGGAAAGGGAATAATGGTGTCTAAGCTACTTACTAATATAGGGGTAGAAAACAAGGCGCTAGGATTCCTAGGTGGCTTTTACGGTAACTACATATATTCTTGGTTCAAAGACCAGGGTATGGCAGAAGATTTTACCAAGGTAGGCCAAAATACGAGGATAAATGTCAAGCTTAAGGGCAACCAGGAAAGTGAAATTAACGGCAAGGGTCCAAGTATAAGCAGTGAGGAGGAAAAAGACTTTTTGAATAAGCTGGCAGGTCTAAACAAGGGTGACACAGTCATTATATCAGGAAGTGCAGCCCCAGGACTTAGCAAGGACATATTTGACCAGATAATTAAAATCTGTAAGGACAAGGAAGCTGACTTCGTGATAGATACAAGTGGCCAGGCCCTAAGAAAGGCCATATACCTAAAACCTCTATTGATCAAGCCAAACTTCGACGAGGTAAGTGAGCTTTTTGGTCAAGAATTCACTAGTAAGGATGAAATAATCCCATATGGTAAGAAGTGCTTAGAGATGGGGTTTCAGTATGCCATAGTATCAATGGGTGGAGACGGGTTCTATTCTTCGACGGAGATAGCGTCTACTATGCACCAGCTGTAGAGGGTGTCCTAGTGAACTCAGTAGGTGCTGGAGATTCAATGTTGGCTGGCTTTGTAGGAAGTATAAAGAGTGGACTAGAGCCACTAGAAGCCTTTTAAGTGGTCGGTTGCAAGTGGAACGGCTACTGCATTTTGTCAGGATATAGCGACTAAGGACCAGATTGATGAAATCTATAGGAAGATTAAGATAGAAAGATTATAATTGGCGGCACTTATAGGATGTCAGCTTAAAAACTTATATAAAAAACAAAAGGTAATGGTTTTTAAAATTTGTAAAGGATAAATTATGAAAATTTCAGATTTGTTGAAAAAAAGAAATTATGATTATGGACCCTTAGTGCAGACACTAAGGAGGGCGTAATTGATGAAATGATCGCTAAGTTAAGCGAAAAGAACATGATAAACGACCCTAGCCTTCAAACAGGAGATTATGAACAGGGAAGAACTATCATCAACAGGTTTAGGTGATGGCATAGCAATGCCTCACGCTAAGACTAGTGCAGTAAATACACCTTGTGTTCTTTTTGCTAGAAAGTCCCAGGGACTTGACTATGATTCATTGGATGGTCAGCCAGCCTACCTATTCTTTATGATAGCGGCAGAGGATGGGGCTAACAATACTCATATTGAAACCCTAGCCAACCTATCTAGACTTCTATTAAAGCCAAACTTCATAGATTCACTAAAGGCTGCCAAGGATGCTGATGAGGTCCTAGCCCTAGTAGAGGCTGGTGAAGCAGAGGTTAATGAAGCCAAGAAGGAAGAAGCCAATGCTGTAGTGGACCAAGAAAAGCCATTAGTTGTAGCAGTTACTGCTTGTCCAACTGGTATAGCCCATACATATATGGCAGAGGATGCCCCTAAGGAGCAGGCCAAGAAGATGGGTGTAAACATCAGGGTTGAGACAAATGGTAGTGATGGTGCCAAGAACGTATTAACAAAGGAAGAAATAGAAAAGGCTGTAGGTGTAATAGTTGCAGCTGATAAGAATGTGGAAATGGATAGGTTTGATGGTAAGCACCTACTAAAGACTCCAGTTAGTGAAGCCATTAGAAACCAAAGGGCCTAATAAACAAGTCTTTAAACAAGGAAGGTAATATATTCAAGGCTAGTGGAGAGGCCAAGTCTCAGGATGATAAGAAGGAAAAACCTCTATAGGAGGCAAAATATACAAGGATGTAATGAACGGTGTATCTCACATGCTACCATTCGTAGTTGGTGGAGGTATCCTGATAGCAGTATCATTCATGGCAGAAAGTTCATTTGGTGAAAATAGCCAGATTTATAAGTTCTTGATGGATATTGGTGGTAATGGTGCCTTTTACAATGCTAATACCTATCCTGGCTGGTTATATAGCAATGAGTATAGCTGATAGACCAGGTCTTATGCCAGGTATGGTCGGCGGTCTTTTGGCAGTAAATGCAGGTTCAGGTTTCTTGGGTGGTCTAGCTGCTTAGTTTCATTGGTGGTTATGTAGTACAATTCCCTAAAGAAGTTGACAGCAGGTATGCCTAGGTCACTTGATGGTATCAAGCCTATGATTATCTATCCGAGATTTGGTTTGTTATTGACAGGCTTGATTATGCAGTTTGGTATAAACCCAGTATTCGCAGGTATTAACAAGTCAATGAATACAGCCCTTACTCACCTAGGTACAGGTAATGCAGTTCTTCTAGGAGCAGTCCTAGGTGGTATGATGGCAGTAGATATGGGTGGTCCGGTAAATAAGGCAGCCTATACCTTCTCAATAGGTGTATTCACAGCTACTAAGTCTGGTGCCTTCATGGCAGCGGTAATGGCAGGTGGTATGGTTCCACCATTAGCACATAGCCCCTAGCTACAGTAGTATTCAAGCATAAGTTTACAGAAAAGGAAAGAGAGTCTGGTATGACTAACTGGTTATTGGGTGCAACATTCATCACTGAAGGTGCAATACCTTTTGCAGCTGCAGACCCAGTAAGAGTAATCGTGAGTTCAGTGATAGGATCAGCTATTGCAGGTGGTTTAACCCAGCTATGGCATGTAAATGCCCCAGCTCCACACGGTGGTGTTTTGGTTGCCTTCGTAATGAACCCTCACCATGTATTGTTCTTCTTCTTATCAATTATTATAGGTACAGTGATATCAGGTATGATTTACGGTATCTGGAAGAAGACTGCTTAGAATTAAGCAATCTATAAAACAAAAAGCTGCCCCTAACAAGGCATGCAAATTTTACAAAAAAAGCACATAAATAAAAACTTTAAAATAAAACATAAATCTAAAACAAATAAAAACACAAAAAAACACTAAATATATGATTAGTAAGGAGTCTCTCCTGGCAATAGCTAAACTACTGCCAGGGAGACTTCTTTTTTATACACATACATGTATTAAAAGCCTGTACTTTATGATATAATTTTTAGGTAAGAAGTAGATGACTTTTGGAGGTGGAATTATGGACGAAAGAGTAGCCGTTATAGGCGCTATCTTGGAGGACCCTACTAGGTCTCAGAGTCAATTTAATAGGATTGTTGCTGAATACCATGACCTTGTCAGGGGTAGGATGGGTCTGCCGCTTAAGGACAAGTGTATGTCAGTCATCAGTATCACGGTAGTTGGTACTATGGACCAGATAAATACCATGACAGGTAGGTTGGGTAATCTAGAGGGGGTCACAGTAAAGACAGCAGTTTCAAGGTAGGTATGGGTAGCCTATTAAAGATATATTTTATAGAAAGAATGATAGTTTATGAATAAAAGAGTATATAAGCTAATAAATGACCTTTACTTTGATCATGACCTTAGGGAAGAGGACTTGGTATATCTCTTGGATAATATGGAATCCGAGGACAGGGACTATCTGCTTGGCCTGGCTTTATAATACCAGGAACAGTCATTATGGCAAGACTGTATATATGAGGGGCCTGATAGAGTTTACAAACTACTGTAAAAGAGAGTGTAACATACTGTGGTATCAATACCTTCAACAAGGATGTCAAGAGGTATAGGATGACAAAAAAGGAAATATTAGATACCTGTAAGTTAGGCTACAGGCTTGGTTTTAGAACATTTGTATTCCAAGGTGAGAAGATCCATACTTTTACAGATAAGCGTATCTGTGATATCGTAAAAGCTGTAAAGAAACTATTTCCTGATGTGGCTATAACCCTGTCTCTAGGTGAGAGGCCAATAGAGTCCTACAGGGCTATAAAGCTGGCTGGAGCTGACAGGTATTTGCTTAGACATGAAAACCTCAAACCCAAGCCTATATAGGTGGCTACATCCATTTTCTAGCCTTGATTCTAGGGTTGGATGTCTATGTAGCTTGAAATATACAGGTTTTCAGACGGGGGCAGGCTTTATGGTTGGTCTACCATGGTATACCAACAAGGACTATGCTCGTGACCTTAGGTTCTTAAAGGACTTGAAGCCTGAAATGATAGGTATAGGTCCTTTTATACCACATTCAAGTACCTCTATGAAGGACTATTCACCTGGGACTTTAGACCAGACGGTGTTAATGCTGGCCCTTATAAGGCTCTTGCTGCCAAAGGTACTCCTACCTGCAACTACGGCCCTTGCAAGCATAGGCCAGATGGGTAGGAAGAAGGGCTTGGATGCTGGAGCAAATGTAATAATGCCAAATTTGACCCCAATAAAGTACAGGGGTGACTACAGCCTTTACAATAATAAAAAGTACGGGCAGTGAATCTGCTGAATCACTAAGGTTGATAAGGCAGGAGCTAGAAGCCCATGGGTATAGGGCAGATATGTCCAGGGAGATAGCAAGATGTGCGACTAGCTGAGCTAGGGTTTGAATCTAAGACCCTTCTTGGTAAGTCTATTGATGTATTAAAATCTGACAAAAAAGAATTTCTAATTTGAAAGGTGGACAAGATGAATAGGAAGAGATTTGACGAAAATGTAAGTATAGATAGAGACTATATTCTATCTTTAATTGATGGTGCAAAAATACTAGTAGAGAAGACATTGACAGGATATTGGAAAAGGCCACACATAAGAAGGGACTTGACCATGCTGAGATTGCAGCCCTGCTTGAAATCAAGGACCCAGACCAGGTCCAGAAACTTTATGAGGTTTCAGGTAGGATCAAGAGGGATGTCTATGGAAACAGGATAGTATTGTTTGCACCTTTATATATTAGCGACTATTGTGTGAATAACTGCATATACTGTGGATACAAATGTAAGAATAAATTTAATAGGAAGCGTCTGACTATGGATGAAATCAGGCGTGAAGTAGAAATTCTTGAGGAAATGGGCCACAAGAGGTTGGCCCTAGAAGCGGGTGAAGACCCTCTAAACTGTCCGATTGACTATGTTCTAGAGGCAATAAATACCATCTATGATACCTATGAAAAAAATGGGGTCATCAGGAGGATAAATGTGAATATAGCTGCTACTACTGTTGAAAACTACAAGGCCCTAAAGGATGCTCAGATTGGTACATATATCCTATTCCAGGAAACATATGACAAGGAGGTATATGAAAAATGCATCCCAACTGTTTAAAAGGGGGACTACAACTACCACTTAACAGCCTTTGACAGGGCTATGGAGGCAGGCATAGATGATGTTGGAGCAGGTGTCTTATTTGGTCTTGCAGACCCTAAGTTTGAAGTCCTAGGACTTATGATGCATAACGAGACTCAGAGAAAAAGTACGGTGTGGCTTCCATACCATATCAGTTCCATAGGCTACGTCCAGCCGAGGGAGTTTCACTTGAAACCTTCCCCCACCTACTGGATGATGATATGTTCAAAAGATTGTTGCCATCATTAGGCTGGCAGTCCCATACACAGGTATGATTCTGTCAACTAGAGAAGATGAGGACATGAGAAAAGAACTTATAGAATATGGTATCTCACAGATATCAGCAGGATCATGTGTTGGTGTTGGTGGCTACCATGAGTCTATGGTCGGTGAAAATATAGGCCAGTTCGAGATGGCTGATGACAGAAAGCCAATAGAGGTAATCGACGACCCGATAGACCACGGCTATATACCAAGCTATTGTACAGCCTGCTATAGGTCGGGACGTACAGGAGAAAAAGTTTATGAACATTGCCAAGTCGGAGAAAAATCCACTATATGTGCAAGCCAAATGCCCTTACAACTCTAATGGAATATGCAGTTGACTACGGGAATGAAGAATTCTTAGAAAAGGCTGAGAAGTTCGTCAGAGACCAGGCAGATGAGATAGATAGAGAGGATATAAAGAAGTTTACCCTGGATAATATAAACAAGCTAAAGGATGGAATCAGGGACTTATATATATAGGTGAAATTAGGATGAATAATACGCCGATTGCAAACAGGAAGACCATAGTCCCTAGCAGGTAAGAGAAATAGCGGCAAGTCAAGCCTCTTTAACCTGATATTGGGCCAGGATATGTCTATAGTATCAGACTATGCAGGCACAACGACAGATCCAGTAGGAAGGAATATGGAGCTAATAGGTTATGGACCAGTGAGGATAATAGATACAGCTCACTGGATGACCTGGGTGACCTGGGTCAAAATGAGGGTTAAGAAGACCCAGCTAGAAATTGGGGAGGCAGACCCTAATTGTCCATGTCTTTAATGCTGGATATGAAGGAAGACAGGACCTCCTAGATGCTAGGGACAGGTATAAAGAACTGAATAAAAGGGCCATTTATATTTTTTTAATAAGTGTGATAGCCTGGAAGATATAGGGGACTATAAAAGGTCTATAGGGCAAGCATCTGACTGCCTGTTTACATCTATAGGGCAAGACAACCAGGCCTTAAAGGATAGGCTATCTAGATTTATAGCAGACAATATAGGGTAGGCTAGAAGAGGATAGGAGCCTCTTAGACGGACTCAGCTCAAGCCTGGTGACACAGTAGTCTTGGTAGTACCTATAGATTCGAGAGGCGCAAAGGGTAGGCTCATCCTACCCCAGGTCCAGATGGTTAGGGCCTGCCTTGATGAAGCTATAATTTCTATAGTCGTAAAGGATACAGAACTTGAAGCTGCTCTTGATAAGATTCAGTCTATAGACCTAGTAGTTACAGACTCTGAGGTTTTTCGACAAGGTGGCTCAAATACTGGATGAGTCTGGAAGAAATATTGATTTGACTAGCTTTTTCTATAGTATTTGCCAGACAAAAGGGTAATATAGGTGTATTTCTAGAGGGCGACTTACCTAGATAGCTTGAAGGATGGAGATAGGGGTCCTGATAGCAGAATCCTGTACCCATACGACATCACATGAGGATATAGGCACTGTCCTGATACCAAACCTTATAAGGAAAAAGACTGGTAAGGATTTAGACTTTGAATTCTCCCAGGGAAGCTAGATGAGACTGACCTATCCAGGTTTGCCCTAATGATCCAGTGTGGTGGCTGCATGATGACTAGAAACAATATGATGAATAGGATAGGCTTGGCAGGCCAATCTGGCATACCAATCACCAACTATGAGGGTTGTATTAGCCTACCTAAAGGGGAGTATTTGACAGGGCTATCTACTAGGACAAATTTACCTATATGCCTACTTGGACCCTCTTTATTGACCTAGTAAAAAATAAAAATACCAGTCTGGAAAAATAGGTATAAATTAAAGAAATAAAGAATTGCAAGTCTTAATTCTGCATGCTATACTAGTGTAGGAATGATGTTAGTTTAATAATATTAAGTAGGGAGGATTTTGATGAGCGCTTTATTTGCTTTAGGTTTGGGAACAGGTATTTGTTGTGGTATATGGGAGAGCAATTTCTTCAATCCAGTCTCTAGGACTTGTTACTTGGATAGGTTTTGCTGGGTGTACAGCATATTTTGCTTCTGGTAAGCACGGTCTAGAGGGTGTCAAGACAGCGATTTTGTCTCACCTTATCAGGTATGATATCTGCCCTTGTAGCAATGTATATATCTGGTCTAGTACCAAATGTAGTGGCTATATCATTTATAATGACAGGTGTAATATCAGCAACTATGTGTTGGCAGGCTAAGGCCAAAGAATTGTGGTTTATACTGAGTGCCTTTATTGGATGCTTTACAACATTTGGGGCAGCCTCAATGGGTATAAATGTTATGAGTGGTGATATAATACATGTAATTTTGTCCTTCTTGTGTGGTGGAGTTTTAGCCCCTATCATGTGACAAGAGTGGCCAGTTCTTACTAAAGAAGTTTGGTAAGGAAGAGGAAAATTAATAAAATACTAGCATAAAAATAGGTCGTGGATTTTCCTGCTTGATAGGGGAAATACGACCTATATTTTTAGTCGAATATAAGCTCATAGAAAATTTTTACAAAAATTATAGGCACTCTCTTATAAAAATACCTATAAATATCATATGAAAATGCAAGAGTCTATCCCTAAAAAGTCGAAAAATGAATTAATCCATCCACTTATGGATAAAAATAATTATACTTATATATAAAAATTAAAATTTTATGTATAATATAAAGGACAAAAAGGAATATTAAATCATGTTAAAAATATGTGAAGATTGAATTGTATAGAGTATAAATAAGGCTTATAAAAGCACATAGTTAGGACTCGGTACATTTAAAAAAATAAGAGGAGGTTATAAGATGAAATCACAGGACAATATTTTTTGAAAGTAAGTCAGGTATCAGACTGGATACACCAGCAAAGGATCTTTTGAAAGGTTTAGTTACCTAAAAGGAATATATAATATCTGTAAATCCAAGATTCAACCAGCTGCAGTATCTTGCTGCCAATGGTGACCCTAGCCAAGATGAATGTAAGTGATTTGGCTGAGCTTAGTCAGATGCCAGCAGAATCCTAATATATATGATGGAGTCAAGGATTTCGGAAGAGTAGGGTCAAAGGACTTGATTTTTATGAGGCTTGACCAGTTAATTTATTTTGGAATAATCATACAAGTCCAGTCCTGAATTTATTAGTTTAATCTATAGGAGGTATAATATGGATATATTAGAGTGCATAAGGTCTAGGAGAAGTGTTAGAAGCTTCACTGACCAGGAATTAACTTATGATGAAATTATGGAATTGATCGACCCTAGGTATTTGCTTTTCCCAACAGGCCAGTACCGCCAGCCTTGGGATTTGTAATAATCCAGGACCCCTGAGGAAATCAAGAGGTGGTCGGACATAGGAAAGGTAGACATCCTGTCGAGAATAGATGACCTACCTGCCTATAAGAAATATATAAACTGGTTTAAGGATCCTGATTTTAACCTATTTTTATGGGGCAAAAACCTAGTTATAGTATTTGGAGATAAGAGCTCTCCATGGTACATAGAGGATTCTTGCTGTCTGGCTCAAAATATGATATTGGCTGGCTTTAGCAAGGGTATTGGGTCCTGTTGGATAGGCTTTGGCCAAGAAATATTTAACAGAGAAGATTTTAAGAAGGAATATAATATACCAGAACCTTACGTGTCTGTAGCCCCATTGATTTTGGGCTACATGGGATCAAAGCCAAAAGCCACCTAAGAGGAAGGAAGCCCTTATTTTCTCAAAAAGATAAAGGAAGGGAGGGGTTTGATGAAAATATCAGCCACATTAGCAGTTTCGTTAATAATATTCTTAGGAGTATTTTCACAGTGGTTGGCTTGGAAGATTTCCAAACCGGCTATAGTAATAATGAGTTTGGCAGGCCTAATTGTCGGACCATTTCTAAATATAATAGTGCCATCCCAGGTTTTGGGAGATAGCATATATAAGTCAATAATATCTATATCGGTAGCCCTAATCCTGTTTGAGGGAAGTTTGTCCCTAGACTTTAAGGAGATTACCGATACAAAGATGACCATAAAGAGGATAGTAGTATTTGGGGCCTTGATTTCATGGATTTTGGGAAGCTTAAGCGCCTACTTCCTAGCTGGCCTATCAATTACTACATCCCTTGTTATAGGCGCCCTTTTAATAGTTACAGGGCCTACTGTAATGTGCCCTACTAAGACAGGCCAAACTAGATTCCAAGGTATCTACAATCCTAAAGTGGGAGGGGATCCTGGTTGATCCAATGGGGGCCATACTGGCAGTCCTATCCTTTGAGGCAGCAGAGGTATTTGCCTCCTCAGTGGTTCTCAGGCATACTGGTCAAGTTTGGTATAGGGGTTTTAATAGCAGTAGCGATTGGTGGCCTAGTGGGTATAGGAACTGGTAGGGCCCTGCAGAAGAATTACTTCCCAGAGTATTTGAAGTCGGCCATAGTACTATGTCTGGTTTTGGGAACTTTCAGTCTTAGTGAATCTATTACCCACGAGACAGGACTTTTAGCAGTAACAGTAATGGGTGTAATCCCTTGCTAATATGCATATATCATCTATAGAGCAGGTAAAGCACTTTAATGAGAATATATCAATACTATTGACATCTTCAGTATTTGTCATGCTGACATCATCCCTATCAAGGTCTATTCTAGTTGATATATTCCAGCTAAAAATAATACTTTTTGTCTTGTCCATGCTATTTATAGTTAGACCGCTTTCTATATGGTTGTCAACCATAGGGACCGACTTGAATATTAGGAAAAAGACCCTTATAGGCTGGATTGCCCCAAGAGGTATAGTAGCCTTGACAGTTACAGGTTACTTCAGTAATTTGCTAGTTGAAGAGGGTCACCAGGATGCAGAGCTACTCCTAGCCTTGACCTTTGCCTTGGTAATAGTTACCGTGATTGCCCACGGATTTTCTATTCAACCATTGGCTAAGAAGCTTGGTCTAGCCCATGATGGTAAGCCGGGTCTAGTGATAGTTGGGTCAAATCCATTTTCTGTAGCCTTAGCTAAGTTTCTAAAGGATTGGGATGTACCCTAGCCTAATAGTTGACTATAGTGGTAAAAACCTAGAAAATGTCATAAATACAGATATTGAAACCTACCAGGGAGAAATCCTATATGAGGTTGCCAACTACAACCTTGACCTGGTAATCTATAAGAAGATGCTCCTTAATACTCCGATACCCCTATACAATATACTGGTATCCAATGAGTTTGTAAGTAGATTTGAACATACTAGCAGTATTTGTATAATCAATGTCTTGGGAGACAAGGTCAGGTCTGACTTTAAGGAACTTCAGAAGATAGGAGTACCGAGGTTAGGAGACTACAGGGCCACATACCTGAGTCTAATAAGACTGGTTGAAGATGGATATGACTTCGCTGCAACACAGATTACAGAGGAACTAACGGAAGAAGAATACTATAGGCTAATGGACTATAGGAGAATTAATATCTTTACCATGACTGAGTCTGGAGACATAGAATTCTTTACTACAGAACATAAGCCAAGGATCTCTAGCGGAGATTATATAGTATCTCTTACACCACCTAGTCCGGATGATACTGGTCAGCACTTGGAGTTTACAACATCACGTGCAGACTTTTAATACTATACAGAATAGTTAAATATACTTATCAGGATGGATAGTGGTCCCTGTCCAGCTATAGTAAGCTGTAAAAATAAACTAAATATATTTTAAATAAAAATAACTTTTCGGAGTTATTTTTATGTCTATATATCTGTGAGTAAGGGGTAGAGGATTTTTGGAGAATATTTTTGTCGACAGTGGTTCCCATGGCGGATAAGTATTGTATATTTCCGCCAAGTGCTAGTGATACCAAGCTAGTAATCCTGATGGCTGAATTGATATAGGCCTGGTAAATAGCCTTAGGGCCATTTCTGAAAGAGAGATAGGTGTCAGGCTTGATACTAGGGACAATATTAGGAGGCTGATAGACCAGTCCCTACAAGGACCCAGACAAGGATCCTGAAACTATGGCCAAGGGGATGGTGGATGATATAATCAGTCAGGCAATAGAGGCTGATATAAGCGATATCCATATAGAACCCTTTAGCAAGGAAATCCTGGTCAGGTATAGGTCAAATGGTGACCTAGTCTTGGTTGATAGGCTGTCACTTACCAACCATCACGAGATTAGTACTATAATCAAGCTAAAGGCTTCATGTGACATAACTGAAAAGAGACTACCACAGGATGGTCGCTTTAGCTATGAATACAGGGGTCAGGACATCGATATAAGGTTGAGTACCATACCGACCATATATGGAGAAAAGCTGGTTATGAGGATACTAAACAAGTCTAGCTCCTTAAAAACCATGGGGAGCTGGGTTTTTCTACAAGTGCTGAGAAAATAATCGAGGGCATACTAGACCAAAAAGTGTGGCATGCTTATAGTATCAGGCCCGACTGGCAGTGGTAAGTCATCGACAGTATATTCCTTGCTCAATCAATTAAAAGACAAGAGTATTAATATAACAACTATAGAGGACCCTGTAGAGTATAAGATAGACGGTATCAACCAGGTCCAGGTGAATTACAAGGCTGGACTAAGGTTTGACAATGGCTTGAAATCAATTCTGAGGCAGGACCCCGACTGTATAGTGGTGGGTGAAATCAGGGATGTAGATACAGCGCAAATAGCCCTAAGGGCTGCTATCACAGGCCACTTGTAATTACTACCCTCCATACCAATGATGCAATTTCAGCCATTGTTAGGCTTGAGGATATGGGGATAGACAGGTATATGATTAATTCAGCCCTGCTGGGTGTAATTGCCCAACGCCTGGTCAAGAAGAAGCTAATAATAAGTGGGTCAAAGGACGAGTCTAGGACCCTATATATGAGATTTTTAAAAATGGATGACCAGCTTAGGGTCTGCTGTAAAATCTGGCTGGGAGGCCAAGAGGATAAGAAGGCTGGCTATAGAAAATGGAATGGTGACATATGAAGATTCTATTGCAGAAAAATCATGATAAGGAACTCAAGCTTATATGCCAGCAGATAGCCAGCATGGAGAAGTCTGGATGTGACCTTATGACTATATTCGATACTATAATCAAGACCTCATCAAAGAAGGTCTCTGGGGGTCATGATCATGGTAAAGAGGAATATAGAGGGGAAGGACTATGACAGAGGCCTTTACCTGACCAATGCTTTTTCAGTCTTTTTCATAAGTATGATAAGGGCTGATGAGGTCAGTGGTAATATTGACTTTGTTTTTGAAAAAATGTCTGCCTACTATGATAGGGGGCACAGGCTTAAAAATAAGCTCCTAGCTGCTGCCATATACCCTATGATACTGGTCTTTGTGACTCTTCTTTCCCTGATTTTTATGCTGGTGTTTGTAGTTCCAAATTTTGAGGCTGCCTTTTGCTGTTGATATGGACCAGCTGCCAGTAGCCACTAGGAGCCTCTTTAGCCTATCCAGGTTTTTTTGAGGACAAACCTATTGATACTACTGGTATTTTCAACCCTATTGCTAGTATCCTTGGTCCAGATGGTAAAAGAATAGCAGGGAAATTAAGGCCTGGTATGACGAGAAGAAGTTTGAAATACCCAAGCTGGGAGGTTTACATAGGATGATTGTTTCCGATAGCTTTTCCAGGGCAATGGCCATCCTTTTTGGGAAGTGGTGTACATATAGGGTGAGTCTATAGATATCACCACTAGACTATTGGACAATTCCCCATATAGAAAAGAAGATGAAGTTAGTTGGAGAACGAATAAAAAGGGAAACTCAGTGACCAGGTCGCTGGAGCTATCGGGCATATTTCAGGTTTTCATATCTATGCTCATGTCTGGAGAGGAATCTGGGAATTTTGATAGGAGTCTAGAAATGGCCTCTAGCTACTATGAAAGAGAGCTAGACCAAGAGCTTGAAAACCTGATAAAAATTGTTGAGCCAGCCCTAATACTTTTTAATGGGCTCATAATAGGGAGCTGCCTATATGCCATCCTTTCGCCAATGTTTGATATGATATCTAGTCTAGGTCAATAGGACCATAGACAATGTGGATGGCAGACAATATAAGTCAGGGTAGGTGACTCATGCTCCAGCCTGGAAAAAGGGGCCTATATTCTATGGTTGATAGTTGGACTTGGGTCCATAGAATTGTTTTGGAGGTAATATCAATGGATAAGTTAGAGCTTAAAAATACTAGCCTTACAAAGGCTAAAAGAAGAAGGGGCTTTACCCTAGTAGAGCTAGTTATTGTAGTTGCCATAATAGGTATACTTGCTGGTATAGTAGCGATTAAGTTTTCTGGTTCTCAGAAAAAGGCCAAGGAAAATGCAGACTATGCGAATGCTTCTAATATAGCGACTGCAGTATATATGGCAGAGAGTGAGGGTAAGGAAGGTGAAGATTTAAAGAATATTGACAAGCTAGTAGAGGCTAAATACCCTATCTAGCAAACCAAAGCCTCAAAGTGTAACTGGTGAATTTACCTTAGAGGAGGATGCTACCAGCAAGGAGCTAAAGGTAACTGCTGGTGGTAAGACCTTCTATCCAAAGCCAGATACTAAAGCTGTTGGCAAATAGGCTGGCTAGTTTAGGATAACTTAGATATTTGAAGTATGTTTTATATTATAGGGGGAGAAGATGGTTTTATTTATAGGAGTTGAGACAAGGGATATAGGCTGACAGCCTATTCTAGGTCTAGAGAGTCAGCAATCCTGTTTGACCAGTACTACCCCCTTGATATAGACATGGGATCAATGTTTGATAAGGAAAAATGAAATTGCCTACAAGCTGTGCGCGAAGACATTGCCTTCATTGAAAAAGCTTGGGGTAAAGTTTATGCTTTTTACATGCTATGCCAAAAATAATCATCTAGTTGTAAGAAAAATTGAGGTCCTTAAAGATTCTAAGAGGAAGGATATAGACCTTGTAGTAGATATAGAAATAATGGAATTATTAAATTTAAATAAGGATAGGTACAGCCTAATATATAAGAGGACAGGTGGATGAAAACGACATGGTTTACCTAGAGGTATGCCTATTTCCAAATTATTTATACAGTATAGTAAGGGCTATAGAAAAATGCCAAACTAAGGTGTAAGGCTATATACAGCAACTACCAGCTTGCAAGCCACTTTATAGAAGCTAAGGACAACTACTTTGCCCTGATGGAGGTCAGGAGGAGGACCCTAGTCTTAACCATTCTCGAGGAGATAGTATCAAGAGTTTCATAGTTGTTGACCAGTCCCATAGGGATGAAAACTTTATAGCCTACCCTAAATAGCCAGGGCAGGATATTGGTATTTGGTGACTACAGGGCCAAAGGTTTAAGGACCTAATAGGGTCGCTTACAAATATGGAGACCCTAGATGATTATAGGCCTAATATTTATGGGAAAAATCCTAGCCCTACAAGGGCCAGTCCCTGAGAGGGGGAAGTCCAAGAAGGGAGGTCTGGTAGACCATTACCTAGAAAGTGTGAGAGGGTCAAGGCTAAAATATCTACATGATGAGATTTATGGTACTTGTATTAGTCCTATTTATACTTATGGGGGTCAGGACACTTATGGACAAGAGGAGCTTATATAGGGAATTGGAAGAGGCCAGGTCCCAATCTATATCCAGGGAGGCAAGCAGGACTGACAGGCCTAAGAAAAATTGATAAAAATATATACGGACTCGATATCATCAAGGTATACGAAATCCATAAAAAGCTAGGAAACACGGTAGAAAAAGATGGATTATGACAAGGATAGGGCTCCTTGTAGACCTGGAGCTAGATGATAGGTCAAAGGTAAGTGGACTCTAGTAATGACAAGCTCTTTGATAAGGCCAGCATCCTTTCAATTAGCAAGCTGGAATACTATGTGGAAAAGGAAGTTGAACGCAAGAAGGAAAGAAAGCCAGACCCCTTACTAGACAGTCAGGACCAGGATGGTCAGAATATCAATACCAAGCTAGAGGACAAGTATGAAATAGTCAAGGAAAAGGTAAAGAAAAAGGCCTACAAGTACCTAGTCAAACTAGAAATAAGGAACTGACTCTGGGACAGGATGCCATAGGAGGATAAGGATGAGAATAGATAAAAACATATTGTACATACTGGCATTTTTGGACTTATGCTCATAGTTAACAGCCTTATAATAAGCCCCATGAAGGAAGAAAATAGGACTTGGCCCTACAAATAGAAAGCATAAAAATAATGATAGTCCTGATGACCAAGATATGGCGAGGTCTATTAGGAGGTCAAAAGAAGGGACCTGATATGGCTAGGGGACCTGGCTCTATATGAAATGTCCAACAAGGACCTTTCAATTGAGTCTATGGAGGTCATGGAGGAAATGAATACAGGCAGTATGAAATAAGCCTCATCTGGCAAGGGAGATTCACTTTTTGAAGTTTGTCCAGGGTCTAGAAACAATGGACAAGAGGCTGGTTGTGGACAGTATTTCCTACGATGGTCAGGGCCAATCTAAATATGTAATAAAGCTGCATTTTTTTGATTAGAAGATATCTAGTAATTAATATAGTTAAGACTATATTGTCAGATTAAATTGACTGTGATATAATTTAAAAGTATTGTTTATTATTTTTGTAGTAGGACTTGTGTTCGTATATATTTAATAAAAGCAATATTTATGTGTGAAATGTCTTTTTAATATAAAAAGTAGGGAGCAGTTGCATATGTTGAATAGAAACGATTTGTGCCATTGTGAAGTGGTAAAAATATAAAAAGTGTTGTATGGACAAAGATTTGGCAGACCACAGGATGGTCTTGGGCAGAAGACTTTGCACGACAAAAAGCAGAAGGCAAACGAGGCATACTCAAGAGCGATTATTGGACTTAGTGAGTCTCTAGAGGACCTAATTGAGAGGGATGAGAACTGCCAGCAAGGAAGAGGAAGCAAGAAATATATTCTTTGATAATATGATTGTCAACAATATAGCTTCCAATAGGTTCTTTGCGTCATACTTCTCATACGACTATATGGTTGATGGTGAAAATACACCTGCCATGTATGTATTAGGTCATAAGAAATTTAGTAAAAGTGATAGGGAAATAGTAGTTAACTGCCTGAACTCTCATCCAAGCTTGTTTGTTATTGATAGCTTTGAGGGTCTAGAGGTGGTTATTAGGATGTCTTTACTGGCATCCAGCACTATACTCTTGATGCAGAAATATTGGCAGGATTTGAAGTTGGCTAGTACCCTATTGGCTAGGCCAGTAAAGGTCGGAAATATATACGTATTGACTGATTTAACTATCAGAATCCAGGAGGATGCCAAGGACTACATCTATAATGATGTGATGAATGAGTACAAGGGTGATGTGAACAACATAGCTAATATAGACTACTTTGTATCTATAAATTCCCTATACTTCTATAAGCATATGCTGAACCTTTTACAGATGAGTGACTATAAGGACGACATGATGGAAGAAAGCCTACATGACCTAGAGTCTGATGAAGAAGCTGGGTCAGCTTCAAACCCTAGAGGACCTGCTTAGGTCAAAAGATTGAAGAGGAAGATATCCTAGCAAGTGTAATGGACCCTATGGTCAGAAATTTCATCCAAGCTAAATCTAGCAGGGGCAGAAAATGGATGGGCTTCCAGGACTTGAATACTATTATAGGAAGTCTATAGGCCAGAGTATTACCCAAAACTCTATAGCTCAGAAGTACGATGTTAGCTTTACTAGTACCCCTAGCCAAGAGAAATAAGGAAATACTAGTTGCTGAAGGTGAATAGGAGGAAATATGCAGTTAAAAAGTAGGAATAGTATACTCGAATCTACTAATTTTTATAAAAATCACATCCAGCTATACCAGTTTACAATGGTGATGAGAGTATAGAAAACCTATTTGCTGTTATCTCACCATATGAAATTGGATATAATAAGGATGGTAGACAGGAAGTTCTTCAGTATGTGAGAGATGACTATAAGAATATTCACTGAGCACTGACAACAAGGCGCTCATAATAGATATAGCCAATCAGTGTAGTAGGGACAAGGGCATTGAGACAATGAAAATCTTGAAATCAAGCTACTTGACGATGAAATAGTTGAAAACTTTATTGAGAAGATATTCAATAATATGAAGGTTATAAGAGGCTTGATTACTAAGGACTAAAAGCCAAATCAATGAGATGATAAGACTAAATTACAGTATTTCTTTTGTGATTTAGTCTTTTTATCATCAGAAGGTCAGTATTTAGAGTATAGCCAGCCTATTTAAGCTCAGCTAGAACCAATAGTACGAGACTAGAACAAGGAGGAAGTATGTTAAGAGTATCTAATATAAAAATTGATATAGACCAGCCAATAGACCGGCCAGGTCTAAGCTGTGCAAAAACTAAGAATTCATGATTCTGATATTATTGACTACAGCATCTACAAGTGAATCAATCGATGCCAGAGGCCAGATTAGCTTTGTCTATACCGCAGATGTAAGTCTTAAATCAGAGATCTTGGCAAGAAAGCCAAAGGATACAGTATTTATAGAGTCAAACAGGTACCAAGATGTTAAATCAGGCCGAGAAAACGCTGGAAAAATCCACCACTTGTGGTCGGTGCGGGACCAGCAGGACTTTTTGCCAGTTTAGTTCTAGCCCAGAGAGGCTATAGGCCAATTTTGTTGGAAAGGGGCCAGGATGTTGATACTAGGACTGCCGACATAGACAAGTTTTGGGAGACAGGCATTCTAAATGATAGGTCCAATGTCCAGTTCGGCGAAGGAGGGCAGGTACCTTTTTCTGATGGCAAGCTACAACTAGGATAAAGGATATCAGGAGTGAGAAGGTCCTAAGAGAGTTTCGTGCTTGCAGAAAATTTCTAGAGGACATCCTATATTCTCACAAGCCACATGTTGGCACTGATATCCTAAAAGAATGTGGTAAAAATATAAGACAGGAGATAATTCGTCTGGGTGGCCAGGTTAGGTTTTCTAGCCAGCTAACTGATATAAAAGTAGAAGGTGACAGGATAGTGTCCGTCATAGTAAATGACCAGGAGGAATTGGCCTGCCAAGACCTAATACTAGCTACAGGCCATAGTGCTAGAGACACCTATAGGATGCTAAATTCAAGAGGAATATATATGGAGCAAAGCCCTTTGCAATCAGGGCTAGCGATCGAGCATCCCAGGACCTAATCAACAAGGCTCAATACGGGAAATTTGCAGGCCATGAAAGGCTGGGCGCAGCAGACTATAGGCCGACTAGTCAGGTAGAAAAATGGTAGAAGTGTGTATACTTTTTGTAGTGTGCCGGGAGGAAGTGTAATAGCCTCAGCCAGTAGTCAGGGACACCTTGTTACAAACAGGTATGAGTGAGCATGCCAGGGACCCAGAAAATGCCAATAGTGGACTTTTTAGTCAATATCACAACAGAGGATTATGGGTCAGACCACCCTCTAGCAGGTATTGATTTCCAAGAAAAATACGAGGCCATGGCCTTTGAACTTGGAGGTAGTAATTACAAGGCTCCTTGTCAATTAGTTGGAGACTTTTAGCGGGGAGACCATCCGTGGAACTTGCTAGCGTAAGGCCATCTTATAAGCCAGGTGTAAGGCCTACTGACCTGGCCCCTTTGTCTGCCGGACTTCGTAGTGGAGGCTAGTGAGAATGGGTATTTTGAGTATGGACAAGAGGCTCAAGGGCTTTGCCATGTCGGATGCAGATACTCAGGTTGTGGAAACTAGGGTCATCAGCCCCAGTTAGGATAAATAGGGACAGGAATAGTCTCAAGTCCTCAAATATAAGCAACCTTTACCCCTGGTGAGCAGGCTATGCAGGTGGCATAGTAACTGCCGCAGTCGATGGTATGAAGTGTGCAGAAAAATAATTGAAAAATATTCGCCTTTAGATACCAAAAATGGTGACTAGTGGTATAATAGAAATAATAGATTTTATTTATAGTATAAAACGGCTGTGGTAGAGTCGTCATCCAAATAAAAGGTAATAGAGGAGCAATATGAGTAATATATAAATTTGATTACAGTAAAGGCTGAAATAGCTAAGAAGGTAGAGATATACAACCATTTGTTACTCGCGCATGACCTATTGCATAGAGGTAGGTCTTTGAGTATATGACTACATTGGTTGGATTGACCTTCCAGTTAACTACGACAAGGATGAATTTGCCAGAATTAAGAAGGCTGCAGACAAGATTAAGTCTGATTCAGAGGTATTGGTAGTAATAGGTATAGGTGGTTCTTACCTAGGTGCCAAGGCAGCCATAGAAATGTTGGGTAAAATTTTCAAGAACAATCTGAGCAAGGAAGAGACAGGCTCCAGAAATATACTTTGCAGGTAATAGACAAGCTCATCCTACCTGCTAGACCTACTGAACCTAGTAAGGGACAGGACTACTCTGTAAATGTAATATCTAAGTCTGGTACTACAACTGAGCCAGCCCTTGCCTTTAGAATTTTCAAGGAAGACCTAGAAAAGAGGTATGGTAAGGAAGGTGCAGCCAAGAGAATATATGCAACTACAGATGCAAAGAGGGGGGCTCTTAGGAGCCTAGCTGAAGCAGAGGGTTATGAAACGTTTGTAATACCAGATGATGTAGGTGGTAGGTTCTCAGTTTTAACTGCAGTTGGTCTACTTCCAATTGCTGCGGCGGGCTTTGATATAGATGCCATGATGAAGGGGGCAGCAGATGCCAGAGAGGAATACTCTGTCAAGGATCTTGAAAAGAACCAGGCCTACCAATATGCTGTTGCAAGGACAGTTTTACAGAGAAAGGGTAAGGAAACCGAGCTATTGGTAAACTACGAACCACAGCTACAGTACTTCGCTGAGTGGTGGAAGCAGCTATTTGGTGAGAGTGAAGGTAAGGACCAGAGGATATTCCCCAGCATCAGTGAAATTTCTCAACTGACCCACACTCAATGGGTCAGTATATACAGAGATGGTAGAAGATTTATCTTTGAAACTGTAATCAATGTAGAAAGCCCAAGAAGAGACATAGAAATAAAGTTAGACAAGGATGACTTAGACGGCCTTAACTACCTAGCAGGCAGAACTGTGGACTTTGTAAACCACAAGGCTTCAGGGAACACTACTAGCCCATACTGATGGTGATGTGCCAAACCTAGTTTTAAATATTGCTAGACTAGATGAATACACATTTGGCCAGATGGTATACTTCTTTGAAAAGGCTTGTGGTATAGGCGGTGTTATCCTAGGAGTTAACCCATTTAACCAGCCAGGAGTAGAGGACTACAAGAAAAATATGTTCGCCCTACTAGGTAAGCCAGGCTATGAAGAAGAAAAGGCAAGATTAGAAGCTAGATTATAGTTTTCATAGGCCCAAAATATAATATAGGAAATGATGACCTCTTGATTGGTTAAATTGACCAGTCAAGAGGTTTTATGATGTTAGAGGCTGTTCAATATGTTATAATAAAAGGTTAGTAGCAATTTATATTAGATTGGAAGTTAGTTATGGCGAAAGAGTATGACAGGATTTGGTATAGGTGAATTTAAGGACCAATACTACAATCTTTTCGGTTGAATGCAAAACAATAAATCACAAATATTTAGACATAAATCCCAGGATACCTAGGAAGCTATCTTTTTAGAAGATAAGCTAAGATTTTTAATCAAGGACCACCTTGGAAGGGTAGGGTTGATATATTTGTTAAGTTCGAGACTGTTACTTCTGTCGGGTCCCAACTAGTATATGATGCTGAATTAGCTAAAGCAGTACTAACATATTCTTAAGAATATCAAGAGTGACTTTGGCTTGGAAGAGCCTATTAGTCCCTGTTGATATAGCTAAGTTTCAGATGTAGTAAAGATTACAGAGGCTGAGGACGATGAGGAAATATTATGGAATGATGTTGACGCTGCCAACAAGGCCCTAGAAAACCTGCATGCAATATGAGGATTATAGAGGGGAAGAAGCTAGAAAAGGATATACTTGCTAGGGCAGACCTATTGGAAAGGTCTGTATGTGACCTAGAAAAGTATACTGATACTATTGAAAAAGAATACAAGGACAAGCTGTATGCCAGAATAAGTGAGCCTAGACGATCCTAAGGTGGTAGACGAGTATAGGCTAGCCCAGAAGTGACTATATATGCTGACAAGTCAAATATCACAGAGGAAATAGTTAGATTTAAGAGTCATATAAACCAGTTGAGAGATACTGTGACAGCAGATGAATCTGTTGGTAGGAAGATGGACTTCCTAATTCAGGAAATGAATAGGGAAGTAAATACTATGGGATCAAAATCATCCGATGTCTCTATAGCCAACCTGGTTATCGAATATGAAGGCTGAATTAGATCAGGAACAGGTCCAGAATATAGAGTAGTTTGGGGATAATATGATTAATAAAAGGTTTATTACTTGTGTACCTGTCCAGCGGACTGGAAAAGAACTATATATGAGGATATAGTTGCCAAACATGAGGATATCAACCTATCTATATCAGCAACCACTAGAAATCCTAGGGTTGGTGAAGTAGAGGGCAAAAGCTATTTCTTCAAGACCAAGGAGGAATTTGAAGCCATGGTGGACAGGGAGAATTCCTGGAACATCATGATTTATGACAACTACTATGGTACGCCTAAGAAGGCTATTTTTGATGAACTTGATATGGGTAGGGACGTTATTCTAGAATAGAAATGCAGGGGGAGCTATACAGATCAAGGGAAGTATATCCACAGGCTGTATTTATATTTGTCCTGCCACCGAGTCTACAGGAATTGAGAAATAGGATAGTAGGAAGGGGCCCAGAAACAGAGGAGCAGATAGAAAAGAGATTTAACAGTGCTTACGATGAAATTAAGCTCCTTGGGGACTATGACTACTTCATATTTAACAATATAGTGGAGAAGTCCTCAGAGGAGATTTTAAATATATATTGGGGTTGAAAAGAACAAGGTCAGCAGATACAAAAAGATATATTAGATATGTTTGAGAAGGAGATATGTTAAAAACCATCATTAAATGATATAGTAGAAAAGATAGACAATAGGTGCTACCCTGATAGCGACAGTTTCAAAGAGGGCAGAGAGCTAGTTAACAAGGAAGATGCCCTTATAGACATTGACGAAAAGGCTAAGCCAGTAGTAATAGCCAGTGAAGGGTAATAGCTGGTAAGGTAGGCTATGGGCTACTTACCGATGATGAAATAGAGGCTAAAGATTGGGCAAGCTAGCCCAGAAAAAGAAATTATTAGAACAGGACTAATAGGCAGGCTGTGAATAGGGGCAGGGATACACCTTCTAAAATTACAGCAGGACAACTATATAAATTTTAATGAAAAACTATGTAAAAGGAGTCTATTAATATGTAAGTAATAAGACTATTATAGTAGGTGTTACAGGCGGCATAGCAGCCTACAAGGCCTGTAGATATGTAAGTAAATTGAAAAGTTGAATGCAAATATCCATGTCATATTGACTGAGTCTGCCTGTGAATTCTGCACAGCCAATGACTCAGACTTTGAGTAATAATTTTGTTATAAATGATATGTTCAAAAAGGAACCCAAGACTTGGGAGGTTGAGCATATAGAGCTGTGCCAAGAAGGCGGATGCCTTTTTGATTATGTCAACGACAGCAAATTTTATAGGTGGCTGGCAGTATGGCATAGCTGATATATGCTTACTACTACAGTAATGGCCACAAGCATGTGATAATTGCACCAGCCATGAATACGAATATGTATACAAACAGGATAGTCCAGGCAAATATGGACAAGCTGGGGGACCTAGGTTATAGGTTTATGAGATCCAGCGTCAGGAAGATTGGCAGTAGTGGAGATATAGGATTGCGGGCAAGCTGGCTGATGTAGATGATATTCTAGCCTTTATGGTCGACTTTTTGAAAAGGGTCTGAAGCTAAAGACTTGGCTGGTAGGAGGATAATGATAAGTCTGGGACCTACCATAGAGGCCATTGATCGAGTTAGGTATATCACTACAGGTCTGAGTGGTAAGATGGGCTATGCAATAGCCAGAGGGCAGTTGCCAGAGGTGCTTGGGTTAGCCCTTGTATCAGGTAAGACTGACCTAGAGGTTCCAGAAGGACTTGCAAAGTTCAGCAAAGCATTGAGAGTGCAGATGACCTGTATGAAAACCTAGTAGGGGAGTTTGACTCTAATGATGTTGTTATCCAGAGTGCTGCTGTGGCGGACTACAGCAAAGCCAAAGTCATATTCAGATAAGAAGATAAAAAGAAGGATTCAGACCTGAGGATAGACCTATGTAGAAACAAGGATATAGCCCAGGAACTAGGCAAGATAAAAAGGAAACAAGGTTTTTGGTTGGCTTTGCTGCCGAAACAAATGACGTCTTGGAGAATGCGGCCAAGAAGATTAAAAAAGAAGAATCTTGACTTTATATAGTAGCCAATGACCTGACAATGCAGGGGGCTGGCTTTAGTACAGAAACAAATATAGTTAAGATAATAGAAGCCGATGGAAGGATAAAGGAATATCCAAAGCTACTGAAGTCTGAAGTAGGAGACATAATATTGGATAAGGTAAGAGATATATTAGAAAATAAGTAGGATTGAAGATAGCTAAATGTAAATGTTGACCCTTTACCATTTAGCTATTTTTACTATTTACAAGTATCAAGGGGGATGGAAAGATGTATATAGACTTAATACTTAGGAATATGAGCAGGTTCGCTGATATGCTATTCACATATAGGCTTCCATCTGACCAAGAGGACAAAATCAGGATTGGTCACAGGGTCAGTATACCCTTTGGAAGGTCTAATAAAGCCTATAGAGGCCTTTGTAGTAGCCAAGAGAGACAGTCTAGGACCTGGTGATATAGGAGAGGATAAGATTAAGGAAATATTTGAAATCCTGGATGTAGAGTCCATGCTTAGCCGGAGGAAATATACGCCTAATAATGTGGATTAGGAATAGGTATATGTACCTATATGGATGCCCTCTTAACCTATCCAAAGGGCTATAGGCTGGAAGCAAAAAGATTGAAAAAGGATGGCCAGGTGGTCTGGACCTATAAGGACAAGAAGAACGAAAAAGCTAAGCTACCTGTCCCTAAGGTACGACCTGGATACAATAGATAGGATAGTAGGGAAAAAGGTATAGGCTGGGGCCAAAGCAGGTGGATATAATCAAGTTCTAGGCCTTAACAAGTCAGTTGAATCGAGAAGCCTAATGGAAATCCTGGGGGTTTCCAACCAAACTATCAAGAGCCTAGTAGACAAGGACTTGATAGAAGTTAAGGAAGAAAACTACTACAGGCGGTCAGAAGCCAGATTTGAGGTCACCTGTCAAGAAGATAAGTCTCAACAAGGACCAGGTCAGGTGGTCGACCAGATAAAAGAAGGATTTTTCCTAGATGAAAATAAGCCCTACCTCACATGGTGTAACTGGTGAGTGGTAAGACCGAGGGTATATATGGAGTTGATGAGATATAGTCTAAATCAAGGTTTGGATAGTATTTTATTAGTACCAGAGATAGCCTTGACACCCCAGATGATAGCTAGGGTTAAGGCTAGGTTTGGAGACATAGTGGGAGTATTCCATAGTGGCCTGTCAGAAGGTCAAAAGCACGATGTCTACAGGGAAATCAAAAACGGCAATATCAGGGTAACTATAGGGACTAGGTCGGCATTATTTCTGCCATTTCGGTCACTAGGCCTGATAATAATAGATGAAGAGCATGATATGAGCTACCATTCTGAGATGACACCTAAGTATTCAACTATAGAAGTGGCCAGGTATATGTCTCTAAGGCAGAATATATGCCTAGTCATGGGTTCGGCAACGCCATCTGTGGCAGACTACTACAGGGCTGACCATGGTGAATATAGCCTATTAGAGCTAAATAATAGGGCCAATGAAAGGGCCATGCCCCAGATAGAAATAGTTGATATGAAGGCTGAGATAAATAGGGGTAACAGGTCGGAAATCAGTAGGGTCCTGGAGGACGAGATAGTAAGGACTGTAAATGCTGGTAACCAGGCAATTCTCTTCCTAAATAGGAGGGGATATGCAAGTTCTGTAACCTGTAGGGAGTGTGGTCACGTAATTAAGTGTAAGAGGTGTGACATATCACTAACCTACCACAAGTTTAAAAACAAGGGCCTATGCCACTATTGTGGACATGAGGAGGACATACCAAGCATGTGTCCGGAATGCTCTAGGTGCAAATATAGGGTGTCTTGGGCTTGGGAACAGAGAAAATAGAAGAATATATAAATAAAAAGTACCCGTCTTTTTAGGGACCCTAAGGATGAGACAAGGACACGACCTCCAAGAAGGGCCAGCTTGAAGCTATCCTAGATGACTTTAATAGACAGGAAGCAGATGTTTTGATAAGAACTCAAATTCTTAGCAAGGGCCATGACTTCGAAAATGTAACCCTAGTTGGTATAATTTCAGCGGACATGATGCTAAATTATCGGACTTCAGGTCCTTTGAGCAAACCTACCAGCTGATAGCAGGTGGCAGGCAGGGCAGGAAGGGGTCAAAGAGGGGCCATGTAGTCCTTCAGACCTACAATGTGGACCACTTTGCTATCAGACATGCAGTAAATTATGATTACAAGGTTTTTACAAGGATGAAATCAGGCTTAGAAGAGGCCTTTGGATATGAACCCTTTAATAATATGTTCCAGACTGGTTTTTCGGGTAATAACTATAATATAGTTAAAAATAACGACAAAGTTTATAGAAACGGTCAGGTATCTTTTAGAGGCCAGATCAATCGAGGTCAAGGGTATACTTGGGCTAATGAGTCTTTCAATCAACAAGATAAACAGTAATGTACAGGTGGCAGGTTATTATAAAGGATGAGGTCATGGACGTCAAAGAAATCAAGTCCATGCTGAGATATATTTGTATCAGCAAGTTTGACCAGATATTCGACAAGGATATCAATATAAATATAGAGATTAATCCAAATAGTTTTTATATAGTGTAGGGAGGAGTAGAAATGGCAATACAGTAATGTACTAAAGATGGGAGACCCCATTTTGAATAAAAATCCAAGCAGGTAGTAGACTTCAATGACAGGTTACATACCCTACTAGGTGATATGGCAGATACAATGTACAAGGAGGATGGGGTTGGCCTAGCAGCTCCCCAGGTAGGTGTACTTAGGAGGGCCGTTGTAGTGGATGTTGGTGAAGGCTTAATAGAGCTTGTCAGCAGTTATAGTTGAGTCTTCAGGCCAACAGACAGACCTTGAGGTTGCCTAAGTGTAGTTGATTGTAGGGAGGTTACGAGACCAAACTATGTGAGGATCAAGGCCCCAGGACAGGTATGGTAAGGAAATAGAGCTAGAAGGACATGGCTTCTTGGCTGGGGCTCTGCCATGAATTGAGACCATTTGGAAGGCATTTTATTTGTTGAAAAAGTAGAAGAAACAGAAAAGGGTGAATAATATGCGTATAGTTTTTATGGGAACTCCTGAGATAGCAGTGCCTTCACTGGAGAGATTGATTAGCGATGGTCATGATTTGTGTGCCGTAGTGACCCAGCCAGATAGACCTAAGGGAAGGGCAAGAAACTAGCTTTTTCACCAGTCAAGGAAGCTGCCATGAGACATGAATTAGAAATACTACAGCCTGAAAAGGCTAGCCAACCGAACTTCTTAGACAGGCTAAGAGAATTAAATCCGGACCTTATTGTGGTGATAGCCTTTGGACAGATACTTAGGAAGGGAGGTCCTAGACCTACCCAAGTATGGCTGTGTAAATGTTCACGTATCCCTATTGCCTAAGTATAGAGGGGCTGCCCCAATAAACTGGGCAATCATAAATGGCGAAGAAAAACTGGTGTGACTACCATGTTTATGGATGAAGGTCTTGATCAGGTGACATCATCCAGATCAAGGAATTTAGACTAGATAATAGAAATAAATGCAGGCCAGCTTCATGACATAATGATGGATGAAGGGCAGAGGTTTTTGAGCCAGACGGTAAGGGCTATAGAGGATGGAACTGCTAATAGGACAAAAGCAAAATGATGATGAGTCTACCTATGCACCTATGATGGATGGGGACCTTGGACATATAGACTTTAAGAAGTCTGCAGTATGTATTCATAACCTTGTAAGGGGGACTGTACCATGGCCAGGAGCCTGGTGTGAAAGCCCATATGGCAAGATAAAGATATGGAAAACAAGCATCAGCCAAGGCCAGACTGGTAAGGAATAAGGTACCCATTGTTGCAGTTGGCAAAGATGGTATTGAGGTAGCCTGTGGTGTAGGTTTAATCCTGATTGAAGAGATACAGATGCCTAACAAAAGAGGATGCATGTGTCTGAATATATAAAAGGGAAATACTATAGAAATAGAAAAATATTGAGTTAACAGGAGGGATAATTATGTATCCTTATGGATTATATATGGACAGGACTTTCTTGATTCTGATACCTACAATATTGCTGAGTATTTATGCTTCTTTCAAGGTAAGTTCGACTACAAAAATATTTTAAGGTAAGAGCCATGAAGGATGACAGGCCAGGAGGTGGCTAGGAGGATACTAGACTCCAATGGACTATCATCAGTACCTGTAAACCCAGTACCAGGTTCCCTGACTGACCACTATGACCCAAGGGGTAAGACTGTCAGTCTATCTGAAGAGGTATTTTATGGGACTGCATCACTTCGATTTCGGTTGCAGCCCATGAGTGTGGACACGCAATCCAGGACAAAGAGTCTTATGTGCCTATGATGTTTAGAAGTGCAATAGTTCAGCAGTTAATTTCGCATCTTCTGCATCATGGATAATTATAATGATGGGTTTCTTTGTAAGTGAGGCAGTTCTTGTGGCTAGGAATAGTCCTATTTTCAGCTACAGTTTTATTTCAGGTAGTTACTTTACCTGTTGAGTTCAATGCCCTCATCAAGGGCTTTGAAGCAGTTGGAAAGTCTAGGTATAGTGGGCCTAGATGAGCATAAGGAAAGCAAAAAGGTATTGAATGCAGCAGCCTTAACATACGTAGCAGCAGCTCTTGCATCGATCTTACAGTTAGTGAGGTTGGTCCTGCTTGCTAGAAATGATGATTAGGTCTGCAGTATATAAAAAGTAATGTGACTATATGCAGATGTGTATAGTCACATCTATTTGAAGGGAGATAATATGTCAGCTAGGTATATAGCTTATAAGATATTGTTTGATATAGAGGTCAGCGGAAACTATTCCAATATGGCTCTTAATAAGTTCCTGAATGAAGCCGACTTAGATGACCAGGACAAGGGTTTTGTCACAGAGCTAGTATATGGCATACTTGAGAGGAAGAGGTACCTGGACTATATGATTAACAAGGTATCTAAAAATCAAGGTCAGGAAGATGCAGCATTCTGTCAAGCTGGTCCTGAGGATGGGAACCTACCAATTGCGTACATATGGATGGTGTAGCTGACTATGCGGCCATAAATGAGTCCGTAAACTTAATCAAAAAACTAGATAAGAGGTCTGCTTCTTTCGTAAATGCAGTCCCTTAGAAATATTTCTAGAAGTCTAGATGATCAAGTCTATCAGACTAAATACAGTGAACAACCTAGCTATATACTATTCCTATGAGAAGTGGATAGTTGAAGGCCTGGTCAAGGAATATGGATTTGAAAGGACAGAGGCTATACTAAGTGCCTGTCCAAAGCCAAGTATATACCTTAGGTAAATAGGACCAAGCTAAGACAAGGACAATCAATGGATGACCTGTAGGGAAAAATAGTTGAAGACCTGAGGCCAGGGACTTGAAACAGTAGGATAGATGGAATTGAAGAGGCTATCAAGGTCAAGGGCCTAAAGTCTATAGACAAGCATCCTCTATTCGGGAGGTTATGTAAAGCGTTCAGGATTTAAGCTCTATGCTGGTAGCTAGGATAATGGACCCCAAAAGAGAGTCAAGGGTCTTAGACCTATGTGCTGCTCCTGGTGGTAAGTCTACCCATATTGGAGAGCTCATGGAAAATACTGGTCAGGTCATATCATAGGATATATTTGACCACAGATTAAGTTGATGAATACCTATCTTGGGGCTGGGTCTAAAAGAATATGGAGGCTAGACTAGAGATGCCCTGGTCCTTAATGAGGCTACATAGGCAAGTTTGACTATGTCTTATGTGATGTACCCCTGTTCAGGCATGGAATAGTAAGGAAAGCCAGAAATCAAGTACAAGAAGGAGGAAGAGGTCCTAGACCTACCAGACCTTCAGTACCAGATTTTGGAAAATGCTAGTGCCTACCTAAGGGAGGGAGGCCAGATAATATATTCAACCTGTACTATTTTTAGGCAAGGAAAATACGGATGTGGTGGACAAGTTTGTGACACAGGGACTTTCATAGCACAAGGAAGTAGTACGGAGTTGATATATCTGGCCTCCCTCACTGAGTGAGCAACGACCCTGTTGCTGAAGGTCTGTCTGGAACCTCTTCCTCGCTAGCCTTGGGCCTATGACTCTCTGCTAATTCCCGTGCTGGGCGAGGCCGCATCACAAGACATGGTCAGGCTTTGCTAATGGCCTGAACAGGAACTCTGTTCCTAATGGACCCAGCTCTGGCATGAGCGTTCGTCGGCAATCGGTCAGCCTTGACTCGCGTTGACCACGGTAATGACCTGTGGGCTCTCCAATATGGGCGGGGCAGCACGGAATCAAGACCTGGGCCTGTTTGGTCAGCGCCAGCATGAGCACAAATCTGAGACATGCCACTACAGACGGAGAGACGTCTATGAACTTGGGCCGCGAACCTGGGCCAGCTCTTCATTCCGTCTGTCTACTGGGATCCGAGTCCCTGACGCTCGGTATTTTTCTGGGCTCGTCAGTGGTCTGATCTTAACTGATCTGTTACTTGACTTTTGAATGAGACGACACTCTGATCTTCAAATCTCCAGCATTCATGTTCCAGGCAGCTCGACCATCCGCTGCATGAGAGATGGTATGTGGCGGGTTATCTGCTGTGATCGGGCCAGACGTCTGAACTCTGAAATATTTCAGGGACTGCGTTACGAGGCTGAGACCTCATCTGGTTTTTGATTAGGATTTGCGGACTCGTTTATGTTGCATCATCGACTACTTAATCCATGTGTACTCGATTGGTGGGTTCTAGGCCTCGGGACCGGCGACAGATAACCGTGTCCCCAGGCCTTGATTTGAATAGCGGCAGTGATCATGTGGATCGGGTGCTCTTTCTCTCCAGTGTGTCCATGCTGACAGAACCACCGATGGGTCAGGCTCGTTCGAGACATGGGCCGTGTTGAATAATCAGACAGGCAATCTTGTATGCCTGGCTGGTATGTTGTCTCCTTTCAGGCTGGATGTTGCGTGTACTCAGTGCGTTGCTTTTGTGTGCTGCGGACCTGATCGTTTCTGAGCAGGCGAACCTCATGGCTGGATCGTTCAGGCTTTCTTTCGCCACGTTGAAGACTGCTGCGTCGACTGGCACAGCTTTCGCAATAACCGTCTGGACCCTGAACTCGACTGTCAGAGGCCGCGATCAGACGTTGATCGACGAATGTGCTATGAGGCAGCCTGGCCACCAGGCTGCTGAAACCCGTCGTGCGTGTCCGTGATTGCGGAAGATGCGAGGTGGCTGCTGGAACCGTGCGCTAAACGTCATGGGCATGGGCACGTCTGGTTGGCGTCCCCCGTGAACTGCGGCAATCGAGGTAGATGAGTCACATCAAAACTGCCTCTTCAGACTGACGATCTTACTGCTGAATCGTAGTGATCGATCCGGGAACTGTTTCAGGTTTACAGTGCTGATGATGGTCCGTTGGTCTGGTCCTCTGGCACTCTGTTACTGAAGATATTTTTGATCGACGAAGAGCGTGAAACTCGACCCAGCGATCGAGATCGCTGATCATGTGTTGTCCTCGCGATGACTTCAATATTTTTTCTGACTGTAATTTCCTTTTAGCCTGAGACGCATCCGTCTCTTTTGATTGAACGTCTGTCTCTTCGTCCGGGATTGAGCCACTGCACCGCAATTACCTCGGCGTCTTTAGCCAGCTTTCGGCACCAATGTTGCCGGTCGCTTACCGGTCTGACGCCCGGCGTAACGTTTTCATCTTTTAATGTTGCTTGGCCAGACGCCAGGCTCCTGACGTTTGTGAATGCATGCTGCGGACACAACAGGAATCTGTCCGGATGCAATAAAATCAATGGTGCGTGGTGAACTCGTCGTCGTTTAACGGTCGACCGGTTCATCCTCTGTAACCCGCTGGAAGAACAGCGCTAATCCCGTCGTTATCGATAATTTCGTTGTCTGGTCATTCTGATGCGGATGGTGTTTTTGTAATCCGGTTTAACCGTCCGTAAACGTGATGGTCACGCCATTTTTAGCCGTTGGCGTTGACAGGGCGGCCAGACGTGAGGATTTCCGATGAACGTTGCGGCCATGCTGGTGGATCTGGGACCTCGCTATAGTGTCTGTCAGGCTGTCCTGCAATGAATCGGCCCGGCGGCCTCGAGGCTGTGGTCATCGATGCCGTGACGCTTTCGCGGGCGGTGAGCGGTTTCCCCGGCGCTCTATCTTGACCAGATCACCGCGCACAAATCATGGGCCATCACTGATCAATCTCCGGTGTTTTCTTCCCATAAACTGCAGTATTCGCCGCACCTGGGCTGACCTTCTTTCGAGCAAATGAAATAGCAGCCAGCCCAGTTCGTGAGCCGGCGTCGCTACTGGCTGTTTCACCTGCAGTCACAGACTGATCTTGCACGGTCTTCATGCTGTCTCCTGCATAATCGGCCGCGGGCGACCACTCAGATGCTGTCTGTTGGCGCGAGAGACTTTCATGTAACGGGTTGGTGACAGCTCTGATGACATGCCCGTCACCGCTGACGACTCTAATGCGCCTGGGGGAACTGCTGAACTTCGGCCACGTGTGTCTGCCATATCACCTGGTGAGGTATTGACTCGTTGATCTACTACTAACTGGTTACGATGAAATGAGATGCTCCATCTTGGTACGTACATGGTATGGGCTACTCTCCCCGCTATATCAAAACATTTGGTCAATCTCATCATTATATTATCCTTGATAAATATCTGGTCAGCTGCTGATACAATATATCTTTCGGCATGGACCGACGATCATGAACTCTTTAATAAACGCGCACCAGCCGGTCGTTTGTCTTGTTGATTGAGCGCTCGTGGGCAATGCCGCGACTCGTTGATCGGCCTCTACGACGAACTACACCAAACTGTTGATTGACCACAACTGTATAGTTATTACCCTGGTCACTGAACATGTTGACCTCTAGCCTGATTTCATCGCCAGCAAAACTTTCTTCGTAATCTGTTGCTGCGTGATCTGACGAAAGTGGTCATTGGGTGGACAGCTTCTGCCTGAGTTATCGGCTGGCGGAATTGCTCGAAGTCATTTAACGTCGTAATCGCTGATATGCAACTGGGGTTGTTACGGTCGGTTCTATCAAACTTTGCTCGAGAATCGTCACAGGACGCTTCAGCTGGCCCGCGGATCGTGTTCACTGTCTGCTCATGAGACGAATGCTGACCTCGCTCGGTATTTCTGTGCTGCGTTTGAAGCTAAGACACCTATGTGGGCATTCCGGTTTGCGGCAAGTATGTTCTCGCTCCGCAAGCGGTGGCATGGAGCGTTTTTAAACTTTATTGACGGATGATGTTTGCCTCTTATGAGCCGCGTGACCACCTCCCACGGTTACCAGGGCTTACCTCTGTTGGGAGAGGTATGATTTTCCGCTGATCCTTACTATCGTCCTCAGGACCCCTGAACTGCGACCTATTACTGTCTCGGCAGCTTCTCGGCTAACTGTCTGGGGCATGGCCTAAGTGGCCTGTTGACAGCTCGCAATGCCTGTTCACCGTGGTCCGTATCTTGCCGCAGACCAGCCGAACCCATGTTCAGGCATTCTGCTTGTGGGGATGCCTGACTATGGTTGAGATATGTTGGCTTTCATAATCATGCTCTTTGTGTGTCGGACACAATTGTTCAGTCGGCAGGCTGTGCTGGGCCAGTGTGCTGGATTTTGTTCCTCAATCGGACGATCGTCCTTTGAACTGGAACTCGAGGGCCACTGTAATTGTGATCAGGCCAGCCTTGGCCCATCTCGGAGTTAGTCAGGGCTTGTCTCTGGTGCTGTGGGTACTGTCAGGCAGTTGGACTTATCGTTCTATCGGCTCCGCCTGCCTCGGTCTGCCACTGCCGGTCCCGCCAGCGTGGCGGGGCGGGCGCTGGGTGGGACCACGGTCGCGGGCCGGACATCTTCTTGGGCGGGCCCAGACTAAATCTGATACACAACTCGGACACTGTTCTTTCAGCTTCTGTCAGGTCGCGATGCTGGGCTGGCCCGATCGGACTGGTTGGAGGCTTGGAATTTCATTGAATGCTCATTGAACCGGGCCTGGGAACTTGGGTCCCTCCGCACGCTGACTGACCTCACTATCCGGTCTGTCGGGTCAAACACTGCTGGACGAATGGCTGCTAAGTTCTTCAACTGATATTGCTCCGGACACCTGACGGAAATATTTCGATCTTTTTGGCTTTCGACCATATTGCTGGATAAAGGGTTGAACGTCGTTGATGGGCGTGTTTTCACCGGTGAATGAACTCTGCATCGGGTTTCATGATGTATCTCTCACTGTCTTGGTCTGGAGCAATGTGTGACTTTGAAGACATCTGTAGACATTGAACTGGCGGGGGTATGTGACCTGACGACCAATCTGTTTGTCCTCTTCGGTCCGGATCGGAGGCCTGTGTGGCGTATCGACGGTTCTCGCGCCTGTTCCTGAGTGTGGGGTCTGTGCATGGCCCGCTGGTTCGCAGATCATGGTGGCAGGTGGTGGTCGGCATTGCATTCAGCTACTGTTTTCAATGTATCTGTTGCGCTGTCAATGTCACTTCGAGGGCTTCGGTAACTGGTCATCGCTCCGTCGACTTCTGTTAATCTTGACTGTTTCTGTGCAAAGCCGGCTTCGTGTCGGTCGTCAACTACTATAAGTCCAGATTCTTCTTTGTGTGGCCGCGACGTCATTCTTTCGACAAGCAAAACTGCTGTTTCACTTTGCTGTACAATTCTGGGCTATATCATGTTTCTACATGGGTCTGTCCTCAGATGCTGAATCGCCTTTTATCTTCTTATCTGAATGTGGAAAACTTGGCTGATCGCCGCGGCGGCGCTGAATAACGGCGTCGTGGAGTCAGCTCTGCGGGTTTTCGTACAGTCGTCTGCGCTATCGGTAACGCGAACTTGCGCGAAATCGCTGGAACACTCGGGTCGGTCTTACCTGTTCTGAGGTGACCTGGGCAACAGCGATGCGCCAGCCCATCTTGAACCTATTGATGTATGCCACAACTGGATCGTATTTTCTGTGGTGGGTCGGCTGCTATCCTCTACCGGCCGGAATGGCACGGCTTCGAGACTCGCTTTTCAGGAATGGGCTATGAGCTGGGGCATCGTCACCCGGCCGGCTTCGCCCTCATCTCCCATGCCAATCTCACAGGCGCTGGATCTCAGGCCTGGCCTGGGTCCCCCCCTTCACGCTGTTGCCTGGACTATCCTGAGCTATGCATGTTATTCGTATTCGTAGCTGATGCAGTCTCTGCGAGCCTTGCCAATACCATGTTAATGTCATCATTATGCCAAACTGCTCGCTACCTAAAGAACTGGCGGCAATACGTAAC